>ERZ791612.1290-NODE-1290-length-11199-cov-2.676238_pt1 | contig 11199 bp, 11 predicted proteins | sample MGYA00509963_ERZ791612 | MGnify/ENA primary metagenome ERZ791612 (study PRJEB30046, sample SAMN00791906) | human gut metagenome | study: EMG produced TPA metagenomics assembly of the A metagenome-wide association study of gut microbiota in type 2... | reverse complement strand
GTAGTCTTTTCGGCAGATGCTCCGATGTGGGGAGAGCGAGGCCGCAAGGAGGGCGCTGATTTCCTTTTGCCTACCGATAGTATACCGCATATCAGGCGGTATTGCAAGTATATCCGGAAAACCCGGATTCATTCTAAAAAACCCAACTCTTCCGAGTATTTTTCAACTTCACCTGATTAAGATTGACATTCCTTATTTTCCATGGTATTCTTAATTACAGGAAAAGCAAAAGAGCCGATGCCTAGGAAACATCAGCTCTTTGATAAACGGTATCCGCCACTTGGTGCGACCAACACCAGCGGGCGGTAAGATCTCACTAGCCTGAGACCAGTAACGCGCCAAATGGCGCATACCGCTTACTGTATAATCATTATACATTCAACAAGCGGTTATGTCAATAAGACGCGCGTTTTTCGACAAAAATCAATTTTTCTGCTTAACACGGCACATTTTACTTGTGCAACATTACGAATTTTCGATTTTTGATACGAATTTAGACATGGTTTTTCAATCGTCTGGTGTGAGAGCATCAGACGATTTTTTGTTTCTTCTGCAAAAATCGACCATCGGAAAGGAGGGAAAGCAATGTCCGCAGCTGGCTACACCACAATCTACAACGAAGTTCTGCGCGACAGAACGCTTTCCCTCGAGGCCAAGGGTCTGTTTGCCGTCATCAAGTCTTTTGTCGGCCTGCCGGATTTCGCGCTCAGCAAGCGCCGTCTCGGCTATGCCTGCTCGGACAGCGCCTACCTGCTGAATGCGGCGTGGAAGGAACTCAAGCAAAAGGGATATTTGCAGCACTATTTCTCCCAGGCGGAAAATGGTGCGTTCTGCCATGTCTACAACCTGATGCAGCACCCGTCCGCGCCGGTCGACTTCGTCTATTCCCCGTCCATTGACCGCCCGAACGGTGATGTTGCCTGCATTTCCGGTGCGCAGCGCGACTACACCAACATTTCCACCTCGGTCCTGCGCGACAAGACCATTTCCCTTGCCAGCAAGGGACTGTTCGCCCTCGTCAGCCATCTGATGAAGATTCCCGACTTCGTTCTCCGTCCCGAGGGAATCCGCGCGTTCTGCATGGAAAAAGTAAAACATTTCTCGACGCTCTGGAAGCGCTTCAAGATTTCCGGTCTGCTCAAGCAGCACCGTTTCCCTTCCGGTCAGGAGAATCACTGGACCTACGAATATAAGCTCTGCGAGACGCCCGATCTGGAAACGCCGTATCTGACCAATTACCACATCGACGGCTCAGTGTCCACCGTGGTCACGATCGACGGCTTCCTTGCGAAGATCAAAACGCAGGTTTCTCGCATCCGTAAAAACGTATGTGTTAACAAAAAGGACAAGCCGCGTGCCGTCCGCCGCAGGCTGCGCAGGCAGATCGAGCAGCAGATCAACGCCGACGCGCTCCGCCGTCAGTTTGGCAGCGAGCTGACCGGAACGATCGTAACAGCAGTCTGCAACATCAAGTACGCAGACAAGCTGTTCATCAAGGGCGCTGCGGTCACGCAGGACAGTCGCGAGCAGATCTCCCGCCGTATTTCTCAGGAAAGCATGGAACGCTTTCTGAACAGCGTCACGATCGACTTCGACCGCATCGACAACCCGGTTGCTTACTTACAGACTTCCCTGTATACCTACCATCAGAAGCTGCTGCAGCCTTCGCAGGCCGAGCCAGTCAGCACCGGCACACCCGAGCAGCCGCTGGCCGACTGGGAACTGGAGTGGCTCGAGCGCGTAAAAGCAAAACGCCATTCGCAGGAAACCGAATAACCTTTTAAGCCATGATTGACCTCATGGCTTATGGGCGTGCCCGGAAAATCATATTTCCATCCCCAAACACCGATGACGGCAGAAAAGCCGTCATTTTTCTTTGTCTGCCATGCCATTACCCTGATTTTACAGGGTACTTTGTTTACAGGCAGTATGCTGAAAGACAAGATGCTTTTTGAGCAGATGCAAAACAGGCTGATATACTAAAATCCTTACCTACTAAAACTTCTTTATTAAAACTTCACTACTCAATCTTCCTGACAGAAAAGGAGAGAAAAGAGTGAGAAATACACGATCTGAACGAATCTCTGAACTTATAGAAAGAGATAACGTTATAAAGTTACACAGTCTTGACGTTATAACTTCATAGGTATATAATAAGAGTAACGTTAAACAGTTATAACTTTACAAAGTTGAAAGAGGTGGAGAACATGTCTGCGATATTTGCACTGGCCAACCAGAAAGGCGGCGTGGCGAAAACCACAACGACCGGCATTCTGGCGGCCGGTCTGAAAAAACAGGGTTTCAGCGTGCTGACGATCGACTGCGACCCGCAGGGCAACCTGTCGATGTCGGTAGCTGCTGAAAATCAGGACAGCGCAACCATGTACGAGGTCATGAAGGGCACGGTCTCGGCGCGGGATGCCATCCAGCACACCCCCAGCTGCGATATCATTCCGGCGAACACCATCCTTGCGGGCATTGAGCAGGAGCTGCACAACGTCGGCAAAGAGATGACGCTCAGAGAGAAGCTGCGCGACGAGCAGACCGGCGTAGCGGAAGAATACGATTACATTCTCATCGACTGTCCGCCGTCGCTTGGCCTGCTGACTGTGAACGCACTGACAGCTGCCGACTATCTGCTCATCCCGACCATGGCGGAGACCTTTGCGGCGTCCGGCATCACCCAGCTGTATGATACTTACAAGTCGGTGAAGAAATATACCAATCCGGCGCTCAGGATCGACGGCGTGCTGCTCACGCGCACCGAGCGTACCCGCGTCACCAAGACCATTCAGGAGCTGACCGAGAAGATCGCGGACTACATGGGCGCGGATGTTTACCGCACGACCATCCGCAGCAACGTGATCATCAAGGAAGCGCAGGCTGTGCAGGAGAACGTGTTCGACTACATCGAAAGCAAGGCACAGACCAAGGGCGAGCGCGTTTCCGAGGCCAGCCGGAATTTTGTGAATGACTGTCTGAATTTCGTCAAAGAGTTTGTGGAGAAGGAGAGGGAACAGTAATGGCAAGACTCAGTGCAGAGGAAATGTTCAAGAATATGATCGGCCGCAAGGACGAGGAGCCGCAGCCGGCACAGGAAACCGCTGCCGCACCGACTGCGGAGAAGAAGAAAGCCTCTACCGTGCAGGTGACCGTGCGTCTGCGCCCGGAGCAGCATAAGCAGCTCAAGGCGGCAGCCTTCCACCGCGACTGCGATATGTCCGAGCTGGTACGGCAGGCACTCGATCAGTTTTTTGCGTAACTTACGGAAAAATAAAGTTAAAAAGTCACAAAGTTATAGCTTTGTGACTTTTTAACTTTATACTGAAATTCTGTTATGAAATACAGGATATACGGACAATTTACCGGCAATATAGGCGATAAAAGTGAGAGTATACCGTGACCGTTTATCTCAATTCGCGCAACCTGCGTATCGTCGGCATGACGAATCACACGCACAATAAATACAAAACCGTGATGGAAATGATGCTGCGCCACAAGGATACCTTCCCGTGGGAGCGACTGTTCAGCCATCACTTCCCGTGGAAGCAGGCAGAGGAGGCCGTGAAGGCCAGCATGACCCGTGAAAGCATGAAGGTCATTATCGACCCGTGGATGGAGTAAGCATCCCGCTTCCGTCCCGCCCGTAAAACCGCCGTGCGGCTGAAAAAACGGGGGCACGGGGATTCCACCCGTCAAGCTGGATTTGCACAATCAAATCCGTTGCTTGTCAGACCGATACCGCACAATTTTGCCATAAAGAGAACCCGGAGCACACAGCCTGAAATTCAGCTGTGTGCTTCGGGTTTATTGGGTGGCGGCAGGTGTGGAGATCAGTTGATTTTTGCTGCCGTGCGGGAAAAGTGCTTCTGAAGCTCGAACAGGGTCCGGTCTGGTTTCAGTACGAGCAAGAGTACTAAAAACAGCTATGGGAATTTGGATAATACTAACGAAATAATTGCAAATATTCGTTTGGCTATTGTGTTTATTTTGCAAATATGCTATATATAAGACAATCAATTCATACGTATGCAAAGAGGTGAAAACAGTTGAAAACGATTACTTCCGTCGAACTTGCCAAATTAGCTGGTGTGTCGCAATCAACGGTTTCCCGTTGCTTGAATGACAGTCCGCTGGTTTCAGAAGAAACCAAGGCAAGAGTCAAAAAGCTGGCGGAAGAATACTCCTTTCAGTTTAACACTAACGCACGGGGGTTAAAAACCAACCGCACCGGTGTGATCGGATATGTATTCTCAGAGGATTTTACCGGCTTTGCAAACCATTATATTCAAAGTGACATTTACTATCGCATACGTATGCAGCTTGTAAAGGAAGGGTTGGATCTGGTGCCGGTGTTCGATGAAGGGAAATACGGTGAGTTTTTTTCCATCGAGAAGAGTATCAGCAATCGACGGTTTGATGCCCTGATCTTTAACCGACCGCAGGTGGATGAGCGAGTCAAAAGCCTGCTGCATGAAACAAAAATTCCATTTATCTATATTTACGATACGAATGAATCACTGGATGAGTCGTATATGATCGCACCGAGCCATTCACAGATTGGCGGTCTGGTCGGCAAGGCGTTTTGCGAAGCTGGCTATACACGATTTGTGGAAATTATCGGACCGCAGGATCGAATCGACGTGATACATAAACATGAAGCTTTTGCACGTGTTTTGCATCAGCATGGGCATAAGCTGTCAGATACGCACATCCTGCATGCAGATTACAACCTGAAGCAGGCTACGCAGCAGGTTTTGGAGCATATTGAACTGTTCCAGCCGGGTACAGCGTGTTTTGCGCAGAACGATATGATGGCATTAGGCGCTCTGGAGGCACTGCGCGAGCAGGGCATTCAGGTGCCGGATGATGTGGCTTTGATTGGTTCGGATAATATCCCGATGGGCAGCTGGTTTACGCCGCATTTAACCACTGTGGCAGTAGATTATGACAGGATTATCAATTTAACAGTAGAATGGGTCATGGCAATGGCATCGAACAAACTGCCGGATACCTACCGGTATATACTGGACAGCAAATTGATCATCCGAGATACATTCTGTCCCTCAGCAGGAGAATAATTCTTTTATTCTCCGCAATTGAATACGTATGCAAACGCGAAAAAGCGTTTCAAATATGAAAAAGAAAGAAGGAAAAGAAAATGAAAGGAAAAAAATTGATGGCTATGCTGATGGCGGGCTCCATGCTGCTGGCAGGTCTGACGGGCTGCGGCGGTGCCAATGCAAAGGGAGGCAATGCTGCGGCAGATGCGGCTGATTACCCGAATGGACCGGTAACAATCATTTGTCCGTGGGGTGTCGGCGGCGGTGCCGATGTCATCTCCCGCAAGATCTCGGAAGTGGCCAAGAATTATTTTGATCAGCCGATCATTGTAGAAAATCACACAGGCGCTTCCGGCACCATCGGCATGATGGATGCCATGGATGCGGATGCGGACGGTTATACTATGGTCGTCGCCAACGGTCCGTTATTTTCGTTGACTCCGAAGTACATCGATGTATCCTATGATCTTTCTAATTTCACTATGCTGCGCGGTATGCGTCAGGTTTCGCTGATGATCCTCACCAATCCGCAGAAATCCGGCATGAAGACGTTTGATGATCTGATCAACTACGGTAAAACGCATAAGATCACGTATGCAACTTCTTCCGGCCCGGGCGGTGACCAGTACGTTGTTTCTTCTGCAATGTTCAAGTCGCTTGGTATCGAGGCAGAGCCGGTCGTTATGGGCAGCGAGGCAGAATCGATCAATGCAGTGGTTTCCGGTCAGGTAGACTGCGGTCTGGGTACGCCTCCGGCATACTACTCGCATCAGGAAGAGGGTACGATCCAGGCGGTCGCAACTTTCTATCCGGAAACGGTTCAGACTCCGTACGGTGAAGTAAAGTCCATCAAGGACTGGGATGTTGATGTTGAATTTGCCGGCATGGACTGTCTGGCTGTTCGCTCGGACGTTCCGCAGGAGATCGTAGACAAACTGAATGCAATGCTCGATGACGTATATGCCGATTCCAAGTTCACCGGTTTTATGGACGAGATGGGTTATCCGCTGTGGGATGCCAAGGGTGACGAAGTGACGCAGTTTATCGAGGATCAGATGGACAGCATGGACAAATACGTGGAGATGCTCCAGTAACAGGCTGGTCTGTTTCATCTGGTGTGAGAGGTGACAAGATTGAAAGTAAAGCTAAATTCGAATATGATAACAGGCGTTCTGTTCCTGATCGTTTCTGTTGCCCTGCATATTCTGATACCATCGCAGATCCGGACGTATGAAACCAGCGCGGTGACTGCTGCAACAGTTCCGACGCTTCTGATCCGCGGCATGATACTTTGCAGCGTGATCCTGCTGGTGCAGGGTATCCTGTCCAAGGAAAAGACCGAATACACGATTTCAGGAGCCATTTTCACTAAAGAAAATCTGCTGCGGCTGAAACCGGTAATCTATATTGCCATGCTGATCGCATACGCGCTGCTGCTTCCGCATATTGGATTTATCATTTCCTCGCTGCTGCTTGCCAATGGCATTCTGCTGTATTTCGGTACGAGAAAATGGTGGTTCTATGCGATTGCCAGTGCAAATGTAATCGTTGCGTACTTTGCATTTCAGGCAATGAGCGTGACCCTGCCATAAGAAGGAGGAAGCGCATATGTTAGATAACTTGATGACCGGTTTGGCGCTGATGGCCTCGGCAGAGAGCTTCATTGCAATTTTCATCGGTCTGCTGGCAGGTATCATTATCGGTGCCATTCCGGGTTTGACTGCGGATATTGCGATCATCCTGTGCCTGCCGATTACATACAGTATGGAACCGATCCCGGCGATGCTTCTGCTGCTTGGCTTGTATTGCGGCGGCACATACGGCGGCTCCATTACTGCAATTTTGATCAATACACCGGGTACGCCCTCGAGCGCAGCGACTGTGCTGGATGGTTATCCACTGACGCAGCAGGGCAAGCCGCTGAAGGCTCTGACGATGGCGCTGTATGCCTCGTTTTTCGGTGGCCTGTTCAGTGCGCTGGTATTGCTGTTTGCTGCACCGAAAATTGCACATTTCACACAGATGTTTGGCCCTCCGGAGTATTTCTGCATCGCAGTGTTTGGATTGTCTATTATTGCAAGCATCTCGAACGGCAATATCATCAAGGGTCTGCTCGGCGGTCTGATCGGTATTTTCATTGCACTGCTGGGACAGGATTCGGTCAGCGGTACACTTCGGTTTACCTTTGGTGTCCGTCGACTGGGCGCCGGTATCCCGCTGATCGTTACGCTGGTCGGTCTGTTCGCAATTGCCGAATTGCTCAGCCGCTCGGATTATAATCCGCGTACAGATGCAACGCGTAAGCAGCATTTGAAGCTGGACCATGAGAAGCTGTCCTGGGCAGAGATCAAGCGCTGCCTCAAAACGATGACGATCTCTTCGCTGATTGGTACGATTGTGGGTGCTATCCCGGGTACAGGCGGCGGCATTGCAGCTTTTATCAGCTACGATCAGGCGAAAAAGACCTCCAAATACCGTGATCATTTCGGTCACGGCGAGATCGAAGGCGTTTCCGCAACCGAGTCTGCCAATAATGCAACGACCGGTTCTACATTGATTCCGCTTACAACACTGGGCGTGCCCGGTGACGGTTGTACGGCAATTCTTCTGGGTGCATTTATGCTGCAAGGCATGGTGCCCGGTCCCTCCATGTTCAAGGAGCACAGCGATGTTCTATACGGCATTATGATTGGTCTTGTCGTTATCAATATCCTGATGCTGATTATCGGTCGTGTGTTTACCCCGCTGTATGCCAATATCACACGTATTCCATACGAGCTGATGAGCGCAATCATCATTGTTTACTGCATTACCGGTGTCTATTCGAGCGAAGCCAGCACATTTCAGGTACTTCTGGCGGTCATCATCGGCGCATTTTCGTTCCTGCTGCGCAGGCTTGGATTCAGTGTTGTACCAATCATCCTCGGCGTAGTTCTTGGTGATCTGGTGGAAACGAATTTCCGCAACTCGATGGTAATGTCCAGCAATTCTCTGTCCATCTTCGTAACACGGCCATTCAGCCTGTTGTTCCTTGCGCTGGCTGTGCTTTCGATTGGAATGTTCTTCTACAAGGCAGCAAAGGACAGAAAAAAGCAAAAAACAGAGTTAAATTAAAAAGGAGTTTCAGATGAAGTATTATACTGAGCCGAGCCGGGAGATCCCGGTTGCGGCAGAAACGGAAGTCCTTGTTGTAGGTGGCGGCCCCGCAGGTTTCGGCGCCGCCCTGCACGCAGCACGCATGGGACGAAAAACGATGCTGATCGAGCAGTACGGCGCGGTCGGCGGTGTGGCAACCACGGGCATTATGAGTCATTGGACCGGCAGACAGGACGGCGGCTGCTTTGAAGAGCTGCGCGAAAAGGCACGCGACTGTGAAGCGGAGCAGGTCATCAATCCGGAAAAACTGCGTATTCTGATGCTGGATATGCTGATGGAGGCTGGCGTTAATGTACAGCTGTACACAGGCTTCAGCGATGTCATTATGGAGGGAAACCGCGTTGCGGGTGTAATCACAGAGAGCAAATCCGGCCGGGAAGCGATCCTGAGCAAAATGGTGATCGATTCGACCGGCGACGGCGACGTGGCCGCGCGTGCGGGCGTTCCGTTTGAAAAGGGACGTTCGACGGACGGTATGCAGCCGATGACGATCATGTTCAAGGTTGCCGGCGTAGATATGGATCGCGCCATGTTCTTCTGGGGCTTTGAGGATACGGTCCAGCTGCCGGAAGGCGATCTGCAAACACTCGGTCGTCAGGAATTACCCTCTCCGGCAGGTCATATCCTGCTGTATCCTTCGTCGCTCCCCGGCGTTGTCACAGTCAACATGAGCAATATGACCGATGTGGATGGCACAAATGCAAGAGATCTGAATCGTGCTGAATACGTATGCAGAAAGCAGCTTCCCGAGATTATTGCATTTCTGCGCCGCCATGTGCCGGGATATGAAGGCTGTTATCTGATCGACAGTGCCGATGTGATCGGTGTGCGTGAAACCCGCCGGTTTGAGGCGAATTATCAGCTGAATGAGCAGGATATTGCGCAGGCTCGTACCTTTGAAGACTGGGTAGTTACCAAGTCGAATTTCTTCTTTGATCTGCACAATGTAGAAGGCGCCGGACTGGATGCCAATGGCGAATACAAGGCGTTCAAGCAGCCGAAGCCGTATACGATCCCACTGCGCTGCTTTGTACCAAAGACGGTGGAGGGTATTCTGCTGAACGGACGCAATATTTCGGGTACGCATAAGGCACACTCCAGCTATCGCGTAATGCCGATTGTAATGAATATGGGGCATGCTATGGGTATTGTTGCCGCGATGTGTGTTGCACAGAACAAAAAGCCGTTGGAATTAGACATTCACGAAGTGCAGGATGAACTGCGCAGAACGAATGTAGAACCGTAAACTCAGGAAAGGAGACACAGTTATATTATGCTGAAACGAATGCCCCGCACGATTACAGCAGAGCAGTCGCTGAAAAGCGGACTGTTCAAGCTGAGAGATATTGCCGCCTGTGCTTATGGCAATGGAAAGTGGATTCAATACCGGGATGCCGCAGGCACCTGTAAGCTTACGATGTCCATGGGAGAGATCGTAAAAAACGCCAGTCTGGAAGATGTTGAAGCGTCAAAGGCGCTTGCAGTGCTGTCGACAGGTACTCTGCCGGAGAACGGCGTAAAATCTATGGTGATTCTGCTGGTATCTCTGTTGGAAAAAGCGGAGAACCTCGGCTGCACGGAAGCGGATGTAAACGCAGTTTATGCGCTTCTGGAATATGCGGCAGAATATCTGCCAGCTATCGCGAAAGAGAATAACGGTGAGCTGCTCGGCAGCGTGCTGCCGTACATGACACTGATTAAGCCATTGAATAAACGGGCGCGTGAACTGGGCAATGAACGTGCAGCAGCAACGATGGAATATGCCCTGACAACGCTGCTCCTGACGTTTACCGAAGCCAACGGTGCAAATGGATACGGTGTATATGAACGCATGAAAGCACTGGCGCCCAATCAGTTTTTCAGCCTGAATCAGGTTGGCATTGAGAGATCAATTTCCGTGGATAGTCCTTATACTGACATCTGGACGATGGGATTTGATCCCATCGACGGAACAATTAAGGATTGTCGCGACATGGCATATCGCGATAAAGAGGAGGACGTGCGAAACGTATTCCTCGCGGTGAAGAGTGCCTTGCAGGTTATTTGGAATATTGCCGCAAGTCTGTGATACGTGGATACACTGTCTGAGACAGCAGGTATGAAATCGCTCCAGCGATCGGCGTGTATTTACCCAATCTTCATGACCGGATAAACAAATATCCGTCTCCTCCTGTTTGTTTTTCAGATCTCAGTTGTTGAAAATCATATCACCCTACTTTACCCAAAAGGAGCTTCCACGCACGGCGATGGAGGCTCCTTTATTTTTCCGGCTCGCCGAACTGACAGCGCCATTTACTGGATCGTAGGTCACTACAGTCGGATCACTGACTGTCCATTCTACCTCATCGTTCGGAATTCGATCTCCGGTAGCAGGATTATAGGCAAAGATGAATCTGTAGACTTAGACGCAGATTCCAACCCGGATACTGGTGTCGGCTTATTCATAACCATAACACCTGCAACGATACCGCTGACAACAGCAACCGCCGCCACTGCGATAATGCCCTTATAGGCTGCAGCGCCAGCGGCTCCTGTGCGGCCGAATCACCAGTGCGGCAGCGCGACAGAATTTCGCTCATATCTTTTGAGGGCATACAGAGATCTCCTGAAACTTATACGTCCTTGTGACTGCCGATGTATACGCTGTAGCTCGCGCCATCCCACGCAACAGCCTGATCGAGTGCATTTGCAACGGCACGGACCGGCAGATAGGTCGTGCCCTTGTAAAGCAGCACGTCAACCGTCTTGCCGTTGACGTCGGTCGGAACAATCAGCTTGTCGTTCACATAGACCTTAACCCCGGTTTCAACAGCCAGCTTTTCCATTCGACGTTTCGCATTGTACTCGCCCGAGGCCTTGCCGCCCAGAATGGACGACTGCGAGTTGGCGATAGCTTTCAGCTTGGAAAGTGCGATTTCCGGTGCAGGAGCCAGATTGCTAAGGGTATTATTCTGATGTCCATCCGTATTGTAGCTGCTAA
>ERZ791612.1288-NODE-1288-length-11219-cov-71.157829_pt1 | contig 11219 bp, 9 predicted proteins | sample MGYA00509963_ERZ791612 | MGnify/ENA primary metagenome ERZ791612 (study PRJEB30046, sample SAMN00791906) | human gut metagenome | study: EMG produced TPA metagenomics assembly of the A metagenome-wide association study of gut microbiota in type 2... | reverse complement strand
GCCGGAGGGTTCTTAAGTTTGACGGGCCTTTGGCCCGAGGGTTGTGGTGGCGGCTGACGCCGCAGATTATAAAAAAGGGGCGCGCCCCCTCCCGTCATTTCGACCGTAGCGGAGCGGAGTGGAGAAATCTCACGCCCTAAATGACAGAAAAGTTGCCCCATTCCCGTCATTTCGACCGCAGCGAAGCGGAGTGGAGAAATCTCCCCCCTCTGATGGTTCGGGCGGCATTACGGCAGGAGATCTCTCGACTCAGCGTATCATGGGAGCGGTTCCCATCTGTCTCCCATAGCGGCACGTACCTCCGCTCGAGATGACGAAAGAGCCATGTCACCCCACCGTCATGTTAAAAAAGGGGCGCCCGCCACCGCGGTAAGCGGGCAGCAGCCGCAGGTCTATCTTCCCTTCCCGGCGGCTTCTTCAATCCACTCTGCCGCTTCTTTGTATCCTTCTCCTGTTTTTCCGCTGACCTTGAATACCGGCGCCTGTTTGTTCAGGTGGCGGAGGCCCTTCATGAAGAAATCTTCGTCGAAGTCCAGGTATGGCATAAGGTCTGTCTTGTTAAGGAGGATGATATCCGCCTTTTCAAAGGCCAGGGGGTATTTGTAGGGCTTGTCGCTGCCGTCGGCCACGCTGACGATGAGCATTTTGATATTTTCTCCTATGTTCAGTTCCGCGGGGCAGACGAGATTTCCTACGTTTTCTATGAAAAGGATGCCTCCTTCTTTGAAATCCATGGTGTGCACCGCATTGTGCACCAGGGGGGCGTCCAGGTGGCAGGCGCCGAAGGTATTGATCTGGGCGGCGGTAACATTTTCTTTTCTAAGCCGTTCCGTGTCGATGTCGGATTCAATGTCGCCTTCAATGACGTATATTTTGGATTTCATATGTTTCATGAGCTGTTCCAGGGATGTGGTCTTGCCGGTTCCCGGAGCCCCCATGACGTTGATGGTATATACATTCCTCTTCATGAGGTATTCTCTTACGTGTTCGGCAATGTGATTGTTGTGGGCGTAAATGTCTTCCATAACGCCGGCTTTCACCATATGCATTCAATCAACCTCCAGATCTACAGATTCTATATAAAATTCCTTGCCTATGTCCGTGGGAGAACCGTCGCCTCCGCAGCGGGGACAGGTGAAGGAGAATTTCTTTCTTTCAAAGAGACAGCCGCAGCGGTCGCATTTCATTTTGGGCTTCACATCCTGAATGGTGAGGAGGGCGCCCTCGCAGAGGGTGCCCTCGGAAATGACATCAAAATACATTTGGATGGATTCTCCGATGAAACCGGAGTCCTCTCCTACCACCAGATGGATGGCCTTTACAATGCCCCCTTTTTCACGGGCTGTTTTTTCCGCCATGCGGACGATTTCCAAGGTCACCGGATATTCATGCATGGGGTTCTCCGTCCTTTGGCGCTTCTTTCCTGACCGGCGCCGGACGGGGCGAACGGCGGAGGACTTTTCCCTGATAGGTGGATTTCATTTCTTTCTTCTCCCCTGCTTCCCAGGCATCTGCCAAAGTGAGGCAGCGGGCGGGGCAGCCGTCGGCGCAGACGCCGCAGGTGATGCATTTCTCCCGGTCAATGGTCCAGGTGCGGTTTCTCCGGTCTATGGAAATGGCTCCAGCCGGGCAGTTATGCTCGCACTTGCCGCAGAACAGGCACTTTTCTGCTTCTATCCGGATATGGGTATCGGGCACAGATGCTTCCGGTGCCGCTTCTTTGACAGGAGCCGGCTTCGGCGTGGGCGCTTCTGCTGCTTTGTCTTCCTTTATGGGGGAAGGTGCCGGCGCTGGAGCCGGTTTTCTTCCCGCCGGCGGACGGCGGAGGACTTTCCCCTGGTAGGTGGATTTCATTTCCTTCTTCTCCCCTGCTTCCCAGGCATCCGCCAATGTGAGGCAGCGGGCGGGGCAGCCGTCGGCGCAGACGCCGCAGGTGATGCATTTCTCCCGGTCAATGGTCCAGGTGCGGTTTCTCCGGTCTATGGAAATGGCTCCAGCCGGGCAGTTATGCTCGCACTTGCCGCAGAACAGGCATTTTTCTGCTTCTATCCGGATATGGGTATCGGGCACTGCTTTTGGTGCTGTTTCTTTGATAGGAGAAGGCTTCGGCATGGGCGCTTCTGCTGCTTTTTCTTCCTTTATGGGGGAAGGCGCCGGCGTGGGAGCCGGTTTTCTTCCTGCCGGCGGGCGGCGGAGGACTTTCCCCTGATAGGTGGATTTCATTTCTTTCTTCTCCCCTGCTTCCCAGGCATCTGCCAAAGTGAGGCAGCGGGCGGGGCAGCCGTCGGCGCAGACGCCGCAGGTGATGCATTTCTCCCGGTCAATGGTCCAGGTGCGGTTTCTCCGGTCTATGGAAATAGCATCGGCCGGGCAGTTATGCTCGCACTTGCCGCAGAACAGGCACTTTTCCGCTTCTATTCGGATATGGGTATCCGGCACAGTAGCTTCTTCCGCTTTCACTGCAGGCATCGGGTTCTCTGCCGGAGCTTCCGGCTTTGCTGCCTGGACAGGAGATGGCAGGGGCCCTTCTTTCTCCGCAGGAGCGAACGTTGAAGGTCTTCGCCTTACAGGGGGGCGGGAGCCTTTCATGGTGATTTCGCTTGGATTGCCCAAATAGCAGCCCAGGGACAGGCATTTCCTTGGACAGTTGTCGATGCAGGTGCCGCAGTTCACGCAGGCTTCCAGGTTAATGCGCCAGGTACGGGAGCGGCGGTCCACGGTAATGGCGCCGGAGGGGCAGTTCCGCATGCACTGGCCGCAGAAGATACATTTCATAATATTGTTTACAATATGGCTCCGGTCGTCCATGGCGGCCTCTGCCATATTGATGGCTGCCACCTTGCGCTGCACTCTGGACACGCCGTCTTCTTTCTTCACCTGGAGGATGATTTCTGATTTTTTCACATCCGGCGCTGCCGCTTCCGGGTCCATGTGGAGGCATTTCTTGGGGCATACCTCCACGCAGCCGGCGCACTGGACGCAGGCAAAGGGGTTGATTTTCCATATGCCTGTGGTGCGGTCCACGGTAATGGCACCGGCCGGGCAGGTGCGCATGCACTGGCCGCAGAGGATGCAGCGGCTGATGTCGTTGATCACCCGGCCCCGGTCATGGGGCTTAAAGGTTTTGGGCTTTAAGGGATAGGAGGTGGTGACCGGCGGTTTGAACAGGTTGGAAAGGGCCTGTTTCATATAAATGAGAAAACTCATGGGACGCCTCCTTATCTTTCACAGCAGCTGATGCAGGGATCGATGGTGAGGATAATGTTGGGCACATCGGCCAGTTCGCAGCCCTTCAGCATTTTCACCAGGGCTGCCAGATTGACGTTGGTGGGGGTGCGGAGGCGGAACCGTTCCAGGTTCTTTGTGCCGTTGCCTTTCACGTAGTAAAGGGCTTCGCCCCGGGGCTGTTCCACCCTGGTGAAATATTCGCCTGCCGGGGGAAGGCCTCTGACCGGTGCTTCGATGGCTCCTTCCGGAAGAAGTTCCAGACAGCCGCAGATGAGGTCGATGGACTGGGTCAGTTCTCCCAGCCTCACCTTCACCCTGGCCAGGCAGTCGCCGGCGGTTTCAGTGACAGGATGGAAATGGAGCTTTTTGTAGAACCCTTCATCCTCAGCCATGCGGTAGTCTACAGGAAGGCCGCTGGCCCGGGCCATGGGGCCTACGCAGCCCATGTCCATGGCGTCGTTCATGGAAAGAACCCCTACCCCTTCCAGACGGCTCTGGATGGTATTGTCATAGAGGAATACCATGGCCATCTGGCTGATTTCTTTTTTGAGTTCCTTCATTTTTTCCAGAATCATTTTCCGCTGGCTGTCGGTGATATCTCTTCTGACGCCGCCGATTTTGCAGACCGAGAAAATGACCCGGCCTCCTGTGGTTTCTTCAAAAATATCCAGCACCATTTCCCTGATGCGCCAGGCATGCATGAAAAGGCTTTCAAATCCCATAGCGTCGGCGGCCAGGCCGAACCAGAGAAGGTGGCTGTGGAGCCGGGAGAGCTCATGCCACAGGGTGCGCAGGCAGCTGGCCCGCTCCGGTATCTCGATGTTCATGAGGCCTTCCACCGCTTTGGCATAGCCCCAGCCATGGCCGAAGGAACAGATGCCGCATACCCTTTCTGCCACATAAATGAACTGTTTGAAATCCCTCTTTTCCACCAGTTTTTCCAGTCCGCGATGGACATAGCCGATGGAGGGCACGGCCCGGACGACTTTTTCATCCTTCAGTTCCAGGTCCAGATGAATCGGTTCCGGCAGTACCGGATGCTGGGGGCCAAAGGGGACTGTGGTTATTTCTGCCATTTGAAATCAATCCTCCTTTGTATCTTTATGTACAGAAGCATCAATGCCAAGGCCGCTCCGAAGATTGACCTTCACCGCCCGTTTGGCATGGACGGCGCCGGACAGGTCGTGCCAGGGGGTCTTCTGGGCCAGATGGTAGAAATGGCCGCCGTAATCCACCTCCGGCGCAATGAAACGGATGTCCAGTCCGAAGAGGTCATGGATTTCATTTTCCCAGACGAAGGCATACCAGTAAAGGCTGGTGACACTCATGACAGAGCCGGAAAGGGGCACAATCAGGCGCAGATGATAGAGGAAATAGTTCTTGTCAAAGGTATAGGTAAGCTCATAGCCCTCTTCCACCCGGGTGCAGAGGATCTGCACCAGACGGCAGCCTTCTTTCTTGAAACGGGCCGTCCTTTCCAGAAGGTCTTCGCTCCTGATTTCAATGACCTGCTGTTTCATGTTTGTCCTCCTCTCCATAGGTGCCAAAGGCTTTCGGTTTTTCCAAAGGTACGCCGTGGTTTCCGGTGGCCTTCAGTTTTCTATGCTTTTCTTCCAGCACCGAAAGACCCTTCACTACGCCGGCAATAATGGACTCCGGCCGGGCGGCGCAGCCCGGCACATACACGTCCACCGGAATGGCCTTGTCCATACCGCCAAGCATGTTGTAGCATTCCCGGAAAACGCCGCCGGTACAGGCGCAGGTGCCTACGGCAATCACAACTTTAGGCTCCGGCATCTGGTCATAAATCTGCCGCACCACCGGCAGATTCTGGGCATTCACTCCGCCGGTGACAAGGAAAATGTCCGCATGCTTGGGGTCCCCGGTATTCACAATGCCGAACCGCTCCACGTCGTACAGGGGCGTAAGGCAGGCCAGCACTTCGATATCGCAGCCATTGCAGGAAGAGCCGTCGTAATGGATGAGCCAGGGCGATTTCTTTTCAAATCCCATAACGATTCCTCCTTATTTGAAATACATGAGAAAGGCCACATTAATAAATCCGGCCAGGAACGAGAAAAGCCAGGTGGAAGCCAGCATTTTCTCCCATTTCATGCGGGCGCAGGAATTATCCACCAGAATGCCCGTGAAGAACACCAGGCCGCATACGACAAGGCCCGGTATCAAAGTCCAGGGGGAAGAGGTGACGAAGAAGAGAAGCACCAGTCCCAGGAGGAACACATCTTCATACCACTCCGCGATTTCCACCATACCCAGAGTGCGGCCGGAAATTTCCGTCTTCACGCCGCCGATGAGTTCCTGGTGGGCTTCATGGGACATGGAAATATCGAAGGGCGATTTTCTGAATTTAATGAGAAGAATGTAGCAGAGGCCCAGAAAAATGCCGGGCATGCGCAGAATGTTCATGGTATCGGAAGCCATGATTTCCCGGATATTGAAACTGCCGCCGGACAGATAGAAACCCAGGGCTGCCATGAGAAGCATGGGCTCATAGGCCATGGTCTGCACCAGCTCCCTTTCCGCCCCCACCTGGCTGTAGGGAGAGTCAGTGGCATAGGCAGCGATGATGAGGCACACGCTGGCCATGGTCAGGGTGAAGACCACCAGCAGAATGTCGCCCCTTGCAAAGAAGAAGGCGCCGGACAGAAGGACGAAGAGAAGGAAACCGAATACATAGAATCCCTCCGCCTTGTTGACAGCTATGGGCTGCTTGTCCCAGAGCTTTCCGAAATCGTAGAAAGGCTGCAGCAGAGGCGGCCCCACCCGCCGCTGCATTCGGGCAGAAATCTTGCGGTCCAGACCGGAAAGGAGGCCCCCCAGAAGCGGCGCCAGCAGCAGATACAGCAGGGCGCCGATGACATTGATCATATAATCAGACATGGAACACACCTCCTGCTGCCAGTGACAGCTCCATGAGCACGCAGGCCAGGCAGGCCGTGTACCCCCAGAGAGTCATCCGCCTTTCGCCAAACCAGGACTCCAGGTACCAGTTCCGAAGCTGCACCGGCACGATCCGTCCGGCAGCGCCGCGGTAAGCCACGTCACTCCCCAGATTCTCGCCGGAAAGGTTCGTGATGACCTGTTTCTTCCTCCTGCTCTTGCCGAAGCGCAGCGGCAGGATAATGATAAGGAATACCATCACCGACATAATCCACAGGTTGGACTGGGCAATGACATCATTAATATTTCTATACATTAAAGCCAGATAAGGAATGACCATATACTGGGAAATCAGCGGGAAGAGAACGCACACCACCAGAGTCAGAGCCGCCAGGGTCTTCAGCGCCGTCCACTCCACTCCCAGAATGCCCTTCTCCCGGTTTTCATTGGTCGGTATATAGGTGGTAATCTTGCCCAGCCATTTCGTCCAGTAGAAGAGAGTGGTAGCAGAACCATAGACCAGCGCCAGAAGCAGCAGGGGCTGCCCTGCGTCTACGAAGGCCTTCATGGCCGCCCATTTGGAAATCAGCATGCCGAAGGGGGCCAGGAACATGCCGCAGATGCCGATCACCATGCAGAGAGAAAGGCGGGGCATGGAATTGAAAATACCGTCGAAGCTCTCCAGATTCCTGCTGCCCAGCTGCTGCTCCGCCGTTCCCACGGTGAGGAAAAGAAGACTCTTCGCCACGGCATGGAAAATGACGATCATAATCGCCGTCCAGGCTGCTTCATAGGAACCGGTGCCGGCGCAGCACACGATGAGGCCCAGATTGGAAATGGTGGAATAGGCCAGCACCTTCTTCCCGTCAGACTGGGAAATGGCGGCGCAGGAAGCAAAGAAGAAAGTAATGCCCCCGACCAGCATGGCCATAATGCCGGCATGATTATTTCCCAGAATAGGGGCCAGCTTGATAATGAGGAACACCCCGGCCTTCACCATGGTAGAAGAATGGAGCAGGGCCGACGTAGGCGTAGGCGCCACCATGGCCCCCAGAAGCCAGCCGGAGAAAGGCATCATGGCAGACTTCGTAAAGCCGCAGAACACCAGAAGCGCCACCACCGGCTCCACAGGCATGCCCTGCATGCCCATGGAAAGAAGCTGGGAAATTTCAAGGGTATAGAAATGCTCTCCCAGATAGGCAATGGCCATGGCAAAGGCCAAGCCCCCCAGAAGATTCATCCACAGCGCCTTGAAGGAATTGTGGATGGCCTCATTGGTACCGGAATAGCCGATAAGAAGGAAAGAACAAAGAGAGGTGATTTCCCAGAAGGTGTACATGTACAGGAGATTGTTGGACATGACCAGGCCAAACATGGCTGACAGGAAAAGGAACACCACGAAGAAAAAGAAAGAGCGGCGGTCCTTCACATCCACATGCTTCCTGTGATACACCGCCATGTACCCCAGAGAATACACCGCAATGAGACCGCCAATGATGCCGGCAATGAGAATCATGATAATGGACAGATTGTCGATATTGAAATCCCACACCGACCGGGCATAGCTGCCTGCATGAAACTCAAAGGCCACAATCAGGAAAAACTGGGCAAGTCCCAGCAGGGCAGTGAGATAGCGCTTGTATTTCACACAGAAATAAAGAACCGTCAGTGCAGCCAGGCCGTCCACAGCCATCATCAGAAGCCGCACCAGCGGAGAATCCACACCGATTTTGAAAGGATGTCCGAAATACATGACCCCTACAGCCACAGAAAGGACCCCCATCAGAAGCGCCGACACACGGACCAGCGTATTTCGGACCGCCGGATTCCGGTTCACCAGAAGAATCAGTGCCGTCACCAGAGGCAGCGCAAAAAGCAATGCCGGTAAAGCCATACCCATCTCCCCTTATCCCTGAATTTACATTCGTTCTATAAGTGTACCCTTTATACTAGGTTACTGGTTTATTAATATATACTCTATATCAAAACCCCTATTCCCGCAAGGTATAAATTGTGTTAGATCGCTGATATCGAAATTTTCTATGAGTACCTAAAGAAGTTATGCATAAAATAGGGAGCATGGGGCCGCTCCGCGGGCGTGAGGGTTGACGGGACTTCGTCCCGAAGGTTCTTAAGTTTCTTAAGTTTGACGGCCTTTCAGGCCGAGGGTTGTGGATTGCCGCTCTGCGGCAATGCTTATAAAGTCAGCGTTACGGGATTGGCTTTCTGCGTCATATAGCATGATAAGCATTCTGGTGAATGGCTCACTGCGTTCGCCCCCCCTTTCCCGCTGCGCGAAACTTCCCCCGTAAGCGGGAGCAGAACAACCCGTGCTTAGCGTAGAGCCACTTTATGAAAAAAATAGCCTTACGGAGCTTTATTGTGCCCCTGTGGAGGTCCTGCATAGGACCTCCAAGTGGGGCGAAGTAAGGCGCCTAGCCTGCCCATTAAGGCGCTTTCCTTTTGCCGCCCCACCGAACTGCGGGGGAAAGGTAGTGGCGCCAGCCACCAAAGGGGGGAATGCACTTCCAACGCCCGCAGGGCGGTTGTAAAGGTTTTCGCTGCCCCAGACAGCGGCATATAAAACTACCCTCTGAACCAGCCCGCTCTGTGGGCCGAACCCATCGTTCGGTGCGCAGCACACGAACGATAGAACCCGGGCGCCGAAAGGCGCCTGAACCCTCAAGCCCCAAAGGGGCTTGTCCATATGGCGCCAGCCACCAAAAGGGGGGAAAACTCCGAAATGGTACGTGAAGTATATGACTCGCCTGTTTTTCTCTCCATATCTCTCGTTTCCCCTTGAGGGGAAGTCCCGCGAAGCGGGAAAGGGTGTACGGGGCAGAGCGCCGATTTGACACCCCATCGCTATCCTGACCGCCAATCGGCGGCCTGTGTCATTTTTGCGTCTTACCCTTGGACACGCCCTGCAGCCGCCGATACTAAAAAAACGGCGCCCTTTCAAAGGCGCCGTTTTGCTGCCGATTATTTGGCTATTTCTGCAGGAATTACTTTTGTTTCTTCTTTACCGGAAGATTTCTTCACAATCTTGTAAACACCGACGGTGAGAAGGGGTACCAGGTAGAGAAGGATGAAGGCATAGGCCAGGGCATTGTAGCCTTTGGCAATGAGGTCAATAATGCCGATTTTGGCGAAGGCCACTGAAATCACCAGGATAATGACAGTGAGCGCGCCGCGATGCTGACGGGTGAGGGGATTTCTTCCCGTATCCGTAAGACCCTTGTCCACACGTTCCAGCATGGCATGGATAATGCCGGTGGCCGTTTCAATCAGAGTCCAGCCCATGACGATGCTGAAGAGGAAAAGCAGCCAGCCCAGCGCATTGTCCGCCTGCATCATAGCCACCCAGGGCACCGGCGATGCCAGCACTGCTTTGTCGGGATAGAAGGCCATGACTGCATAGTAGGTCATGAACCAGGGGATAATCATGAGAAGGCCTGCAATGATGCCGCTGATAATAGTATCCTTGCGGCTCTTCTGGGCCTTGATGGTGAAGAAGGATGCCGGAAAAACCACCAGGTTATAGGCCATGTAGAGAATGCCTGTCCAAAGGGCAGCTCCCACAGTGGCATCGGGCACAAAGGAATGATCTCCGGATGCCATGACCTCGGAAATATGGGCTCCCCCATGGCTGATAACCAGCACAGAGAAGGAAATATAACCGATGTAAAGAAGCACGGTGCCAATGGTTTCAAAATAGGAAATAATCTTTTCCCCATAATAGTTGAGCACGCCTACAATCACCGTAATGGCACCTACGCCGTACCAGTAATTGAGCCCCGTCATCTGCTCCACCACCGCGCCGGTGGCAGAAGACATGACGGCAATGATGATGACCATGAAAAGCAGGTACACCAGATCAAATACATGGTACAGGGGCCCGATTAATTCCTTCAGGAACGATTTGAAATCATACACTTTATAAAGGCGGATGAGTTCAAAAGACAGAATAGCCACCAGGGCGAATCCCACAAATGTAGCCAGCCCGGAAAGCCAGCCCATGGCACCGAACTTGGCGCCGTACTCCACGATTTCACGGCCTGTGGCATACCCGCCGCCAATGAGCACGGACTGCAGGATAATGCCGGGAAGAATCATCCTCCCCAGGGCCCCTCCAAAAATACCTTTTTTCTCTTCCATACTGCTTCACTCCTTCATTTGTACCATCCCTGCAGGAAATCAAAAAGCGCCCATCAGAAATCAATTCTGAAGGGCGCATCCTTGCGCGGTACCACCTTGTACTTATCACTCTGCCGCATCAATGAACAGTTTTCATTGCGTCGGGCCTATCCATAACGGGGACATCCGCCAGGCCTACTCTGTTCGGCCGGGAAGCTCGCGAGTGAGTAAAACGACAGCGCCTTCCGGTTTTCACCATCCACCGGATCTCTGAAAGGGATTCCGTCATTTCTGTCTCGTTCCATGCAGGTACTTTTTAGTTAGAAAGTAGTATACACGCCTTGGGCGGCCATGTCAATGGGGAAATTATAAAAGAGGGACATTTTGTGTCCAGGGTTCTGAAGGTTCCCAGAAAAAGGTTCTTAAGATTGACCGGCCCTAAGGCCGGAGGGTTCTTAAGTTTGACGGGCCTTTGGCCCGAGGGTTGTGGTGGCGGCTTCGCCGTAAATTTATAATGCCGCCTTTGGCGGTCACGTCCACATCGAGTATCATAATCAGGATTACCACCGTCCACCCCTTCGCCACTTCGTGGCCCTCTTCCCCTAAAGGGGACGCAAGAACGTTACGGATTCACCTTTCTGTGTCATATAGCATGATAAGCATTCTGCGGATTGGCTCGCTGCGCTCGCCTCCCCCTATCCGGCTTCGCCGGACTTCCCCCTATGCAGGGGGCAGAATAAAACGCCGCGAAGTATTCCTTTCATAAGTCGCTCACAGCATAACGGAGCTTTATAGTGCCCCCGCTTGCGGGGAGAAGGTGGTGCCGTAAGGCACCAAAGGGGGAAAACTCCGAAATGGTACGTGAAGTATATGACTCGCTGTTTTTCTCCTTAGATCCCTCGTTTCCCCTTGAGGGGAACGCCTCGAAGAGGCAAAGGGTGTACAAGGCAGAG
>ERZ791612.1285-NODE-1285-length-11255-cov-68.466339_pt1 | contig 11255 bp, 7 predicted proteins | sample MGYA00509963_ERZ791612 | MGnify/ENA primary metagenome ERZ791612 (study PRJEB30046, sample SAMN00791906) | human gut metagenome | study: EMG produced TPA metagenomics assembly of the A metagenome-wide association study of gut microbiota in type 2... | reverse complement strand
GGGCTTTCACCAGACTATACTATACACGCCGAACTGGCGCACACCTTTTGAACCCGGGCCACAGAGTGGCCCATACAGCCGCCGCTCCTGTCTCTACTGGTAATTCCGCTTCTTCCTGTAGCTGGCAGCCATGTCCGCAATGCCCAGGAACACCACAAACATCTGGATAACGCCGATGAAGGCAGAAAGAATCATAATGAAAAGCCGGAGCGGTTTCATGAAGGGATAGCGGTGAGGCATCCACCAGAGTACCGACAGCCCCTGGAGCCAGAAAATGGAAACGCAGAGGGTGCCCAGATTGTAGGCCACATAGGACACCTGCTCCTGATCCTTGAAGAAATACTGGGCTGCCAGCACCAGAAGGTAAAGAGCCAGGGTGGCCTTTGGAAATTCCCACCGTTCAAAAGGAGGAAGATGGGGAATATCGGTAATGCCCATTTTCTTGAACACATGAGCTCCCAGTGTCATGGAAGCCCAGGAGTAGAAAAAAGAAACAGCCACCAGCGTATAGGGCACCGATTTTTCCATGGCATCCATGAGGAACTCCACCTTTTCCTTCGCCTGGTCCAAGGCCTCGCCGCTGTAGAAGGAAGGCAGCGTTTCCAGCATGCTGTCCCTGATCTGGGAAAGGCCTTCACTGCCAAAAATCAGGCTGGGGAGCCCCAGGAGATAGAGGGTAGCCATACCTTCCGCCACCAGGGCCAGAAGAACCACCACGGCACCCGCAATCAGCGTCTTGGCGGCAGACACCTTAAACCGGTAGCATATCCCCATGGTGACCCCCAGAAGGCCGAAGATGGCACACACAAAGGCAGCGGACACAACGCCGAAAAAGGTGGAGTCCAGCACCAGCACACCGGTGGTTACCACAATGGACCATTTCACGCCTTCCTTCATGCCCAGATAGGCAATGGGAAGGGGAATCAAAAGGAAAACTACGGTAGAAAGAAGGGGCATGTAAAACCCCAGAAGGGAAAGCACCACCACCAGCGCCGTGCACATGCCGGCCCGCACAATGGCATGATTGTCTCCGGAAATCCGATCGTTCATATAAAACTCCTTCATAAATATGATGATATAGATATTATATTTTACCACATTTAGATAAGTTCATGCAGAATCCCCAAGCCCCGGGCTTGTGGGAGCCTCCTCTTCTCCTGAAGCAAAGGGGATGGAAAAGCGGCAGGGCCTTAGAAAAGGATGCTCCATATGTCCCGTTCCCACTAAAAAAGACGCCAGAAAGGCGTCCTTTGACGATTCGACAGGCGCAGCGCAGGCCCCTTTTTTCCCCATGTCCCTTCTTTCGCAGCATAGCTACCACGGATTAGATTTCTTCTGCCCTTTTCTTTCCATGCCCGCTCAGGAAATCCTGTAAAATCCCGATTCTTTCTCTACTGCTGCTCTCTTCCCTTATCTCTGGAAGTCTGTTTTGTCCTTTTCCTCCGCCCTCTTTGTATCGGCCGGTTTCTTCTTCTCTTTTCTTCCGATTTCCTCATCAGTATAGGAAATGGGAAGCAGCTGTGCTTCCTCAGCAGCGCAGGTAAAATGATGTTCGCTCCAGTCTCCCAGTCCAATGAGCAGCAGCACCAGCAGCAGTATGATTTTGGTTTTCATGTCATCTTCCTCTCCTTTCAGATGTCTTGTCATAAGGCTTTATGAAACAAGGAAACCCAAAGGCAGCAGGCCGCCATCGGTGCCCATCTCTGTAATGACAGAACCCCCTACCATCATGATGATCTGTCCGTCAGCGCTTCCTTACAGAAACGGAGAAATGCCTTCACCGCCGGCGTGCGGGGTACATTCCTCTTCCAGGCAATGGCAGTCTGGATGCGGCGCTCCGGATATAAAGGAATAAACTTCAGTTTCTTCTCGTCATACATGGGCACGGCCCCTTCGGAAGACACGGCGCAGAAGCCTGATGCTTCCACGAAGAGTCCCGCATTGCCGCCCAGATTCTCTGTCACCGGGACGGTCATACTCTTGAACTCCTCCCCCAGCCAGCTGATGATTTCATTTTTCAGCTTTTTTCTGCTGGGAAGAATCAGCGCCCGCCCGTGAAGATCAGAAGGCTGGATATGGTCTTTGGATGAGAGCACATCATCAGCCCGCAGATAGACTCCCCACCGGGCATCCGGCCCCAGCGATATATAATCGAAGTTTTCTGTATCAAAAGGGCAGACCAGAATGGCCGCATCAATCAGGCCATGATTCATCCGTTCATCAATTTCATCGGTAGTCCCGGTGAAATAGTTGAACCGGACAAAGGGATGCTGTTTTTGAAATACAAAAATGAGAGAGGCAAAACGCTCCGTCACCATCAGCTCTCCGCCGCCCACCATGATGCAGCCTCTCAGCTTTTTTTCGCTGGAAGAAAGTTCTTCTTCCGTCTTTTCCATGAGTTCCATCATTTCCTCCGCCCTTCTCCGAAGAAGATGACCCTCCTCTGTCAGAACGAGCCGGCGGTTTCCCCTTTCAAAAAGGTGGACGCCCGTCTCTTCTTCCAGCTCTGCGATCTGCCTTGACAGGGTGGGCTGGGTGATGTGGAGGCTTTGGGCCGCTTTGGTCATACTTCCCAGCCGGGCTGTCATCAGGAAATATTTCAATACACGAAATTCCATTTTCTATATCTCTCCTTTTATGATGTACCCAGAGCCAGTCTGCCGCTTCTCCATGCTTCGTTAATCACGGCCGCCATGTCCTGCTTGGCCTGCCAGTCGCCATGCAGGCCGTCTAATGCCAGGGACGGGGGCATGACCTCCATTCCCTCAAAGGGAGCCGCCGTATCAATATGCTTCCTGGTTCTGATAAAATCATTCACCCTGCGGAAGGAGGCCTGCCAGTCTTCTGCCGTAGGTTCCTGAAAGGCTCTAGCAATGGAGGCGGGATTGATGGGAGGCAGCGTGAGAAATACAGGGGTTATGCCGTGGGCATAGCTCATCATTTCCAGCGTTTCCAGGTCATGAATCACCTCTTCCGCCGGAACGCCGGCGCGAAGACTGTTGGTTCCTCCCATGATAAGCACTGTGCGCAGATGAAAGGGGACTACATCCTTTTCAAACCGTTCCACCATCATGGCACTGGTGTCGCCGCTTTGGGACAGATTCACCACTGGAAAAGACAGATAGGATTCATAGCTGTAGGCCCTGTCCGCCGGGCTGAAGGACAGGTGGCCTCCGCCATGGCTGATACTGTCGCCGAAGACTCCCACTGTCCAGCCATGTACATCTAGTGTCCTCTTCTGGGGAAGGCTCCAGATACCTACCGGATGGCCTTCCCGGTCCAGTCCCCGTACCCTCCAGTAATACGTTCCCTTCCTGGGTGCCGGGTCATAGAGATCAGTAAGCGTAGTGACCCCTGCATAGACACGATACCGGGAAGGGGCATATCCATCTTCATTTTCCGGATACCGGCTGGTCACTTCCACTTCGTAGGAGTCCGCTCCGGGAATGCCGATGTAGGAATATACGGGATACAGAAGGGCTCCTCCCTTCTCCCCCTCATCATAGGGGCGGGGAAGCGGCGCATAGCGATGGATGGGGACCAGGGAACCTTCCAGCCGACGAGGCGCTGAAAAAGGCCCTGCCGGCTTCCCGTCCAAATCAAAGGGTCTCACCCTCCAGTACAGATGATCCTTTATCTCTGCCTTCAAGGGAAGCGCCGAAGAAGAAATCATAATGCCCGGCACATACACCTTCGGCACATGGTACACCACCTTTCCGGAAGACTGCTCCCCATCCCAGGCCCCCTCTTCTTCTGCAATCTCCAGCTCATAACCGACGGCATCGACATTTGCATCCCAGGAAAGAAAATACATATCCCCTTCCTGCATTCCAGAATTTTCTTTCTGATAATACACCGATGCATGGAGCCCCCGGGAATGTCCATAGTAAAAAGGAACTTTCTCTGCATTCATAACCAGTGGAAGAGCTGCCAGCAGCAGTCCGGCAATCAAACAAATTCCCATCCTCTTCATAGCAGATTCCTCCTTTGCCTCTTTCTTCCTATGCCATCCAGAGGGGCCCTTTCGTCCCTCTCATCCTTTCTGCCCATATTCTAATATAGAAAGATTCGAATATCCAATAGTTATAGGCAATGTTCTCCTATGCCTTGTAAGCATTGGATGCCCCCCCTGTTTCTGATAAGAGCGTTCTGTTATCAGGCCATTGAATCCTTGGACCCAAAGGCCCGATGATCTTTGCCACAGGGCTTCGCCTCTCCATAAAATATTTCCCACTCCCTCTTCCCCCTTGTGCTATAATATGAGAAGCGACTATGGAACGGCTTTTTTATTTTTGATTTATATATATTTAATTACATTATTTTTCTGCTTATTTCAAAGACATAGGCACCAAACAATTGAATAGGAGGATTTGAATCTTGGCAAAAGCTAGATTACAGATTATTCCCCTGGGAGGTCTGGGGGAAATCGGAAAGAATATGACTGTCTTCCGTTACGGCGACGAAATTATCGTAATTGATGCAGGCATGGCCTTTCCGGAAGAAGATATGCTGGGAATTGATATTGTCATTCCCGATTTCAGTTATTTAATCGAAAACAAGGATAAGATCAAAGCCATTCTGATTACCCATGGTCACGAAGATCACATCGGCTCTCTGTCTTATCTTTTAAGGGATGTATCGGCGCCGGTCTATGCCACCCGCCTCACCTGCGGCCTCATTGAAGGCAAGCTGAAGGAAGCCCATATTTCCAATTATGATTTACACGTAGTCAAATCTGGAGATGAATTCAAAGCCGGTTCGTTTAAATTCGGATTCTTCCATGTCTGCCATTCCATTCCTGATTCCTGCGGCATTTACCTGCGTACCCCCATCGGTACCATCGTCCACACCGGCGATTTCAAGTTCGATCACTCCCCGGTAGACGGCGAACAGACCGATATGTACAAGCTGGCCGAACTGGGCCACCGGGGCGTGCTGGTGCTCTGCGCCGACTCCACCAATGCCCAGAACCCCGGCTACACACCGTCGGAAGCTGTGGTCACCCGTTCTCTCATGGAAGCCTACGGCGAAGCAAGGGGCCGTATCATTCTGGCCACCTTCGCTTCCAACGTATCCCGTATCCAGATGGCTGTGGACGCCGCCGTCCATTACAAGCGCAAAGTCTGCGTTTTCGGCCGCTCCATGGTAAATGTAGTGAATATCGCCCTGGAAATGGGCTACCTCACGGCGCCGGAAGGCACCTTCATCGAACCGGAAGAAATCAACCGGTACCGGGATGACCGTCTCTGCATTCTCACCACTGGCAGCCAGGGCGAACCTATGGCAGGGCTGTCCCGCATGGCTGACGGCAGCCACCGGCAGGTCACCATTCATGCCGGCGACACGGTCATTATCTCCGCTTCCCCGATTCCCGGCAATGAAACAAGCGTAGGCCGCACCATCGACAGCCTGATGAAACTGGGTGCCCATGTGGTAACCAGTGCCACCACCAGGGTCCATGTATCAGGCCACGGCTCCCAGGAAGATTTGAAAACCATGCTTTCCCTGGTACACCCGAAATTCTTCATCCCTGTGCACGGCGAATACCGCATGCTCTGCAGCCATGCGGAACTGGCTGAAAGCCTGGGCGTCAAGAAGCAGAACATCCTCATCGGCGAAAACGGCTCTGTTTTCGAATTCACCAACCGCAGCGCCAAAATCAACGGCAAAGTACAGGCAGGCCCTGTATTCGTTGACGGCCTGGGCGTAGGGGATGTAGGAAATATCGTCATCCGCGACCGCCAGCAGCTGGCCCAGGACGGCGTGGTCATCGTAGTCATTGCACTGGAAAAAGGAAGCAACCAGGTCCTGGCAGGCCCGGATATCGTTTCCCGTGGTTTCGTCTATGTACGGGACAGCGAAGCCCTGCTTACGGAAGCCCGGGACCGCATCGAATCGGTACTGGACCGCTGCGAAGCCGGCAATGTGACCGAATGGAATGCCATCAAAACCCAGATCCGCGATACCTTGGGCAAGTATTTCTACGACCGCACCAAACGGCGCCCCATGATTCTTCCCATTATCCAGGAAGTGAAATAATCATCACCAATCCCCGCCCTGCCATGGGCGGGGATTTTTGTCGAAATCAGTTTCCTGCCTCTTTGCGCTGCCATCCTATCCCGCCGGGCAGGAAACCCATTTACTCCCAAGGAGCTTTCCTATGATTACCATTTTCCCTACCTTCTTCCCCTCCTTTGCCTGTAAGGCGGACAAATGCCGCCACACCTGCTGCCAGAAATGGGAAATCGATATTGATGAAGACACTGCCCGCAAATACAGACATACCCCCGGTCCTCTGGGCGATGAACTCCGCGCATGGATCACCACCGGCGACGAAGGCAGCGCCTGCTTCCGGCTGAACGATCAGGGATACTGCCATTTTCTGAATGAAAAAGGGCTCTGCCGGCTCATTCTGGAAATGGGACCTTCCAGTCTCTGCCAGATCTGCCGGGACCATCCCCGGTTCTACAAATTTACCTATGACAGCCAAAGGGAAGAAGACGTAACCCTTGCCGGTACAGGGCTGGCCTGCGAAGAAACGGTGGAACAGCTTCTGGCGGAAGAAGGAGAAATGGTTTTTGCGGTGAAGGGAGAAAAAGGACTCCTTTCCTTTGAAGACCTGCTGAGCCGACTCTCCCTCTCCCTGCCCCGCCGCCTTCTTCATGTCCATCCTTCTTTTTCAAAAGACCAGGTGCACCAGGTGCTGCAGCTTTTGGAGAAAACAAATCCCATTGACCGGGAGTGGACAGAATCCCTGTCCTTCATGGAAGACCATGAAGAAGAACTCAGCCGGAAAGCAGAACATCTCGCCGAAAGCCTGCCGCCCCATTTCCTTACCAATCTGTACCGGTACATTTTCTACCGCCAGCTGGATGAGTGCGAGGCCTACGACATAGAAGATGCCGCCTGCTACAGCAGCGAAAGCGTGACTTTCATCCTTCTGGAATATGCCAGAACAGGAAACCTCATCCGCTCCGTCACCCGATGGTCTGAACAGGTGGAATATGATACGGAAAATGTGTACATCCTCCTGGACAACATTTGGACACACCTGCGGAGTGAGGGTTCATAGGGCTCAAAAGGGAAGGTTCTTAAGATTGACCGGCCCTAAGGCCGGAGGGTTCTTAAGTTTGACGGGGCCTTTGGCCCCGAGGGTTGTGGTATCGCCCTAACGGGCGATTGCTTATAAGGTCAGCGTTACGGGATTGGCTTTATGGATCATATGGCATGATACGCATGCTGGTGATTGGCTCACTGCGTTCACCACCAAAGGGGGAAACTGCGGAATGGTACATGAAATATACGACTCTCTGTTTTTCCTCTCCATACTTCTCGTTTCCCCTTGAGGGGAACGCCTCGAAGAGGCAAAGGGTGTACAAGGCAGAGCGCCGATTTGACACCCCATCGCTATCCTGACCGCCAATCGACGGCCTGTGTCATTTTTGTTTCTTACCCTTGGACACACCTTCGGTGTGAGAGTTCACCTGGTTCAGAAGGTTCAGAGGGTTGTGGTGGCGGCTTCGCCGCAGATTTAAAAAAAGGGATAGAAAAAAGACTGTGAAAAATGATTTACATGTTTCACAGTCTTTTTTGCTGCCTTTTTCAGGTCAAGCGGATTCTATTATTCTCCCATTTCCTGGAGTACATGGGCGCAGCGGGCGCAGACATGGGGATGAGCGGCATCGCTTCCCACATCGGGGGTCCGTTTCCAGCAGCGTTCGCATTTTTCCAGGGTGCATACTGCTACGGAGCACTTCACGGTGCCTTCTTCATTGGAAGATGCGCCTTCCGGTGCTTTTTCGGTGCCTTCTTCAATCTTTGCCTGGGATACGAGGCAGAAGTCGGCCAGTTCTTTTTCCATGTCCTTCAGAACCTGGAATTCATCGCCGTCGGCGTAGACGGTGACTTCGGCATCCAGCGGATGGCCGATGGTCTTGGCCTGTCTGGCTTCTTCCAGGGCTTTGGTGACTACGCTTCTGACAGCCAGCCGTTTCTTCCACTTTTCGTCCAGTGCTTCATCCAGATATTTCTCATTGGCTTTCGGCATGTCTGCCATATGGACGGACCATTCTCTTTCTTCCTTATTCGGGAGAGCCTGCCATACTTCTTCGGAGGTGAAGCAGAGAACCGGTGCCACTAGGCGTACCAGGGTGGTAAGGATTTCATACATGGCGGTCTGGGCGCTTCTTCTCAGTTTGCCGTCCGCCTTTTCGGTGTAGAGGCGGTCTTTCAGGATATCCAGATAAATGGAGGACAGGTCGACGGTGCAGAAATTGTGCACTGCATGGTACATCACATGGAACTGGTAGTCGTCATAGGCTTTGAGAACCGTTTCCTTCACCTGTTCCAGGCGGAGCAGTGCCCAGCGGTCCAGTTCTTCCATATCTTCATAGGCTACGCTGTCTTTCTTCGGATCGAAGTCATAGAGGTTGCCCAGGAGGTAGCGGAAGGTATTTCTGATTTTCCGGTATACGTCGCTCATGGCCTTGATGATCTTGTCGGAGAGGCGTACATCGCCCTGGTAGTCCACGGAGGAAATCCAGAGGCGCATCACGTCGGCGCCGTACTTGTTAATCACATCCTGGGGAGCTACTACGTTGCCAACAGATTTACTCATCTTGCGGCCTTCGCCGTCCATGGTGAAGCCGTGGGTGAGGACTGCCTTGTAGGGGGCATAGCCGTTGACGGCAACGGAGCAGAGGAGGGAGGAGTGGAACCAGCCGCGGTGCTGGTCGGAGCCTTCCAGATAGAGGTCGCAGGGATATTTCACGCCTTCCCATTCCTTGTGGGGATAGCGGAGGACGCCGTTCCAGGTGGAACCGGAATCAAACCATACGTCCATAATGTCCTTTTCCTTGTGGAAATGGGTGCCGCCGCAGTGGGGGCATTTGAAACCTTCCGGCAGCAGTTCTTCTGCGCTGTGGGCCCACCATGCATCGGTGCCTTCTTTTTCCACGAATTCTTCCACTTTCTTCATGGTTTCCGGTGTGATCACCCATTTGCCGCAGTCATCGCAGTAGAAAGCAGGAATCGGCACGCCCCAGGAACGCTGACGGGAAATGCACCAGTCCTGACGGTCGCGAATCATGTTGTACAGACGGTCATGGCCCCAGGAAGGAATGAAACGGGTGTCGTCTACGGCTTTCAGTGCTTTGTCTCTGAAATCATTGATGGATGCAAACCACTGTTCTGTAGCTCTGTAGATAATGGGGTTCTTGCAGCGCCAGCAGTGTGCATACTGATGGTGAATGGATTTCTTGCCCAGCAGCATGCCTGCATGAGCGAGAGCGGAAATGACAGGACCTTCTGCTTCCCAGATGGTCTTGCCTTCCAGGCCCAGACCGGCTTCAGCGGTCATATGGCCCTTTTCATCCACCGGGCAGATGATGGGCAGATCCAGCTTGCCCTTATTTCTGTAGTCCTGGCATACTTCAAAGTCGTCCACGCCATGTCCCGGAGCGGTATGAACGCAGCCGGTGCCGGCATCCAGGGTGACATGGTTGCCTTCCAGAACATAAGCCAGACGGTCCAGCAGGGGATGATGGAAGGTGGCCAGTTCCCATTCAGCGCCGGTCATTTCACGGCCCACAAATTCATAATCTTCTACCTTGCATTCTTCCAGCGCCTTCGGTGCCAGTTCCTTGTTCATGAGGTAGTATTCATCGGCCGCCTTGTTGTGTACCCATACATAGGTGAACTTCGGGTTCACGCAGATGGCTTCATTGGCAGGAATGGTCCAGGGAGTGGTGGTCCAGATGACGGCAAAGAGCTTGTCCTTCGGCACCCCTTCAGGAGCAAGGCCCTTCAGGTCCACCGCCGGGAATTTGACATAAATGGAAGGAGACTTTCTGTCTTTATATTCGATTTCTGCTTCGGCCAGAGCGGTTTCGCAGTGGGGGCACCAGTACACAGCCTTCTTACCTTTGTAAATGTAGCCCTTGTTGGCCATTTCACCGAAAACTTCCAGTTCCTTGGCTTCCAGATGAGGATCAAAGGTGACATAGGGATTGGCAAAATCGCCAACTACGCCCATGCGGATGAAATCGGCCTTCTGGATGGCAATCCATTTCTTGGCATAGGCCAGGCATTTTCTGCGAAGTTCCAGAGGAGTCATGTTGGCCCGGTCTTCGCCGGAATCCTTCAGTACCGCATATTCGATAGGAAGTCCGTGGGTATCCCAGCCGGGGATATAGTTGACTTCGTAGCCGGCCATATGCTTATAGCGGACAATGATATCCTTCAGTGTCTTGTTCAGTGCATGGCCGATATGAATCTTGCCATTGGCATAAGGAGGTCCATCATGAAGAACAAAGGTCGGTGCGCCGTCCTTTCTTCTCTTTTCCTGTCTGGCATGATAGAGGTCATGTTCCTGCCAGAAATCCACAAAGCCCGGTTCCTTCTTCGGCAGATTGCCGCGCATGGGGAAATCCGTCTGCGGCAGATGTAAAGTCTTGCTGTAATCCATTTCAATTCCTCCTATGGAAATCAGAAATTTCCAAAATAAAAAATTCCCGCCCGCAAGGGGCGAGAATTCATTTCCCGTGGTACCACCCTCATGACCTTCCGGCCACTTGGTACAGTTAACGATGTCCCGTCAGGGCTTTTCTTCCCTGAAGCTCCGAAGTGATCCTCCCGCAGGCTGAACGCTCCCTTTCACCAGACGGAAGCTCTCTTTGGAATCAATCCATGCGAAACGTCTTCATCCACGCTTGTCAGTATTTTTATATTTTACTTATCATAAAGCTATAAGTCAAGGGGATTTTAAAAAAGACGCGCCTTTGGCGCGAGGGTTCAGAGGGTTCAGAAGGTTCAGAGGATTCAAAGGGTGGCGGATTGCCCTTCGGGCGTGAAGGTTCTTAGGATTGACCGGCCTGAGGGCCGGAGGGTTCTTAAGTTTGACGGCCTTTCAGGCCGAGGGTTGTGGTATCGCCCTTACGGGCGATGAATAAAAAATCAGCGTTATGAGGGAGGGTTCTTAAGATGGACCGGCCCTATGGGCCGGAGGGTTCGTAAGTTTGACGGCCCTTCGGGCCGAGGGTTGTGGTATCGCCCTTACGGGCGATGAGTATAAAGTCAGCGTTACGGGATTGGCTTTCTGTGTCACATGGTATGATAAGCATTCTGCGGATTGGCTCGCTGCGCTCGCCTCCCCCTATCCGGCTGCGCCGGACTTCCCCCTATTTAGGGGGAAGAATAGGTTTCTATGCTTTCCTGCAGAGACATGGCTCCATTGCTAAGCACCCATAGTGCCCCCG
>ERZ791612.1274-NODE-1274-length-11325-cov-5.452706_pt1 | contig 11325 bp, 12 predicted proteins | sample MGYA00509963_ERZ791612 | MGnify/ENA primary metagenome ERZ791612 (study PRJEB30046, sample SAMN00791906) | human gut metagenome | study: EMG produced TPA metagenomics assembly of the A metagenome-wide association study of gut microbiota in type 2... | reverse complement strand
GGATAAACATATAATTTCTATATTAAATCAATATTTTAAATATAGGTTTTCATGTGCTATAATACCAGACAGTTAAATAAAATACAATATTTTTAGGAGAAATGCATTATGAAGCGATTACTCAGTTATATGGGTGCCTACAAGAAGGAGAGCATACTGGGGCCGCTGTTTAAGATGCTGGAGGCCAGCTTCGAGCTGTTTGTGCCTTTAGTAGTGGCAAGTATGGTAGACGTAGGTATTGCAAACAGAAGTGTATCTTATGTGGTGCGCATGGGAGGTCTTCTTTTGCTCCTTGCAGCTATTGGACTGACCTGTTCCCTGACAGCCCAGTATTTTGCAGCCAAGGCAGCCACGGGAACAGCCACTGCATTGCGAAATAACCTGTTTTCCCATATTGGGACTCTGTCTTATACGGAGATCGATACCATAGGAACCTCTACGCTGATCACACGGATGACCAGTGACATCAACCAGGTGCAGAACGGCATTAATATGACCTTGCGCCTGCTGCTTCGTTCCCCATTTGTGGTATTTGGCTCCATGATCATGGCATTTACCGTAGATGCTCATACAGCTATGATATTTGCAGTGACTATTCCTGTATTGTGCGTTGTAGTATTTGGCATCATGCTTGTAAGTATGCCGTTATACCAGTCTGTGCAGAGGCAGCTGGATAAAGTGCTTCTGACTACAAGGGAAAATCTCATGGGCGTACGTGTGATCCGTGCCTTTAACCGCCAGGAAAATGAGCGTGAGAAGTTTGAAGAAGAAAACGGCAGCCTGGTAAAAATGCAGGTATTTGTAGGAAAGATATCTGCACTGTTAAACCCTGTTACGTATGTGATCATTAATATTGCTACTGTAGCTGTGATCTGGGTAGGTGCCACAAGAGTAGATGCCGGTATCATCAGTCAGGGTAAAGTCATTGCTCTTGTAAATTATATGGCCCAGATCCTGGTAGAATTGATCAAAATGGCAAACCTGATCATCCTGATTTCCAAGGCAGTTGCCTGTATGAGACGTGTGGACAGCGTATTTGAGATCAAGAGCAGCATTGAGGAAAAAACTCATGAGATAAAAACTCGTGGCGCAAAAAGCATGGAAGATACCACAGAAAAAGTCAGTGCTGAAACTGCAAAAGTGGAATTTGACCATGTAAACTTTGCTTATGCAGGTGCAAAATCTGATTCCCTTACAGATATTTCCTTTAAGGCAATGAAAGGACAGACGATCGGCGTGATCGGCGGTACAGGTTCCGGCAAGTCTACGCTGGTAAATCTGATCCCAAGATTTTATGACGTAAGAGAAGGAACTGTTCTTATTGATGGAAAAGATGTAAGAGACTTATCCCTTACAGATCTAAGACATGCTATTGGCGTGGTACCCCAGAGAGCTGTCCTCTTTAAAGGCACGCTCCGTGATAACATGCGCTGGGGCAAGGAAGATGCTTCTGATGAAGAGATCTGGCATGCACTGGATGTTGCCCAGGCAAGAGATTTTGTTGAAGCAAAAGGAGAAGGACTTGACCTGGTGATCGACCAGGGCGGCCACAACTTATCCGGCGGCCAACGCCAGCGTCTTACTATTGCAAGGGCACTGGTGAGAGATCCGCAGATCCTGATCATGGACGACAGCGCATCTGCTCTTGACTTTGCAACAGATGCAAGACTGAGAAAGGCCATCCGGGAAAATACAAAGGATATGACTGTATTTATCGTTTCCCAGAGAGCAACTACCATCCGCAATGCAGATACCATTCTGGTGCTGGATGATGGAAAGCTGGCAGGTATGGGCAGTCATAAGCAGCTCTTAAAGGAATGCGATGTTTACAGGGAAATCTGCCTGTCACAGCTGTCAAAAGAGGAGGTGGAACGGGATGAGCAGTAAAAAGCCGAAAATGAGCCGGGATAAGAGCATTGAGACATTAAAAAGAGTCCTTGATTATATTGCTGCTTACAAATGGGCAGTATGTTTATCCCTTTTGTTGGCATTAGTAACAGTTGCATTTACCCTTTATATCCCGATTCTTACAGGTAAAGCAGTGGATGAAATCGTAAGTCAGGGAAATGTGGATTTTGCAGCCCTGATAAACATTATTAAAAAGATCATCATGGCAATGGCAGCTACCGCCATCAGCCAGTGGCTTATGAACCATATCAACAACATTATCACCTACAGAGTGGTAAAAGATATCCGTACAAAAGCCTTCGGACATCTGGAAGTCCTTCCTTTAAGTTATATTGACTCCCATCCTTCTGGTGATATCATCAGCCGTATTATTGCAGATATCGATCAGTTTTCTGAAGGCCTGCTAATGGGTTTTACCCAGTTTTTTACAGGAGTGATGACCATTCTTGGAACCTTGCTTTTTATGGTTTCCATTAACCCGCTGATCACACTGGTAGTTGTAGTTTTAACGCCTGTTTCCCTGTTTGTTGCAAGCTTTATTGCCAAAAAGACATATGTTATGTTTAAACATCAGTCTGAAACAAGAGGTGAGCTGACTACACTGACTGATGAAATGCTTGGAAATATGAAGGTGGTCCAGGCTTTTGGATATCAGAAAGAAGCAGAAGAACGTTTCCATAAGATCAACAACAAGCTGGCCGGATACAGTCTGCGTGCTACTTTCTTTTCATCCATTACCAACCCGGCTACCCGTTTTGTAAACAGCCTGGTCTATGCAGCTGTTGGTATTACCGGTGCTTATGCAGTTATCAGGGGTTTTATGACCGTTGGACAGCTTACCAGCTTTTTAAGCTATGCAAACCAGTACACAAAGCCATTTAACGAGATCTCCGGCGTTGTAACAGAACTTCAGAATGCCCTCGCATCTGCAGCCAGAGTATTTGAACTGATCGATGAAAAGACTATTCTGGAAGATAAGAAAGATGCCACAGTCCTTGAAAATGTAAAGGGACAGGTGGAGATCGAACATGTAAATTTCTCTTATACACCGGACAGACCTTTGATCGAAGATCTGAACCTTTCTGTAAAGCCTGGTGAGAGAGTAGCCATTGTAGGGCCTACTGGCTGTGGAAAGACCACAGTGATCAACCTCCTTATGCGGTTCTATGATGTAAATCCCGGTTCTATTAAGGTAGAGGGAAAAGACATCCGTGACGTTACCAGAAAAAGTCTTCGCACCAGCTATGGCATGGTGCTTCAGGAGACCTGGCTGAAATCAGGAACTATCCGTGACAACATTGCATACGGAAGACCGGAGGCAACAGAAGAAGAGATCGTAAGTGCAGCAAAGGAAGCCCATGCCCACAGCTTTATCATGCGAATGCCTCAGGGCTATGATACTGTGATCAGTGAGGACGGCGGAAACCTGTCCCAGGGCCAGAAGCAGCTTTTGTGCATAGCCAGAGTTATGCTCTGCTTGCCGCCGATGCTGATCTTAGATGAGGCAACATCCTCTATTGATACCCGTACTGAGATCCGTGTTCAGAAAGCCTTTGCCAAGATGATGGAAGGAAGGACCAGCTTTATTGTTGCCCATCGTCTTTCTACTATCCGCGAGGCAGATATGATCCTTGTTATGCGCGACGGGCATATTGTAGAAAAAGGAAAGCACGAAGAGCTGCTGGCAAAGAACGGCTTTTATGCTGAGATCTATAACAGCCAGTTTACAGCTGTAGGATAAAAGAAATGTTAAATTTATAAAGAAACTTATAAAGCCAGTCCCTTTTTGAGAAAATAGGGGCTGACTTTTTTCGTGACTGTCTGTATAATAAAGTCTAAATGATAATAATACGGATGATGATCCACATCCCAAAGGAGGAATTTTTATTATGGAAACCGATCCGCAACCGGCCAGTATTTTCACACAGCTTCTTATTCTTCTGGTACTTACTCTTATAAGAGGATATTTTGCAGGAGCAGAGATGGCTGTGGCATCTGTAAACAAAAACAAGATCCACAGGTTAAAGGAACAGGGAAATACAAAAGCAGCCCTGATCGAGCACCTGATGGAAGGCTCAACAGCATTTTTATCTGCGATCCAGTTGATAGTCACACTGGCCGGTTTTCTTTCCAGTGCGGCAGCAGCAACAGGGATTTCAGAAATATTAGCTGTAAAGATGAACCAATGGGGCATACCTGGCAGCAGGATCGCTGCACTGGTACTTGTTACCATTATCCTTGTTTATGTAAATCTGGTATTCGGAGAACTGATCCCTAAGAGAATAGCATTGCAGAATGCAGAAAAATTCAGCTTATCCTGCATTGGCCTGGTCTATTTTGCATCCTGCGTGGTAAAGCCTTTTGTAGGTCTTTTAAATGTTTCCACCAGTGGGATCTTAAAGCTTTTCGGTATGCATCATGAAGATCTGGAAAGTGATGTTTCAGAGGAGGAGATCAAATCCCTTCTGGAAACGGGAAGCGAGACTGGTGTATTTAATGAGATCGAGAAAGAGATGATCACTTCGATCTTCTCATTTGATGATAAAAAAGCAAAAGAAGTCATGGTGCCAAGACAGGATATGGTAGCCATTAACATTGATGAACCGGTGGATTCTTATCTGGATGATATCCTCCAGTCCATGCATTCCAAGATCCCGGTATATCAGGAAGATATTGATAATATCATCGGTATCCTTTCTACGAAAGCGCTGACGATCGAAGCAAGAAAGAAATCTTTTGAAGATCTGGATATCCGCTCTCTTTTAACACCTGCCTATTTTGTTCCAGAAAACAGGCGAACAGATGCTCTTTTCAGGGAAATGCAGCAGAAGAAGGAAAAACTGGCCATACTGATCGATGAATACGGCGGAGTATCCGGCATGGTCACATTAGAGGACCTGATCGAGGTGATCGTCGGGGACATCCACGAAGAGTATGAAGAAGTAGAACCTGAGATCATTGAACAGGAACCAGGACATGTATACAGCCTTTCCGGAAGTATAGCATTATCGGACCTGAAAGAAGAATTCCATCTGGATGTGGACAGCGTATACGATACTTTATCCGGTTATCTCATAGAGGCTCTGGGATATATCCCAACTGAAAAGGCACTTCCTCTTACTGTAACCACCCCGGAAGCGGATTACGAGATCCTGAAAATGGATGACCGTGTGATCGGCCGGGTGAAAATGACACTGAAAGAAGCACAAGCCCCGGAAACCGGGGATGCAACATAAGATCCAAGCAGTCCTGCTTTACCATGGGGACTGCTTTTTTGCTGCCATACATTCGGAAAAGGCTGACAGCGGCTTTCAATATCTATAGAAACAGCAGGTTGCTTTTCGAAAACTCGTAATTCTGTTATGATCTATATAACGGAGGTAAATGCCATGGAAACAAAGAATATTATTTTAGAGCTTCGCACGAAAAAGGGGGTGTCTCAGGAAGAGTTAGCACAAAAGGTTATGGTTACACGACAGGCGGTATCACGCTGGGAAAACGGAGTTTCCCAAAGTTAAAGAAACTACCAAAAACTCACGCTTACATTACTTCCAATATGAAAATTAAAGATTTATTGGAGGTATCATTATGGCTCAGAACTTCACTTATACCCAATGCGGTGATTACTATATCCCTAACATCAAGTTGTCATATACAAGTACACAGGCCCTTGGAAAATATGGCAGAATGCGTAGAGCGTTTTTGGAACAGAACAAACCAATGCTTTTTAACGACATGATTCTGACAGAGAGCCTGTTCCCGCATCTGCGGGAAGTACAACAGACCTGTGAGAAGCGAATGGAGTTGTTGATGACGGATTTGTTGGGAAAGAATCCAGCACCAGACAAGGCAACACAGCAGCTTGCATGGGTAGCACATATGAATAGTTTGAAAGCACAGGCGGAAGAAAGTGTCCTCCGGGAACTGGTCTATGAGGAGGACATCGTATGAAAATTCTTGAAGAATTTTGGTACGGCAATATTGAGCCTACCGACTACGATACTTCTTCCTGTAAAGAGTATAAGAAATTACAGGAACTGATTTGCTGGAATGAAGAAAAACTCCGAGTAGCTATGACGGACGAACAGAAAGCATTGTTCGAGAAATACACGGATTGTGTCCGAGAACATCAAACCATTACGGAGTGCCTGATATTCCAGAACAGCTTTAAGCTGGGTGCCAGAATGATGTTGGAAGTCATGGAAGAATAAAGAACATAGACGATTTGAAGCCACCCGTAGGAACGATCCTTCGGGTGGTATTTTGTATCTATCAAAATGCAAAAAATATTTTCCGCCTGTCCAAAATTGGTGTTTTCAATCGTTATTATAGTTAAACGAATATGATGGGGGTGATATGTTGTCCGAGGAATTATTGAAACAGGTGGCTGAGGAATTTGCTCTTGCAATGAATGAGAGTTTACCGATACCGGAACAATGTCAGCATCAATTCTCCGAAGAGTTTGAGCGCAAAATGCAGCGTCTCCTGTCCGCTGTTCCAATCAATACGCAAATAGCAGTGGTTGTTCCTGAACTGAGTTACAACCAAACCTATGAATTGCAATGAAGGCTGGCCTATTGGGTCAGCCTGTACTCTGTGGATTCACAATTCAAGAACTGTGAAAATCACAATGTAATAATACTGATATTAATAATACTGATTATAGTGATACTGATCCTTTTCTATCCGTTCCGGAATGGAATTGAAAGAAAATGACCATTTATGTACAATCACAGAAATCAAGCCGTCATCGCATATAGTTGCGAATGTATCTTGAAAATTACGGCAAGTTTTGCTATTATTATACACAGTAAGCGTAAAAGCGGAAACAGGAGGTAGACGCATGGCTATTTCATATAACCGAATGTGGAAACTGCTTGTCGATAAGAAAATGAGTAAAGCAGATTTACGAAAAGCGGCAGATATTGCTCCCAATACAATGACAAAGCTTCGCAGAGATGAACCGGTCAATCTTGCAATCCTTGGCAGGATTTGTGACGTGTTGAACTGCGATTACGGTGACTTAATGCAATATGTGCCGGAGGAGAATACAAATGACCAATAAACAGTTGAAAAACTTAAAGGATACATTGTGGACAACCGCCGATCAGCTACGTGCTAATTCTGGCTTGAAGTCCACGGAATACGCCGAGCCTATTCTCGGCTTGATTTTCCTGCGATTTGCAGATGTAAAATATAGCAAGTTCGAGCCTGAGATCAAGGCAGAGTTTAATTCTACCAAAGGTACTCGTATGGAACGCCCTATCCATGAAATCGCTATCGAAAAATGCGGTTTCTATCTGCCTGAAGAAGCTCGATATGATTGGCTGCTGAATTTGCCTGAAAGTGAAGATCTTGCCAAGAAGGTTAAAGAAGCTATGGAAGCGGTTGAAAAATACACTGCTGAATTGGAAGATACTCTTCCAAAGGATATTTATTACAGCGTTAACAGCGAAGATGATCCGCTCGTATTGGCAAAGCTATTGAAGAACTTTAAGGATATTCCTGCGGATGTAGAGCTTGACATATTCGGTGAGATTTATGAATACTTTCTGGGTGAATTTGCATTGGCGGAAGGTCAGGGCGGCGGTGAATTCTTCACCCCTGCATCTGTTGTCCGTTACATGGTTGAAGTCCTTGCGCCTACTGAGGGTAGGATTCTCGACCCAGCTTGCGGTAGTGGTGGTATGTTTGTTCAGACCGCCCATTATATTGAAAAGCACAAAGCTCAGGGCAAGCAGATGAACCTGCGTGCTTATGGTGTAGAAAAGACGGGCGCAACCGTTCGACTGGCAAAGATGAACCTTGTCCTTAACAATGTCCGTGGCACCATTACCCACGCAAACTCCTATTACCGTGATCCTTATGATAGCTTCGGTGATTTTGACTATGTTATGGCAAATCCGCCTTTCAATGTGGATGGCGTAGAGCTGGATCAGGTTAAGGATCAGCCTCGTTTTAATACCTACGGCGTGCCTCAGAATAAAACCAAAAACAAAAAGAAAGACGCTAAGGAAACCGTTCCTAACGGCAACTACCTATGGATCAATCAGTTTGCAACTGCGCTGAATGATACTGGTCGTGCTGCTCTGGTTATGGCAAACTCTGCATCGGATGCAGGTAACAGCGAAAAGGATATTCGTATAAAGCTGATTGAAAGTGGCATGATCAGTCAGATGGTAACTCTGCCGTCCAATATGTTTACCTCTGTTACGCTGCCTGCTACCTTGTGGTTTTTCGATAAGGCGAAAATAAAGAAGGATGAAATTCTGTTTATTGATGCCAGAAATATTTTTACTCAAATTGACCGTGCGCACCGTAAATTTTCCGATGAGCAGATTCGGAACCTTGGTATTATCACCAGACTGTATGAGGGCAAGACGGAGGAATTCGAAGCCCTGCTGGCTGATTATCGTGCAAAACTGGCGGATGCACCGGAACTCTCTGATGATGAAGATATTATGCCTAAGAGCTACTGGCAATCCAATATTGACTGGCTGACAGAACGCTTCCCGGAAGGGAAATACAGAGATGTTGTCGGCCTGTGCAAGGCAGCAACAATCGGCAAGATTTATGATGACAAAGGAAATGTTGTTGGCTATGAGGATGACAGTATCGGTGATCAGGACTTTTCTTTGAACCCCGGTCGTTATGTTGGCGTTGCGATCGAGGATGACGGCTTAACGCAGGAAGAGTTCAAGGAGCGAATGATGGCATATTACACGACCCTTTCCAAGTTTAACGAAGAAGCACACGGTTTGGAAGATAAAATTGCAACCAATTTACAGGAGTTATTCCAATGAGCCAAATAAAGAAAAAACATATTTGGTCCAAAACAATTTGGCAGATATTTTTGATGTTCATTGAGATTTCCGTTATAGTCGGTGGACTGACATGGGGCAGTGGCCTTTTATGGGAATTTGAATCGGGTCTGGATGTTTTAGAACGCATAGGTTTATTCTATGGTTTTTATCAAATTCTTACTTATATCATTCTGTCGAATCTGAATGATATAAAAGCAGATGAATTTCTTGCGCTGAAAAATACGGCATCCATTGCGTTGAAAGCCTGCGAATATAACGATGAAGTCTGGAAAGGTATTGCCAAAGGCCAAATTGACAAGCAGTTAGATAATGGCGTTTTCAATGATATGCTGGTTCGCAAGAACTACGGTGTGCTGAAACAGTGTATAGATACAAACTCAGTCCAAAATATTGAATATATGATTATCTGGGCAGAGCATTGCGCCGAAGAAAGTCAGTTGCTTTGGAGATTTTCGTTCCTGCTCAGATTGGTTAAATAACGGAAAGGAGGTGGAGAAAAATGAGTAAATGGGAAGAAAAAAGATTGGAAGACATTATTGATGTAAATCCACCTGTAAAACTGAAAAAGGGAGAATCTTACCCTTTTATTGATATTGATAAAGTATCACCCACTCGCCGTTCGGTGACGAACGAAGAAGTAAAAGTTTATAACGGACAAAGTAGCAGTAAGTTTTGTGATGGCGATACTGTTTTTTCCCGCATCACACCTTGCTTGGAAAATAGAAAGATTGCCAAAGTAGCCATTGAGGGTGATGCTGCATTTGGCTCAACGGAGTTCTATGTTTTCAGAGCAAAAAAGAAGAAAGCAGATGCCAGATTCACCTATTACCTAACTTCCAGTGATGCAGTTGTATTGCCTGCAATCAACAGTATGACAGGCGCAAGCGGTAGACAGCGTGCAGATAAGAGATTTATACAGCGCTTAAAACTCAATCTGCCGGATCTCCCTACGCAGGAACGCATAGCAGATATTCTGTCTGCTTATGACGATTTAATCGAAGTAAACAATCGTAGAATTGAGTTGTTGGAACAGGCAGCACAGGAACTGTACAAGGAATGGTTTGTCCGTTTCCGCTTCCCCGGGTATGAAAATGCCAAGTTTGAGGATGGAATACCAGAGGGGTGGGAGCAAGACAAAATTCAGAAATACTATAATACTTGTTCTGGCGGTACTCCAAGTAGAAGTAAGCCTGAGTATTTTGAAAATGGCGTATACCCTTGGGTTAAAACAGGTGAAATCAAAGATTGCGTAATAATTGATACCGAGGAATACATTACCCAGGAAGCGGTAAACAATTCTTCGGCAAAAGTGCTTCCTGCAAAATCAGTTGCCATGGCTATGTATGGTGTGAATATAGGTTTGCTTGCTTACTTTGATAGTGAAATGACCTGTAATCAGGCGTGCTGTGTATTTTCAGATAAACGTGACTTTTCTTCAAAGCATTATTTGTACTATTATTTGAAATCAATCAGAGAATACCTTCTGTTGATTTCTTTTGGAGCGGCACAACAAAATCTCAGTCAGGATTTGATTAAAAAAATCAAAATCACCATGCCGTCTGATGATGTTGTACAAGCTTTTGAAAAGCAGGTAGATGATATCTATGGCAACATCAGGATGCTTTTGTTGAGAAACAAAAACCTTGCAGAACAGCGTGATATGCTACTTCCTCGCTTGATGAGCGGCAAACTGGAGGTGTAAATATGAGTACATTTTCTCAAAGATATGGATATAAAAGTTCCGTTTTGCAGTTAGAAACAGCAAGTGACACACTGAAAAGAAGAATTCTTGCAGCTTTTTATAAGCAAGAATTCGATTCATACGATACGTTTGACTGGGCGAATTATACTACCGGCATCGAAGATATGATGATTGAGATGGGTGTCCCTTATGAATTCCCCAAAAATGAATTGATAAAAAAGCGTAATGCTGAAGCATTACAAAAATATATCATGGACGCCAAAGAGTGGTATGTGATTTTTGATTTTATCGAAAGGTATTTCATGAATTCCGAACAAGAGACTGTAGAAAAAATGAGAACAGTTTTTAATAGGATTCTTGAAGAAGAAGTTTCTGGCTATAGGATTATGGACAAATTGGTTGTACCTATTGTGTCAGAACATGAACTAAAATCCCTCGAAGAAGCTGTCAATATCCCATATGATTCTGCAAGGGCTCATATTAGAAAAGCGGTAGACTCATTTTCCAACAGAAAAGCACCAGACTACGAAAACACAATTAAAGATTCTATTAGTGCAGTCGAGGCAATGTGTTGCATTATAACCGAGAATCCGAAGGATACTCTGGGTGAAGCATTAAAGAAGTTGGAAAGCAAGGGCGTTAAATTACATAAGGCGCTTCAGAACGCTATGAGCAGCCTATACGGGTACACGTCCGATGAGGGTGGAATCCGTCATGGCAGTATTGATTTCGCAGGCGCAAGCAGTGAGGATGCAAAATATATGCTGATCTCCTGCTCTGCATTCGTAAACTACCTGATTGAAAAGTGGGAAAAGGTTAAATAACTTACTTCTTTCAAAAGTCCAGCTAATAAATGTCAATAGAAAATGGAAAAAAATTTTCTTAAAAAAA
>ERZ791612.1259-NODE-1259-length-11406-cov-6.414589_pt1 | contig 11406 bp, 7 predicted proteins | sample MGYA00509963_ERZ791612 | MGnify/ENA primary metagenome ERZ791612 (study PRJEB30046, sample SAMN00791906) | human gut metagenome | study: EMG produced TPA metagenomics assembly of the A metagenome-wide association study of gut microbiota in type 2... | reverse complement strand
CTCTCAGGTTGGTGCACTTGAGACAAGTGCACCCCCTGGAAGGCGGAAGTTTATTGCTGAGAAGAAACTCCCACAGATTTCACGTATTTACACAGATGTAAGCAAAATATTCTGTGTGTTCTGTGAATTCTGTGGGAGTTAAATATCTGTGTAAATCTGTGAAATCTGTGGGAGAATATTCTCTGCCAGTCTGTTCTGTGAATTCCGTGAATTCTGTGGGAGTATTATTCTGGTTGCGTGGGTATGGCAGAGATGCCATACCCTCCTATGTGGGAGACAAGTGTCCCCATTAAAACTTCTTCAGCAGGAACGACGGCTTTACGCGCAGATAGATGCCAGCCGCAAGACTCACCTTATTATTATTGTTATACACCTTGTCGCCAACGACGAAGTCGTCCGTGGGCAGTGTGTTGAACACATCAGCCTGCACGCCCCATGAGAACCCCTTACCGAGTTCTTGTGCATAGCTCAGTTGAGCACAGACGGTGCGGTTGCGCTGCATCTGGAAGTCGCGGTTGTGTATACCCACCGAGCCGTAGAGAGGGTTGCCGAAGATAGAGATGAACTTTGAGCTATCCCAGTAGGCACCGCGCAGACAGAAGCGCCAGATGGCAGCCTCCGCTTTCAGATACACACCTTTGCCATTGTCGAAGGGTAGGAGAGCACCCGTCATCTGTCGATAGTAAGCCACGTCAGCCTCTGCATTCAGGCGCGTAAGAATAGAGTTGTCGGTGTGTATCGTTACGCCGACACCTGCCGCTGCGTTCATCCATGTCTTCACCTGCCGCTGCTCGGCGTCAGGGTTTATCTCGCCACCGCGGTGCTGCATCACCACCTGCAAGGGGAAGTAGACATGCGTGCGTCGCTCTGGACGGTTTGCCTTGAAGCGTGTTGACAGTCCGAAGGTGAATGCCTCCTGATGCGTGTCCTTGTCGAAGATGAAGCTCTCCCAGTTCACCCACATGTCGAAGTCGAGCGGTTTCGTCTGCCACTGCATCTGTACGCCCATTTCGGGGTCAGCCGAGAGAGCGTTCTCCTGATTGTAGAGCGGTTCGATGAGTCGGTGGTTCGCCCCACCATATATATTACCGAGTATGAGGTTGAAGTTTCGGCTCACAGCCAGTTGCACGTTGAAGAACGGTAGCAGATGGAAGCCCGTCTGCGTTTGGTCGCCCTTCCATGTTGCTATGTCGCTATAGTTGAGGTTAGGATATTTGTTTGCACCCCAATAGTGGAGCATACTAACGCCCACCTCCACGCGCAAGTTCTTCAGTGGCTGATAGCTCACCGTGGGCTGTAGGCGGTAGCCAGGCAGCGTGTATCCCTTCGAGAGGCATCCCTTATACTCATTGTCGCGGAAGAAGCACAGAGCGTCGAAGTTGAGTCGCAGCTCACCGCACGAGGCTGAGTCGATGCGGTGGCTGTTCTCGAATAGTAGCGAGTCGATATGTACGCTGACCTGTGCCTTAGCGTTAGCGGTCGTTAGCAGCAAAAGTGCCGCGGTAAGAAGTGTCGGTAAATGTTTCATTAGTTTCTTATTACTACTTTCTAAGTTTCTTGTTTAGCTGTTCGATTGTGAGGTTTGTAGCCGTCACCTTTCCGTTTTCGATGACTATATTGTCGGGTATGTTCGACATGCCGAGGAGGTTGTACACATCGCCGTCTATCGACTTGCCGTCGCAGATGGTAATGACATCTTCTATTTCTCTTGAGTTGAGTATTCTGCGACATTCAGCGCGCGAGTAGTCGAGACATATATTCACCACCTTGACCTCTCCTTTCGTCTCTTTCTGCAGTAGTGCCATGCTCTGTAGCATCGATATACTATTGTAGTGCCACGATGCCCATGCCACCACTACTGTTGTGCCAGCGGTGGAGAGTGTGGCGTTGTTCACCGGCTTGCCATTGATGTCGTAAGCAGCGAACTTCGGAATACGGCTGTTTGTGGTGAGCGTTGTGCGGTTGTTTATGCTCTGTTGTAGACTCTTAAGAGAGTTGTTCCCGGGTTGATGTTCAAGCATGAGGTTTATCAGCTGTCGTGCAGTGGCGAAGTCGGGACGTTCCTTCTGCAGGAAGAAGTTGCGCACGACGTATGTGCTCACTATCGATTCGGGATGATCCTCTACGAACTGGCGTGCGTATTTCTGTGTCTCGTTGGGTGAGGCGTTTGCAATCTGTTCGCGCAGTTGGTTCATCAGTTCGTTCGGTTTTGTGCCTTTCACCTTCATCTCTTTCAGGTGTGAAGCGTCGCCTTTTATGTCTACGCTCTTTCCTGGTGCTGCAAACACGGGTTGCTCGGTGAAGTTGGGGAACACAATCATCAGTGTCATCTCTTTCTTACACTCCACCTTATATGTAAAGCGTCCTGCTTGCACCTTTATAGTGTCGATACCCTTTAGGTTGCCATCTGGGCTATATACATAAAACTCGCCCTGATTAAGGTTCAGGAGCCTGCCGTCGATTTCGAAATGACGACTATCGGTTCCACATGACACCATAATCAGGGCGAGTAATGTCGCTATAATTGTTTTGTTCATTTTAGTCGTATGAACTGAAGTTAGAATAAGAAGGCTGAGAGCAATAACCCTCAGCCTTCATTTATTTTTAATTGTTTAAAACGTCTTGCCACGTCTTACTTCAGAAGAGAGAGCTCCAAGTCCTTCTCAGCGTACTCCTTCAAAGAAGGATCCTTCTGGAGAGCCTCCTTGAGGTAAGAGTTAGCAGCGAACTTGTTGCCACGACGTGCAGCTACGATAGCGCGGAGGTAGTCGGTCATACCGTTCGGGTTAGCTACCTTGTCAAGAGTGCTTGTAGCGCCCTCGTAGTCCTTGTTCAGGATCTGAGCAAGAGCTGCAGTGTTTGTGTTCTGCTTGTTGAAGTCCTTGTCAGCCTGAGCATAGTTGCCCTTAGCGATGTTGAGTGCGCCGAGAGCCGACTGTACGTTCTCAGAGCCAGAAGCCTTGGCAATCTGACGTTCTGCACCCTGTACGTCGCCCTCGATGAGCGAAATGAGACCGAGGTTAGCCTGTGCCTCCGGAGTAGATGAACCGAGAGAAGTAGCCTTCTGAGCGTACTGCTTAGCAGCTGCTACGTCGCCCTTAGCGAGTGCAAGAGCAGCGAGGTTGTTGTAAGCGCGGTAGTCGTTCGGGTAAACCTCTGTTGTCTTCTTGTAGATTTCCTCCTTCTTAGCTGCCGACTCCTCGAGAGTAGCAGAGTAGAGAAGCTCGTCAACGCTCAGCTGAGTAGCGTCGCTGCTGTACTGCTCCTTGATCTGGTCGTCGCTACGGCCGATTGTCTCATAGTTGACGATGAGGCGTGAACGGCGAAGTTCCGGGAGGATGCCGTCAGCAAGCTCCTGGAAGCCTGCAGACATGTTGCGGATCTGCTGCTCGCGTTCCTGTGGGTCGCTATACATAGAGAGCACGCGGAGGATAACCTCCTTGTCCTGAAGATTAGATGCTGCAACGAGCTTCTGGAAACCGTCCCAGTCCTGTGCTGTGTAGTGAGCATCGATAGCTGCGTTCACCTTTGTCTTCTTCAATGTACCCTTAACGTACTTCTCTGACTCGTTCTGACGGTTGCCGGCGAGCTTATCGTTGAACTTAACGCCACCGTCTGGTGAAGCGTAAGCCTGGATCTCTACGTTCTGTACGTTGTAGCCTTCCTTGTCAGCGTTGATCTTCTTAAGCAACTCTACAAACTCCTTAACAGAGTTGTTCTTGAGCTCGCTCTTGCGGATGTTAGCCTGGTTGATGAGGAACTTGATGTTAGCCTCCTGCTTAGCAGCGTTTACGCGCTGGAATGCGTCAGGAGCGATGCAGCCACTCTCAGAAACGAGAGTCTTCTTGTAGAGCTCTGATGTAGCGATAACGCCATCAGCTACCTTCACTGCAGGTACGTCGAACTGCTTCTTACCGATGCGTGCGTCGAATGTGAGGTACATCTCGCTCTGCTGCATCTCTGGAACGTACTTGAAGTTAGACTTCATTGTGTAGCGACCACCTACCTTGTAAGAGATAGTCTGATCGTTGCCCTTTACTTTCTCACCCTGGAAAGTAGCACTCTGACCCTTAGCTACCTGACCGTCAGCGTAGCGCAACTCTGGAGTAACTGTGACAACAGCCTTCTTCTTCATGTACTTCTCTGGGAATGTTCCGTTGATTGTAGCTGGAACATCGCCTGCGTTTGCCTCAAGTGGGTTAGGGATAACTGTGAAGTTGTCCGCTGAGAGCGGTCCAAGCTTCGAACAAGATGTCATGAACAGCATTGTAGCTGCAGACAGTAAAAGAAGATTGTTTTTCTGCATAATTTATATAAAATATTAATTGATATATCTATTAGTGTTATTACACACGCTTAATGCGTGTACGTGTACATAATAATGTGCTACAAAGATACGCACTTATATTGTTTGCGACAAAGACAACTGTATTTAATTATGTTTAATTAACGATATGAATAGCTTCTTAACTCCTATAATAACAAAAAGACAGCAGAGATAAGTCTCAGCTGTCTTTTTATGTTGGTTTTTGATTGGTTTGGCTTAGTTGAGAGCGTCTGAAAGCTCGGCACCTGCCTTGAACTTAGCAACCTTCTTTGCTGCGATCTGAATCTTCTCACGAGTGCGGAGGTTCATGCCTTCGCGAGCCGGGCGCTCGTTAACACTGAATGTACCGAAGCCGATGAGCTGTACCTTGTCACCCTCAACGAGAGCTGTCTTGATTGCTTCTACTGCAGCTTCGAGAGCTTTCTTTGCGTCAGCCTTGCTGAGTTCAGCACCTACTGCTATCTTCTCTACTAATTCTGTCTTGTTCATAATTCTGTTGTATTTAAATTGTTTATAAATGTTAGTTTTCTCAGAGTTTGAAGAGCTAAAAATGTGTAACTCACACTATTTCAGTGACAAATTTAGAGTTTTCCTTTCATAAATCAAACAAAAAACAGAAAAAAGTGCATAATTAATTGAAAAAAAAAGCGCGAAGAGCCTGTTTTATGCCTTTTTACGTGGATTTTTCGTAATTTTGCCACTCTAACGATGCGATGTTTACAAATATATAAAAATGTGATATGAATAATATTCCAACGATAACAAAAAACTTACTTATTGTGAATGTAGTGGTATTCTTAGCCACTTATTTGTTTAGAAATATGGGTGTAGACCTCAACAATGTTTTAGGTCTGCACTTCTTTCTTGCGCCCGACTTCCACATCTATCAGCTCTTTACATACATGTTCGCTCACGGCGGTTTCAGTCATATCTTCTTCAACATGTTTGCGCTGTGGATGTTCGGTTGTATCGTTGAGCGCACTTGGGGACCGAAGAAGTTTCTCACTTATTATATAGTGTGCGGAGTAGGCGCTGGTCTGTTTCAGGAGTTGGCACAGTTTGCGCAGTTCTATCTTATAGCAAGCGAGCAGCTTTCTCACTTCACATTGGCTCAGACAATGAAAGTAGCTAATGCCAATGCCGCCTTCCTTAACCTTTGGACCACCGTGGGTGCATCGGGTGCTGTCTACGGCATACTGCTCGCCTTCGGTATGCTCTATCCCGAGGAGCGCATCTTTATATTCCCGCTGCCTGTGCCTATCAAGGCAAAGTGGTTTGTGATGGGTTATGCTGCGATAGAATTGTTCATGGCTTACTCTTCTACGGGCGACGGAGTGGCTCACCTGGCTCACCTGGGCGGTATGGTGTTCGGTTTCTTCCTCATTCGCTACTGGCGACGCCACCCCGACATTCGCTACAGTCGTCGCAGCGGACAGCAGTTCTTCGACTCTATGCGTGCCTCGTGGGAGCGTCGCACGGGGCGCAAAGATCGTGGCGGTGTGTTTACTAATAGTGCAAATACACGCCGTGAGAGCGATTGGGACTACAACGCACGCCGCAAGGCAGAGCAGGAGCGAATGGACGAGATATTGGATAAGATACGTCGTAATGGTTACGAGTCGCTAACGCGTGAAGAGAAACAGCAACTCTTCGATGCAAGTAACAGAAAATAAAAAACAGACTTACACGCTTTGAAAAATATAAAATCAATAATCTTTCGCATCGTCGCCGCATTCAATGTGGTGACGGTGCTCTTTATGTTAGCTATAGGACATAGCGACAGGGTTAACCCTACGGCTCATCCGTTGATAGCTAACATAGGGCTTGTATTCCCCTTGTTTTTGCTGTTTAATATAGCATTTCTCGTCTTTTGGTTGTTGTTTTGTAAGCGTGGGGCACTCATCTCGTTAGTCGGAATGATAGTATGTTTCGGTCCGGTGCGCACTTATGTTCCGCTGAATGTTCCGTCTTCGGCTCCTGAGGATGCGTTGAAGATAATGTCATACAATGTATTTTGCTTTTCTACGTGGACTGACTTGTCGCAGCCATGCGCTATAGCCGATTATATGTTGGAACAGGACGCTGATATCATTTGTTTGCAGGAGGCTGATGTACAATGGGCAAAGCGTGTGAAGATAGACTCGTTGATGGACGTGAAGTATCCTTACAGCAAGTATAGTGGCTCGAAAAATCCCAAAGGAGGCGATGCTGTCGGTATATATAGTAAGTTGCCGATAGTAGGGGAGGAATATATATCCACCGAAGAGGATACATATAACGCCGTATCCTATGCTCTAAAGACAGGTGAAAAGGACACTACGCTTGTTATTGTAGCCCACTTCCAAGTTACCGGATTGTCGCCCGAAGACCGTACACGCTTTAAGTCGATGTTGAAAGGTGACATGGAAAGCGATGAAACAAAACAGGAAACACATCGCCTGTGGAGCTTGCTTGGCGAGTCGTCAGCGAAACGTGGACCACAGGCAGACGCTGTGGCTGAATACATTGAGCATCATAAGCATCAGAGCATAATCCTTGCAGGCGACTTCAACGATTCGCCCATATCCTATACCCATCAACGCTTAGCTAAAGAACTCACCGATTGTTATGTAGCTACGGCGAATGGTCCTGGTATATCTTACCACTACAACGCTTTCTACGTGCGCATAGACAACATCATGTGCTCCGACCATTGGAAACCCTATGAATGCAAGGTGGATAATAGCATAAGTGCATCCGATCATTATCCGATTGTATGTAAGCTGCAAAGGGTAAAATAGCAATGAGTATATGGGTGATGACACCACTTTAAAAAGTGCTTTTTCACCTTATATATTATAAAAATATTTAAAAAACTGGACTTTTATAAGTGTTTTAAACTCTTAAACCTCTGCAAAACAAAGAAATAAAGCTATAAATTTCGGTTTAACTGAAAAAATCTGTAACTTTGCACGCTATCTGTATACACAGCGAAAAAATAATAATAACAAAAAATAAATCAAAAAAATGCAGAACAAAGGTATTGTAATTGTAACAGCCGTCCTTTTGACGCTTGCAAGTATCTTCTATCTCTCGTTCTCGGCTGCCACAAAGTACTATGACAGCCAGGCTGCGAAGATAAAGGATCCTATCGCACAGCAGGACTACAAGGACTCCGTGAAGTATCTTGGCATCTACTCTTATCAGAAGTGTCTCGAAACACAGATCGGTCTCGGTCTTGACCTTAAAGGCGGTATGAACGTCATCCTTGAAGTGAGCGTTCCTGATGTACTCGAGAACCTCGCCGACCACAAGGTAGACGCAGCTTTCGTTAAGTCGATGAAAGAGGCTCGCGCAGAGCACGAAGTATCGCAGAGCGACTTCATCACTCTCTTCGTCAACGCTTTCAAGAAGAACGCTCCGGGACGTCATCTCTCAGAGATCTTCGCTACACAGCAGCTCCAGGGCAAGGTGTCGCCTAACTCTTCTGACAAGGAAGTAGAGAAGGTGCTCCGTTCAGAGGTGCAGGCAGCTATCGATAACTCGTTCCTCGTCGTACGTACACGTATCGACAAGTTCGGTGTCGTACAGCCTAACATCCAGAAGCTCGAGGGTCAGCAGGGTCGTATCATGGTAGAAATGCCGGGTATCAACGAGCCGGAGCGCGTGCGTAAGCTCCTCCAGGGTAGCGCAAACCTTGAGTTCTGGGAGACATACAACTCAGACGAAATCATCCCTTACCTCTCACAGCTCAACCAGCGCGAGGCTAACCACCGCTCTGGTGCTAAGGAGGAAGTAGCCGACTCGGCTGCTACCGACACAGCAGCAGTAGCAGCAGCCGAGAAGGTAGAAACTAAGGCAAAGGCAGCGTTCAAGACAAAGAAGGACGCTAAGGCAGACGACGCAGCAGCTATGGCTGAGGCCAAGAAGCAGAACCCGCTCTTCTCTGTGCTCCAGCCTTCTGGCAACGGTGCGCTCAGCCTCGTAGGCTACGCTTCGGCACGCGATACAGCAGAGGTAAACAAGATTATCTACTCGGCTCTCGCCAAGCAGATTCTCCCGTCTGACTGCCGCCTCCTCTGGAGTGCTAAACCAGCTGACGGCATCCAGGCAAAGAATATCTACGAGCTTCACGCCATTAAGGTGACAACCAGCAACGGACGCGCTCCTATCGAGGGCGACGTAGTGACCGACGCTAAGGACCAGTTCAACAACCTTACAGGTTCGCCTGAGGTTTCAATGACAATGAACTCTGACGGTGCACGCCGCTGGGCAGCCCTCACAAAGGCTAACGTAGGCAAGGCAATCGCTATCGTGCTCGACGGCACAGTTTACTCTGATCCGCGCGTAAACGGCGAGATTTCTGGCGGTCAGTCGTCTATCTCTGGTAACTTCACAATCGAAGATACAAAGGACTTGGCTAACACTCTTAAGTCTGGTCGTATGCCGGCTCCGGCACATATCGTTCAGGAGGAAGTGGTAGGTCCGACACTCGGTGCACAGTCAATCCAGCAGGGCTTCATCTCGTTCATCTTCGCCTTCATCATCTTGATGATCTACATGGTAGTGATGTACGACTTCATCCCGGGTATGGTAGCTAACGGCGCCCTCCTCCTCAACCTCTTCTTCACCATGGGTATCATGGCATCGTTCCAGGCAGCTCTTACAATGCCAGGTATCGCCGGTATTGTGCTCGCCCTCGGTATGGCGGTGGATGCCAACGTGCTTATATACGAGCGCACCAAGGAGGAACTCAAGAAGGGTCTCGGCACCAAGCAGGCACTCTCGCTGGGTTACAGCAACGCCTTCTCAGCCATCTTCGACTCTAACTTGACATCAATCATCACAGGTATCATCCTCTACGTGTTCGGTACAGGTCCAATCCGCGGCTTCGCTACCACACTTATCATCGGTATCTGCTGCTCGTTCTTCACCGCAGTGTTCCTCACACGCCTCGTTTACGAGAACCGTCTGAAGCACGACAAGTGGACAAAGCAGAACTTCTCTACACGCGTATCACGCAACTTCATGGCGAACAAGAACTTCGCGTTCATGTCGTCATACAAGACATCATTCACAGTGTTCGGCATCGTAATCCTCATCATGCTTGGCAGCTTCTTCGTACGTGGCTTGAGCAAGGGTATCGACTTCACTGGTGGTCGCAACTACGTAGTGGTGCTCGAGAAGCAGACAGAGCCTGAGCAGGTGAAGGAAGCCCTCGTACCGCTCTTCAAGGGCGCAACAGTTAATGCTCTCGCACTCGGTACAGACGGCAAGACAATCCGTATCTCTACCAACTACAAGATCGAGTCGAACAACCCGGCTATCGACAACGAGGTAGAGGATATCCTCTATAAGGGTCTCCACGGTGCAGGCCTCGTAACACAGGAAAGCGTTGAGGCATTCAAGAACCCTGACGTACGCGCAGGCGGTTCTATCATATCGTCTACAAAGGTAGGTCCGGCAGTGGCTAAGGACATCACACACGGTGCTATCATCAGCGTGCTCTTCGCCCTCGCAGCCATCTTCGTCTACATCCTCGTACGTTTCCGCAACGTAGCGTTCTCAGTAGGCTCTACAGTAGCCCTCGCCGTAGACGCAACAATCGTTATCGGATTCTTCTCACTCCTCTGGGACGTAGTGCCGTTCTCACTCGAGATCGACCAGACCTTCATCGGTGCTATCCTTACCGTTATCGGTTACTCTATCAACGATAAGGTGGTTGTGTTCGACCGTATCCGCGAGAACCTTACACTCCACAAGAAGATGAATTTGCAGGAGCTCTTCAACAAGTCGCTGAACGAGACCCTCGCACGTACTATCAATACATCGTTCTCAACACTCATCGTGCTGCTCTGTATCTTCTGCTTCGGCGGTGAGAGCACTCGCAGCTTCTCGTTCGCAATGTTGCTCGGTGTAATCTTCGGTACACTCTCTTCTATCTTCATGGCTGCTCCGGTGGCTTACCTCACACTTGGTCACAAAATCAAGCACGATGAGGCAGCTCTCGAAGCTGTAGAAGTGAAGTAACAGACATCGCTTACATAATTATAATAAAAGCGCAACTCCATAAAGGAGCTGCGCTTTTTTGTATTTTTCTACGATTTTCAGTAACTTTGCATCCGAAAATATAAACACATAATATAATGGAAGAGAACAAGTTCAAACGCACCACTGTGACTGCGGCTTTGCCATACGCCAACGGTGGAGTACACATCGGCCACTTGGCTGGCGTGTATGTGCCTGCCGACATCTATGTGCGCTATCTGCGCCTGAAGAAGCAGGAAGTGATGTTCATCGGCGGTAGCGACGAGCACGGTGTGCCCGTGACAATCCGCGCACGCAAGGAAGGCATCACGGTTCAGGAGGTGGTAGACCGCTATCACAACCTTATCAAGAAGTCGTTCGAAGACTTTGGCATTTCGTTCGACATCTATAGCCGTACTACATCAAAGATTCACCATAAGTTCGCAAGCGACTTCTTCCGCACGCTCTACGACAAGCACGAGCTCGTAGAGAAGACAGAAGAGCAGTTCTGCGACGAGGTGACTGGCGAGTTCCTCACCGACCGCAACATCGTAGGCACATGTCCGCGCTGCGGTGCTGAGGGTGCTTACGGCGACCAGTGCGAGAAGTGTGGCGCCACACTTTCACCCGAGGAACTTATCAACCCTACAAACAAGAACAACCCGGGTCACGGACTCGTGAAAAAAGCCACAAAGAACTGGTACTTGCCACTCAACAAGTGGCAGGACTGGCTGAAGCAGTGGATTTTGGAAGACCATAAGGAGTGGCGTCCGAACGTGTACGGACAGTGTAAGTCGTGGCTCGACATGGATCTGCAGCCGCGCGCTATGACACGCGACCTCGACTGGGGTATCCCAGTTCCGGTAGAGGGAGCAGAAGGCAAGGTGCTCTACGTGTGGTTTGACGCACCTATCGGCTACATCTCTAACACGAAAGAACTTCTTCCGGACAGCTGGGAGACATGGTGGAAAGATCCCGAAACCCGTTTGATCCATTTTATCGGAAAAGACAATATCGTGTTCCACTGCATCGTATTCCCTGCCATGCTGAAAGCAGAAGGCAGCTATATCCTG
>ERZ791612.1257-NODE-1257-length-11421-cov-4.902868_pt1 | contig 11421 bp, 15 predicted proteins | sample MGYA00509963_ERZ791612 | MGnify/ENA primary metagenome ERZ791612 (study PRJEB30046, sample SAMN00791906) | human gut metagenome | study: EMG produced TPA metagenomics assembly of the A metagenome-wide association study of gut microbiota in type 2... | reverse complement strand
GGTGCTGGTTGTCTGGCCAAAGGTATGTACGACCTCTCCGTCCTGAAAGCGGAAGCCTGCCCGCTCCTCAATCTTCCTGAGGCAGTCATCTAAGTCGGTGTCGGAGATACCACTGCCGGTCTGGTTTTGCACCTGAATCACGAAAACCGGATTCACATAGGCGTAGTGCTGCTCCTGACAATACTGAGACCAGTGCTCCCATTTCTGCTTCCAGTCATCAGCGGCAGCCTGCAACACGGCCATATCCTTGCTTCCGGAAGCATCCTCCGGATAGGCGATGATGATTCTGTCTTTCAGCAGACCGGATGCCCGAACATCGTCGGCGGACACGATGACCTTCTGGATTGTCGACTCTGTCCCGGACACCAGATTGTTGAAACGCTCCGGCGTAGCGGTCGCGCCAAGCACGACGGGAACGGGAGCCAGACGGTCTTCCCGGCTGCCCTTGAGGAACTTCTGCATGATGGTGGTGGCCTGCGCAGCAGCGCGTCCCTGCATGCCACGGTGGGCCTCGTCAATGATGATAGTGCCAAAGTAATCATGAGGAAAGCGTTTCAGCCGGGCGGTGCGCTGCAGGGTCTGCACGCTGCCCACGACAACGCGGAACCATGTATTCAGACAGGTGGCATCTGCCTTTTCCACCGCGCTGACAAGGCCGGTGGAACGCTGCAGCTTGTCCGCTGCCTGTTCCAGCAGCTCACCGCGATGGGCCAGAATGAGCACCCGGTCACCGGCGCGCACCTGATCGGCAGCTACCGATGCAAACACGATGGTCTTGCCGGTGCCGGTAGGTAGCACCAACAGGGTGCGGGTGTGGCCGTTCTCCCACTCGGCATGAATGTGGTCGCGGGCCTGCTGCTGGTAGGGTCTCAGTTCCTGCCCCATCAGAATGCCCCCTGCGTCCAGCCCTGAGTGGGTGCGGCCTTGGGTTCCGGCGGCGGCAGGAAGCGCGCCACCTCGTTGCTCTGGCCGGTCTCACCCGCGTGGGGGCCGCTCTGCTTGGTGTACTCGTGGACACCCAGTTTGCAGATGCCTTTGGCACCCACGACCTCGTTCCAGCGGGGGCGGAAGGTCTCGCCGCGCTTGCACTGACCGATGCTCTCAAAGAAAGCGCCCAGCAGGCCCTGCGTTTTGGTGTGGAGATACAGGCGGTGGGTCACGGTGGTGTCGCCCTTGGCCCCGCCGAAGATCTTCAGGGTCAGCTTTGCCATGGAGCAGGGCGGCAGCTTGGCGCTGCCCTCAAAGCGGGCACGCTCCATGCCGGTGACCTCAAAGGCATACTCGCCCTCGGGCAGGAGCACGAACTCCTGCTGCTCGTTGGTAAATTCGTCGTCCCAGCTCAGGGCGCGGTCGGTGGTGTTCATTTCGTTCATAAGTAATTACTCCTTTATTATAAAACTCCTTCAGTCACGCTTACACGTGCCAGCTCCCTCCTTGAGGGAGCCTGTTAAAACGGGATATCACGGTTATCCAGCACCATCTGGAACACCTGCGGCCATGCGGCGATCAGACAGCCCTCCACAAAGTCAGCGGGGTAGTCCTTGATGGGCATATCCTCCGGGAAATAGCCCCGTTTGCCCACAACGCCCTGCAGTTCTTCACAGCTGACCTTGTTGGCGCTCATCAGAGCGGCCAGCTTTTCGGGCACGCCCAGACTGAGCAGAACATTTTTCTCGGAGCTTTCCTGCAGCGGTGCGGGCTGCGGCTGAGCCACCGGCTTTGCTTCCTGCTGCGGGCTGGGCAGGATGTCGGCTTCCGGCTGGGAACGCGGCTGCGGTTCCGGTTTTGGTGCCTGTGCAGACATTGCGCCGGGGATGCAGGCGGCAATGCTGGCATAGTCAAAGGGTACTTCCTCCGGCAGGTCAAAGCGGTTTTTTGCATCCCAGCAGGGGTGATGCGCGGTGTACAGTACACGCCTGCCGCCGCTGGCCTTGCTCTTGGCGTTCTTGCCGTCGCCCACCTTTTCCACAACGGTCTTGTAGTTGGCAAACAGCAGCATATCGCACCACTCGCGCAGCAGCGGGGCCACCTGTTTGGAAGTTTTCATGCTCCAGCGGTCGTAGTTGCCCACGGCATCCGGCTGCTCAAATTTGGTAATAGCGGCATGGGCCAGCACCACCACGTTGTGCCCGGCCTGCAGCACCTCTTCCAGCGCGTCCAGCAGCTTGCCGAACTCTTCCTTAACATAGGTGTAGCCTTTGCCGTAGCCGAAATCTTCGATGCCGTTCACCTTGGCTTTGGCACACACGGCCTGAATGCACAGGCGTTCAGCCCAGTCGGCGGTATCAATGACCAGCGTGCCGCAGGGGACACTGCCCTTGCGTACCTCGGCCACCTCATCCAGCAGCATGGCCCAGCTGGTGGGCTGGGGCAGGCGCTTGACGTTCAGCCGCTTGGTGCCGCCCTCGGTATCGATGAAAACAGGATTCGGGAAATGGGATGCAAAGGTGCTTTTGCCGATGCCCTCCGGGCCGTACAGCACGGTCTTGACCGGGGAATCCTGCACCCCGGCAGTGACTGCATACTTACTCATTTAGAACGCTCCTTTCGTCCAGCTTTTCTGCTGGGGCTTTTCGGTGACGGGCGGCAGGGAGGTTTCGGCATCCTTCACCATGCCGTCCTCAATGATGATCTGGCACTCGCTGCCGGTGGAGACCCGGGTGGCAATGGCCTGCAGGTGTTCTGTTTCCAGCCATGCGGAGAACTCCTGCAGGGTGGTCATGTCCATTTGTTCCAGCTTGTCCAGCAGCACGAAGCCGCAGTCCGGGTTCAGGCGGCGGACGATGGCAGCGGCCACCCGCAGCTGGTCGCTGCCGGACATATCCCGCCAGTGCTTGCCTTTATAGGTAAGAGCACCGTCCTCCACGCTCAGCTCCGGCAGGGGCAGGTCGGCACCGTTCAGCAGGGCCATGCGGTCGGCCCGCTTCCGGGTGATGGCTTCGGTGAGATTGTCGTAATCGCTGGCATACCGGGCGGCTTCGTCCTCGGCCCGGGATTTTTCGAGGTTGGCCCGCACCTTGCGGTTGGTCTCCTCGACCTCCCGGATGGACGCTTCCAGCGAGGCGGTGGATTCGTCCTGAAGCTGTTCCGCCGTTTTACTGGCATCCATGGCCTGCGCGAACAGCAGCGTGTGCTTCTTGCTCACTTCTTCCCTCTGTGCAGTCAATTCGGCGATGCGCTCATCCAAACGGTGCATTTCTTCCAGCGCCGCATCCCGCTGGCGGGCCAGCTCATGGAACTGCTGGCGCTTGCGCTGGTTCTCGCCGTTGCGGGCCAGAATTTCCTGCTGCTGGCGGATGAGGTCGGACGCGCTGACCGGCTTTTCCGGTGCATCCGGGTAGGAGATCAGCTCCTCGGCAAAGTGCTTTTTCTGCGCGGCCAGCTGGCCGGTGAAGGTGCGCTTGTCGTACAGGGCCTTGATCTCCATGTCACGGGTGTGCAGCTCGGTGCCGATGCCGATGATCCGGAGCAGGATATCCGCCTTTTCCTTGTCGGTGGCTTCCATGAAGCGGGGCAAGTCCAGTGCCAGCGGCTCCACAAAGGCGTTCAGCAACTGCTGCCCGCTGCGCCGCCCGGTGGGGTCAGTGACGGTCAGGCTGGCATTTTTGCCCTTGCGTTCCACCACCACACCGTTGGAAAGCTTGACCTTCAGATGCGCCGGAGCCACTGCGCCGTCCCGCTGGGCAGCGTCCGGGCGGAAACGGTCGCCGCCCAGTGCCCATGCCAGAGCATCCAAAACACTGGTTTTGCCCTGATTGTTGTTGCCGCCCACGAGGGTGAGCCCGGTGGGCGACGGCGTGAGTGCAACGGCCTTGATGCGTTTGACGTTTTCGGCCTCTAAGGCCATGATCTTTACAGACATGCGGATACCTCCCCTTGAGCGGATGCGAGTGTGTGAACGAACTGGTTGATCGCGGTCTCCCGCTGGTCGTTCGGCAGTTTGCGGAACTGCATTTTAGCGGACTGAACGATGCTGGTAATGGAGCGCCCGGCCAGAATGATGCTGTCGTAGGCATCGCGGGCATCCTGTTCGCTGCCGGAAGAGACCTGTTCCAGCCGCGCCTGCAGGTCGGCGGTCATCTCGGCGGCAAGGTCGGTGGCGATATCATGGGCCCGCTGGTTTGCCCGGCGCTCCACTTCCTCTTCATCCACCACAGCGGCGATGGGCTGCTTTTTCAGTGCCGTATTTTCTTCCTGCAGCTTGTCCGCTCGGAGCTTGGCGGCTTCGGCCACCTGCCGGGAGCCGGAAAGCTGGCCCTCGGCATTTTTGGCCCGGGCTTCGGCCTTGTCGGCACGGTCTTTTTCCTGTGAGGCCTTCAGCCCCAGCCGGTTGCAGTCCTTGGCGGTGCTCAGCTGGTCTGCACGGGCCTTGTCCCGTTCGGATTCGGCCCGGTCGGCACGGGCTCGTTCCCGGTCTGCCTGGTTCATGGCCTCCACCCGGTCGGTGCGGAGCTGCTGGTTTTCCTTGAGCAGATCCTGATAGGCTTTGTTCGTGGTGATCTCACCGTTCTTGACCTTCTCCACCAGCTCCGGCGGGGCGCTGGGTTTTGCCACGGCGTACAGCAGGGTGGGCGGCAAGCTTTCCAGAATGGCCTGCTGCCGGGGGCTGCTGTCAGCCAGCAGTGCGGAGACTTGCAGCAGCCGGTAGGCGCTGTCTTTGGTGATGCCAATGTGCAGGCACCATGCACGGAAACTGTCCTCTCCACGGTTGCCGTGCTTCGAGTTGTCGCATTGTGCGACAACTCCGCACAGCTCATCGTGTGCCAGTGCAATGTTGTCACCCATGTAAACAAGACCCTTTTCGGCCAGTTTCTTGCCGTGAAGATATCCGTTTTCTGCAAGATGCAGGGTCGCCACGGTCTGTTCAGGCAGGCCGGAATAATCAAACTCCGGGCACTTGTCCTCCCGAATGAAAGTCAGGGGCTTCTCCTGCGGGGCACCACCAGTCATTGAGAGAAGTGGCGCAGAAGAACCGCCCGCCGATGCGGCAGGGACCGATTCGCAGTTCTGCAGGGATGTCGCGGGGGTCGATGCGCTTGCATCCGCCCCGCTCTCCGAGGTGGTCGGCGTTGCCGCTGTGGCAGTCGGGACAGCATTCTCTGCCGTAGTCACAGCAGCATCCGCATTCTGGGCAGGTGCACATGCGAAAACCTCCTTTGCTTTTTTAATGTCGGCAAGAATCTTTTCCATTTCCTGCTGCGGTGTCATGTCCTTGCGGCTGCCATTCGGAGTAAAAAACTGACCAAGCAGCTCTCTTTTTGCGGCAACACCTTTCAGATTCTGAGCGCAGGTGATAGTCAGGCAGTAACGGCCGTCAGATCCATAGTCCGATGCACGAATATCTTTGGAAAACGAGCCAAAAATCTCTCTGTCTGGATAAGTATCTTTGATCCATGCGGAGACCTGAGACAAAAAGTCGAAGTCCAAACTGTGCACTCGACAGGTGCATTTATCCTTGATGGAGCCAGAGAATTCTGATGCATAAGTGAGAGTCTTGCTCATCCGACACTCATAGCCCCGAGTCTCCATGGCGACAGTTTTAGCACTTTCGTCCCATTGAAAGTTTCCGTATGGCATAGCGTAGGGGCATCCCCAGCACTCATGGCCGGGTGCATAGCCAGACAGACGGTTGCCAGTGGTACTGGTATCGGTGGATTTCTTCACTCGCCGTCCGCATTTGCAGATATAGGTAGTCATACCCGCACCTCCGTGTCCTTGAGGCGGTCCAGCATCTCGGCCTGCACATCCTTGCTCATGGGCTGGATGTTGTTGCTCTTCCAGCCATAGCAGAGGATAGGACCGTAGATATGCTGGCCGCGATAGATACGGTTCAGGTCTCTGCCCATGATGCCGTACACCAGCACTGCCGGGGTGCGTGGCAGGACTTTCTGCTCACAGGGGCACCGCAGCAGTGCTTCGATGCCCTGCAGCGTGTCCGGCAGGGTGGTGACTACCGGCTCTTTGCCCGGTTCGATCAAAATTCCTTTCATTGTAAAACCTCCGATTTTGTGATATCATCGAGGTGATGGGGCTTTCAAATTCCATCACCCTTTGGGCTCGTCGGTGTTGGCGCACCGGCGGGCTTTTTTCGTATAGTGCGTACCGGCGGCAGGCTGTCCACCTCGCTGCGGTCGATACGTTCCCGCGCAAATGTGTATTTGCAAGTTCGATGGCTGCCGCTGAGCCCATGGCTGACGGCAGACGCAAAGCTGTTCGCGCTCTTGTAGCCCAGCCGCCTGGCACACATCTCGGACGTGCCGGATGCCAGCAGATCGCCGGTCTTTGCGTCCCAGACGGTGTACCACATGACGCGGGCAGGTTTTTCATTATGCGCCCTGTAATCCCTGCAATATTGGTTGTGGCGCTCTCTGCGGCAGGAAGCGCAAAAGCGCAGGTTGCCAGCAACATTTTCCATCACCTTGCCGCAGTCCAAACAAACGCGGGTAAAGTGCTTTCCTTTATTCATGGGTGGTGTCAGCCCGCCTTCCTTCCGCTCTTCACGGTGTTGCGGGGCTGCTGGTGAACCTTGCGGCGGCGTTTCTCACGCGCTTCGGCGGCAAAGCCCAGTCGGGCAAAGAATACCGCCAGCAGGATCAGCACCATGGCCGTGATGAAGTCGGCATCCGAAACAGTGCCGCCGGTCTGGAAGCTGCCCTCCAGCCCCATGCCGTACAGCAGGCCCACGGCCCCGCTGGCCACGGCCAGCCAATACCACACGCCGGATTTAATCTTCATTGGTGGGTTTCCTCCATTCTGTCCATAAGATCGGCGGCAGCTGTCATGATGTTGATGATTGTCTCTGCTGGGTCTTTGCTGTCCATACAGATTCCCGCGACCAATGCGGTGCAAAGAGCCGCTTGTTCCATCTGTGTGCCGCAGGCGTAAATTTTGGGGTTGCCATCCGATCCCAGCTGGATTTTCAACTGAGCGTTCGGGTTGATTTTCATGCTCCTACCTCCTGATAGTTAGTTGCGGGGCCGCAGCTGTCCAATGTCCATCCAATGACCGGGTGCCATTCGCCATCTGCAAAAATCTGCAGGCCGGTGTGGTTTTCGTCCTTGACCTGCCCGCCCAGCTGATAGCAGCCGGATGCCCGGCTTCCATCCCAGCGGAACCACTTGTTCCAGAACGTCGGTGCCACGTACGCGCATCCGCTGGGCGCGTCGGCCCGCTCGGATGCAAGGGTGTAAGGTTTGCTCATGCGGATTCTCCTTTCTCAACAGTAGGGAAGAACAGCTCCCCGATTTCATCCTGCGGGATATCAAGCGTCTTGCAAATTTCTGCGATCTCAGTGCTTGTCCAAGGCTGCTTCCCGTTCATCCGCTTGCTCATTGTGTCAGTTCCGATGCCGATTGCATTTGCAATCTCCTGATCCCGGAACCCGCAGCTGTGGAACCGGCCCCGCAGCTTCCAGTACGGAATCTGCCGGAAGGTGCCGCGAATGGTTGATGTGTTCAACATTTTATTCCTCCTTCTTGGCGGGCAATGTGCCGATGACGGCGTTCATGATCTCGTCGAAGCCGGGCAGGCCAAAGGCCACGATGCTCAGCTGGTCGATGCGGCTGTCAAGATCGGCTTGTGCCTTGGCCACAAGACCTTCGGCCTGCCGCAGACTGTCGCAGATCCTGCTGTAGTCGGTCTTGGCCTGCATGTACCGGGCTTTGTAGTTGTCCCGGTGCTCGATGCACAAAGCAATCAGCTGCAATTCCTGCGGAGTCCAGTCGCGCTTGCGGCTGGGCTTTTTATTGTTCTCCGTGTAGTTCACCTCCTTTGCTTCCTCTTGATGAGTTTGTAAGTCTACTTTAAGTAGACTTACTGGCGAAAAAAATTTGGTCGATGGGAATGCCGACGACCTCGCTGATTCTTTTCGCGGTGGCAACGGTGGCATCTTCGGGTGACTGCTCAATTTTGCGGTATGTATCGCGCGAAATGCCAAGCTTTTCCGCCATTTCGCGCTGCGTGAAACCAGCGTACTGGCGGGCTTGTTTAACGGTGAATCCCAAACTTACACCTCCTTTCATTTTGGGTTCGAAAACACTATACTCCACTTTTAGTAGAATGTCAAGAACTTAAAGTAGAATTTTTTAGGTTGGATGTTGACAATTCTCTACTTTTGGTGTAATCTCTACATATAAGGAGTGATTCAATTGAGCATCGCTGAAAATATTAAAAAAATCCGATTGGAGCACGGCCTGTCACAGACTGAACTTGGCAAGATTGCAGGCGTCAGTGACAAAGCGGTGTCCACATGGGAACTCGGAACGAAAATTCCGCGCATGGGTGCTGTAGAGAAGATGGCAAATTATTTTGGCATCCCCAAAAGTGCAATTGTGGATGATGCGCCCGCTGCTACGCCCTCCCGTCCTATTCCGCCGGGCTTCCAGCCTATGCCGGAGATGGACTGGGTGCCGCTGGTAGGCCGGATCGCCTGCGGGACGCCCATCACGGCGGAAGAAAATGTAGAGCAGATGGTTTGTGTGCCTTCCCGCTGGCACTCCACCTTTACGCTGACCTGCAAGGGCGACAGCATGGAGCCCCGCATCCACGACGGTGATCTGGTGGCGATTCGCAGCCAGCCGGAGGTGGAGAACGGCGAGATTGCTGCTGTGCGGATCGGAGAAGAAGCTACCTTGAAGCATGTCTATCTGCACGAGAACTTCATTGAACTGCGGCCGGAAAATCCGGCTTTCAGCAGCATCATCCTCAGCCGGGAAGATATGAATGCCGTTGTCATTGAAGGCAAGGCCGTGGGGCTCTGCCGGGATATATGATGTTGGAGAGGAGTCTGTCATGTCAAGTAGAAAATCTGTTGGGCATTCCAAAAAGTATGCCCAGACCATGAAGTCCTTTGATAGGAGCGTGACCAGAACAACCAACGCTGTCTCGCGCGTGGCTTTCGGTCAAGCAAAACGGGGAAGAAGTCGGCAGAATATCGACACAACCTCTGACAGCTGGGAAAGAACCAGCCTTACGAACAAACAATTGATTGCTTCGTGTGTTGTGGGAGCGATTCTTCCAACTATGTTTCTAGTTGGAAAGGGCGCGGCAACAGAAACAACAGGAATGTTTCTGCTGATCTTGTTCTTCTTTTTTACGATTCCGTTCTTTGTAATGGTTTTGATTTTTATGGTGTTCAATACCATTACTCGTCCGAGATCGAAATGCAATGCAAAGCAAAGCTGCATGACAGAAGAAAACGTAAATGAAGTGAATGAGCCTGCGCAACTCTACTCTCCTAATCCTGAATGGATGGGGCAGACTGACCTTGTGGATTCTCGTGCGAATGCAAGGGTCTTGGCTCCACAGTTTCTGAAACAGGCTCAGGAAAGCGCAAAAATCCTTCAGACGACCACAGACCCCGCCACCTTTTTTACAAGATATGATTTTTGTGTTGGACGTTTGATGGAACTCGAAGAGTGCAAAAAGTACGGTGCACCGGTAAGCGCTACAGCTGATTTGAAGAAGTATCGCAGCCTTGGCTTCCGGGATGATGCTGTAAAGGAAATCATTCATCGAACGGAAGAAAAGTATCAGGCAAAAATCGAGGGCCTGAAAACAGCAAAGGCGAAACAGAACTGGGCCGAAAAATATCATCAGGCATTTGAACCGTATTTGCCTTACATGACAGACGGCCAGAAGTCTGAGCTTGGAGAAGCAAGCGCATATCTGTTTGATCTGGCTCAAAAATAAAAACTCCCGCCCATGCTGCAACATGGACGGGTAGCAATAAAAAACTCCCCCGGCGCGCCAACGCCGGGAGAGTGAATCTGCTTGCCGGATGGCATCACAGATCGTACAGTTGGGGAACCGTACAAATTTATGATACCACCTCCGGGCAGGCTTGTCAAAGTGTACCCTTGTGTATGGAGGTGGATTTTATGAAAAAACGAGTCAACACGGCATTTTGGGTAGAAAAGGAAAAGCGCTGGTGCATCGCGGTGCAGAAGAACGGCACCCGCAAGCGCTTTTACAGCAGCACGCCTGGCCGCACCGGCCAGCGGGAAGCCAATGCAAAGGCCGATGCCTGGCTTGACGACAGCATCCGGGACGGCAAGAAGAAGGTAGCTGCCCTCTATGCCCAGTGGGTAGAAGAACTGAAGCTCACCTGCGGCACATCCTATGTTGAGCAGTGCAAGAAATACGGAGATTACTATATTCTGCCTGTCTGTGGGGACATCCGCATTGACGAGCTGACCGAAGGCGATCTTCAAAAGGCCATCAATCTGTCTTTCAAAAAGCGATGCCTTAAAAAGGAGCGTCAGCGTAGGTCAAGCGACAAGCCTTTGAGCCGCAAGACCATTATGACGATCCGCTCAACGGAGATCAGCTTTTTGAAATGGTGCCGCCGGAACAGGTACAGTACGATGTTCCCTGAGCTGTCTATCCCGAAGAATGCCCGCATGGGGAAGAAAAAGATTTTACAGCCGACCGCTTTGAAAGTTCTGTTTGATGTGGACACCCGCCTTTACTATGGCAAGCTGGTCTTTGACGAGTATATCTATGCCTACCGGTTTGCAGTTGCTACAGGTGTACGCCCGGGTGAACTTGTGGGGCTCTGGTATGGTGACATCAAAGGGAACACGGTCAATCTGCGCCGCAGCATCAACCGGTTGGATGAGGAAACCACCGGCAAGAACGAAAACGCCATTCGCTCATTTGACATGGGCGAGGAAGCCCATGAGGCCTACGAAGCGCAGGTGGCCTTGCTGAAGGCTTCCGATATCCCGCTGAACTATACCACCCCTTTGTTCCAGATCCCGAACCAGAGAGCTTTATTCAAGCGCTGGAAGAAGTACCAGCGTGACAATGGCATTGAGCCTCAGGTCACGCTGTATGAGATGCGGCACACTTTCGTCAGCATTGAATCCGGCGTATTAACCGACAGCCAGCTGAAGATGCTGGTCGGTCACAGCAAGAACATGGACACTGCCGGAGTGTATCGGCACGAGCTTGACGGTCAGAGGGAAGATCTTGCTGCCGCTACCACCGCGGCATTCAAAAAGGCACAGGCCTGACTATGGTAACAGTTTTGGTAACACTCTTTTTTGTAAACGTAGCAAAATACATGGGCTACAAACCAACCCCACTACCTTTTTAGCAAGTGCTTAGACGCGTTGCAGATATGTTTTTGACGTTACTCAATCATTTTTTGTTGTTCGACCCCCACTACCCGCATAAGAGAAAAAGCGCGATGAGTTCTCAGAATTCATCGCGCTTTCTTTTATATAATAAATAGTGTTGTTCGAGGTCTGCTCCCTCGCACAAAAAGAAACCGGTACAAAATGGGTACACCCCTGATAGACATTCCTACGGGTTGGGACCCGCAGGCTAAGCAACAGCAACGGGTTGCGTTAGCTGATTTTTCCGCAGCCCCTTGGCAGGGCTTTGAAAAATCAGAACGCGGCCCCAACAACTCCTCCC
>ERZ791612.1253-NODE-1253-length-11438-cov-3.837565_pt1 | contig 11438 bp, 7 predicted proteins | sample MGYA00509963_ERZ791612 | MGnify/ENA primary metagenome ERZ791612 (study PRJEB30046, sample SAMN00791906) | human gut metagenome | study: EMG produced TPA metagenomics assembly of the A metagenome-wide association study of gut microbiota in type 2... | reverse complement strand
TAGGAACGGCAAAATTTTTTACACTTCTATTACTTCTTTATCGCACATCAGTAAAATCACAGGGTATCAAGCAGCTTATGAGTGGCGGTGGCATCATCATTGTGGCACAGACGGTAATCCCACAGCTTACCACACTGTTCTCATAATTCATGGGCGGGATCATTGATAAGATTACTGAATTCATAAAGGAACTGTTGCAGGGATGGGTGCTGACAAACTTTGAAACCATGTTTACCGATGTCAATGACAAGGTAGGCACGATTGCAGGGGAGGTCAGCAAAACTCCCAGCACTTGGAACTCCGGTATTTTTGACATGATAAAAACCCTGTCCGATAACGTGATGATTCCCATAGCGGGAATGATCATCAGTTTTGTACTCGTCTACGAGCTTATTTCCATGGTTATTGACAAGAATAATCTGCATGACTTCAATACGGCAATTTTTATCCGCTTTTTTATGAAAGCGTGTATTGCAGTCATGCTGTTAAGCAAGACTTTTGACATTGTAATGGCGGTATTTGATGTGGGAAGCCACATCGTCAATTCTGCCGCCGCAGCAATCAGCGGGGAAACCAGTATTGATGTTTCAAGTACGCTGCAGACGATGTTCAATGAGCAGTTTTCGGAAATGAGCATAGGAGAGCTGTTGGGACTTGGAATGGAGACCATGATCGTCAGTTTATGTATGAAAATCATGTCAGTCCTGATCACCGTCATTCTTTATGGGCGAATGATTGAAATATATCTTTATGTATCAGTAGCACCCGTTCCCTGCGCAACCGTAACCAACCGGGAGTGGGGAACAATAGGAACAAATTATTTTAAGGGGCTTTGTGCTCTGGCATTTCAGGGATTTTTTATGATGGTATGCGTTGCTATCTATGCAGTGCTTGTGGCAGGTGTGGCGGTTGCTGATAATCTGCATACCGCACTCTGGTCAGTGGCGGCATATACCGTTATCCTATGTTTTTCACTTTTTAAGACAGGCTCCCTGTCTAAATCTATCTGGAATGCACATTAAAGGAGGAACGAAATGGCAATATCCGTGCAGGTGCCAAAGGATTTGTCCGGTATCAAGACAAAAGTGGCACTGAACTTGACAAAGAGACAGATCATTTGTTTCAGCGGTGCGGCAGTAGCCGGGATACCCTTGTATTTTTTAACCAAGGGACTGATCGGAACATCAGCCGCATCACTTCTTATGATGGGAGCAATGCTTCCGTTCTTCTTTTTTGCGATGTATGAGAAAAACGGGTTTCCGGCGGAGAAGATTTTGTATTTTATGCTCCGGCAGAAGATACTCACACCGGGCATAAGACCATACCGGTCAGAGAACTTATACAAGCAGTTGGAAGAAAAAGAAAAATTACGAAGGGAGGTTCGTTATCTTGAAGAAAAAGCAAAAGGCAGAACCGGAAAGCCGCAGAAAAAGCAGTTATAAAGGCAGTAGCAGGAACAACAGTAAAAGTGGCGGTCTTACCTTTTCAGAAAAGAAGCGTCTTATACAGTTAAAGCATATTTTATCGGGAAAGAGCATTGAGAAAGAAAAGCCGACTACCGCACAAAGGACGATCACTTTTGAAAAGATGTTCCGTGACGGTATCTGTCAGGTCAGCCACCGTTATTATACAAAGATGGTGGAATTTTTTGATATAAACTATGAGCTTCTGGAAGTGGATGACCAGGCGGACATACTGGCACAGTACAGCAAGCTTATCAATTATTTTGATCCGTCTGTGAAGTTTGAACTGGTGCTTTTCAACAGGCAGGTCAACGAGCAGATGCTTACAGAACAGTTTGACATTCCGTGGCAGGAGGATGATTTTAACGACATCCGTGAGGAATATACGGAAATGTTAAAGAAGCAGGCGGCAAAGGGCAACAACGGTATCATCAAATCAAAATATCTGATTTTTGGTGTAGAAAGCAACGGCTACAAGGAAGCCAAGAGCCGCCTTAACAACATTGAAAAAGATGTCATACGGAACTTAAACAACATAGGAACCCTTGCGAGGGGACTGGACGGAAAGGAAAGACTGCGCATCCTGCATGAATATTTTAATCAGGATACGATGGAGCCTTTCCGTTTTTCATTTAAGGATTTGGCAGAATCCGGTAAGTCGGTCAAGGACTATATTGCACCGCCGGGATTTGATTTCCGCTATCCGAACCGCTTTAAGTCGGGGAATATGTATGGCTGTGTGTCCTATCTGGATATTATCGCACCGAAGTTTACGGACGAGCTGATCAAGCATCTTCTGGATATTGATGCTAATCTTACGATTTCCATGCACATGCAGACGGAAGATCCGGTAAAGGCAATCAAGAAGTTAAAAGCGGTTATTTCCAATATCCAGAAAATGAAGATCGAGGAACAGAAAAAGGCAGTCCGCAGTGGGTATGACATGGATATTTTACCGACGGACATTGTGACCTATGAAAAGGACACGCTGGAATTTCTGGATGACCTGAATACGAGCAACCAGAAGATGATCAACATGACATTTCTTATTACCTGCTATGGCAGAACAAAACGGGAATTGGAGAGCTTAATGCAGAGGGTGTCCGGTATCATTCAGCAGGCAAACTGTGATTTACGCTGTTTGCAGTATTTACAGGAGCAGGGCCTTATGGCATCTGCGCCGATTGGCTGCAATGAGACCGGAATTGAGCGTACCCTTTCCACAAAGAGTACCGCAATCTTAGTACCATTCTGCACGCAGGAGTTATTTATGCCTGCACCGGCAATCTATTACGGATTAAATGCACTCAGCAACAATATGATTATGGCAGACAGAAAAAGGCTCCGTACACCGAACGGAGTTATCTTAGGTACTCCCGGAAGTGGTAAGAGTTTTAGTGCAAAGCGAGAGATTTTAAGCTGTTTCCTTATCACAAAGGACGATATTATCATCTGCGATCCGGAGGGTGAGTATTTTGCACTTGTAGCTGCACTTCATGGACAGGTGGTAAAACTTGCCACCAATTCCAAAGACTATCTGAACCCTATGGATATTCAGTTGAGCCATAAGGGGGATAAGGAAGCATTAAAACTGAAATCGGATTTTATCATAACATTATGTGATCTAATCGCAGGTGGCAAGGACGGTCTGGAGAACGACGAGAAAGGTATCATCGACGAATGTATCCGCCATATTTATGACAAGTATTTTGAAAATCCGGTGCCGGAAAATATGCCGCTGTTGGAAGATTTGTATGATGCCTTGTTAGCACACAAAAATCCAAAGGCAGAGCGTATCGCAAACAGCCTTGTGCTGTATGTGCATGGTTCCCAGAATTACTTCAACCACCATACCAATGTGGACAGCGGCAACCGTATCATGTGCTTTGACATCAGAGATTTGGGAAATCAGTTAAAGGAACTGGGAATGTTGATCGTGCAGGATGCGGTGTGGAACAGAGTGTCACAGAACAGGGAGCGAAAGATTGCAACCCGTTATTACTGTGATGAGTTTCACCTTCTTCTGAAGGAAAAACAGACTGCCATTTATTCTGTGGAAATCTGGAAGCGTTTCAGAAAATGGGGCGGTATTCCGACAGGTTTGACGCAGAACGTGGGCGATTTTCTTCGTTCTGAGGAGATTGAAGGTATTTTGGGTAACAGCGATTTTGTGTATCTGTTAAATCAGAATGCCAAAGATCAGGCAATTCTCGCTGATAAACTGGGACTTTCTGATAAGCAGCTTTCCTATGTCACCAACTCCGAGCCGGGAAGTGGTCTGATACTGTTTGACAATGTGGTAATTCCATTTGTAGACAAATATCCGACAGACACCAAGACTTACAGAATTATGAATACCAAGCCGGAGGAATCGGTGCAGAAGGAGGACGCAGTATAAAATGGCAGAAAAAAGACAGAAGAAGCAGGCAGTAAAGGCATTTGAAAAAGAGACATTTTCCAAGGATAAGGAAGTGACTGGAGCAAAACACACAGAACACAGGCAGGATAACACCTTTCCTACGGAAAATCATTTTCATGCCAATGAGAAGCCTGTGAGCAATCTGCCACGGGATGCGAACCATGGCAGTGATACAAAAAATGTAACTTCTGGTCACAATGTCCAAAAGTCGGAAACTGGAGCAGAGAGAAAAACGGGCAATAAAAAGAAATATTACCGTCAGTTGCAACAGCAACAGAACACTTCTGGTCACAATGTCCAGAAGTCAGAAGCCGAAGCGGAAAAGGCATTCTTAAAGGAAAACAGCTTCATGCAGGACGAGCAGACTGATTTTGAGACTTCTTCTGACAGTACAATAGAAAACAAGGCTCATGTCAGGGACACCTACCAACGGTCTGAGGAAAAAGGAAAATATCACAAAGGGCGTGTGCAGAGAGAACACGCACACAGAGAGCGTGCGAAGTCAGAAAATACAAAGCAGTCCGATTATGGAGATTTCCAGACAAAGGATGCCACATTTTCGCAGGGACAGGCGGAAGAATTTACCGACAAAAAAGTACAGAAGGCTTTTGATAAGTCGGAAAAGAGTCGTCAGAAGTTGCAGAAAGCAAAGGACAAGATGCCGACAAAGCGGCAGTATGAGATGAAGCGTGTCTTTGATGAACAGACCGGAAAAGCAAAGTATGTTGTGGTTCCGGTGGATGTGGAGAAGCCATTTAAACCGGATGGACTGGGAAAAACTGCGGTTCACAAGCTCCAGACCGAAAATATGTATTTTGTGCATCGCAAGATTGCAGAGACAGAAAAGGATAATTCTGCTGTGGAGGGCGCACACAAGACGGAACAGCGAGCCGAGGATATTTACCACTATATGAAGTATCACCGCAAGAGCAAGGCACAGAGAAAGCGTGACCGCTTAGAGCGATTGCACAAAAAACAGGTTACAGCGGATATGAAGCTGGAGTATGAGAAATTCATCAGTGAAAATCCACATCTAAAGGGCAACAGTCCAAAGAAGCAGTTGCAAAGGCAGCTACAGAAACAGCGCATCAAGCGTGAGTATGCCAAGGCAAGGCGGGTAAGAGCAGAAGCCAAGACTGCAAAGGAAACATTTACAAAGACAGCCAATGCTGCAACCGGGATTGCAAAGAAGTTACAGGAAATTGCCACGAAAAATAAAACACTGATTATCACAGTGGGTATTTTTGCACTTCTGCTCATTATGATCATGTCGGCACTATCAAGCTGCGGTTCCATGTTTACCGGAACTGTGACAACAACGATGGCAAGCACATATCTTAGCCTTCCGGCAGAGATTGATGCAGCAGATTTATCTTTTACAGAAAAGGAAATGGAGTTGCAAAATAAGATTGACCGGATTGAAACTGATTATCCGGGATATGATGAATACGATTATAACCTTGGTGCAATCGGGCATGATCCGTACACACTGATCAGTTATCTTTCCGCAGTCCATACGGAATTTACTGCCGCAGGAATAGAGAGTGAGATTCAGGAATTATTTGATGCCATGTATTCACTCACTACCGAGGAAGTAGAGGAAACACGGACAAGGACAGTCACAAAGACCGGAACCAGAATAGTAACAAATCCGGACGGGACTACCCGTACCGAGGAATACGAGTATGAGGAGGAAGAAGAATATACCGTAACAATTCTTCGTGTCACACTTACGGTCACACCGCTTGAGAGCATTGTAGCCGGACGCATGGACAGCGAACAGACGGAAATTTTTGGAGCCTATACGGAGACAAAAGGCGGCTTACAGGTCTTTGCTTCTCCGGTTGATTATTACTGGTATTACTATATCAGCAGTTATTATGGCTACCGGAAAAATCCAAACACCGGAGCCGAGGAGCTTCACAGGGGTGTGGATATAGCGGTGCCGACAGGAACGTTTGTATATGCGGCACATGATGGAACGGTAACAGAAGCAACTTACGATTCCTATTATGGAAATTATGTGGTGATTACGGACAGTAAGGGATATACCACAAAATATGCCCACATGGACAGCTTAAATGTGTCCGCAGGGCAGAGTGTAAAAAAAGGTGACAATATAGGCAAAAGCGGAAATACAGGAAGCAGTACCGGAAGCCACCTTCATATCGAATGTCTGTATAACGGGGAATATTATAACCCGTTATTTTATTTTGAAGCAGGAGAACAGACCATTTATGGGGAAACAACGGGCGGTACCGGAGGAGGAACCAGCAATGTGATACCGCCGGAATCCTATGATGATGCAACCGTACAGACGCTTATGCGTGAAGCAAACAGGTATCTGGGAATGCCATATACTTTTGGCGGCACAGCTCCGGCTAGTTTTGACTGTTCCGGTTTTGTATGCTGGGTATTTTCAAACAGTGGCGTACATAACCTGCCAAGAACCACAGCACAGGGCATTTATGACCAGTGTACTCCGGTATCAGCGGCAGATGCAAAGGCAGGGGACATTATATTTTTTACAGGAACCTATAATGCAGGACGTCCGGTTACACACGTTGGTATCTACTGTGGAAACGGTACGATGGTGCATTGCGGTGATCCAATTCAGTACACATCAATCAATACTTCTTACTGGCAGAGCCATTTCTATGGTTTTGGAAGATTGAATTAGCGAAGGGAGGAATTATTTTTGTCAGTAGAACGAATCAATTCACAGCTTAAAAAGGTCAGAGAGCAGATAGCACAGCTACAGGCAAAGGAAAAAGACCTTGCAGAACAGAAACAGATGGCGGAGGATGCCGAAGCCATGAAGATCATACGAAAATATAAAATCTCATCGGAGCGTTTGCAGATGTTAAACAAGCTCAGTGAGGATGAAGTCAGAAATTTATTACAGAAACGGGAACAGGAAAAGGAGGTTTCAATCAATGAAAAACAGGAAATTATCGGCTAGGGCGGTAGTGTCCCTTATGCTGTCGGCAATACTTTTTTGTATGCCGATTGGGGCATTTTTTGCCAACAGGACAAATACTGTGGAGGTTCATGCAGAGGATACCGCAGAGCAGTCCACAGAGAATACAACGGAAAATTCCACAGAAGGCACAACCGAGGAAACACAGCCTTCCGCAAAATGCACCTGCAAGGAAAAATGCAGTCAGTATGCGGTGGATGAGGATTGTGAGGTGTGTGCAAAGGATTATAAGGAATGTGCTTATATCAATCCGAGCGTAAAAATTACAATCAATACACCTTCTGGGTGGCATAACGATACCACGAAAGTAACAGTCAAGGTGGAGGATACTATTGTATCCGGCAATTTTACCATTCAGACAGTAAAGGCAAAAGTCGGACAGAATGGAAGCTGGACAGATATTACCGAGGATATGTACATAGAGATTTCCGAGAACAGCACCATTTATGTGCAGGTCACAGACCAGAAGGGCAAGACCTACGAGAAAAACCGTTATATCAAGTGTTTTGATTTTACCAAGCCTACCTTAAATGCGGCAGTCAGCGACGGTCTTTTGAGCATTCAGGCACATGATACGGATTCCGGTATCAAGGCAATCTATGTCAATGGCTATGAGTTTACAGAGCATACGAATGGAGCCTTGAATATCCGTCTGCAACAGTTCGATGCAGGGTATCAGTATTTCACGATTTCTGCCATGGATAATGCAGGAAATACCTCCGAAATCTATAAAACAGCCAATCCGTATTACACCGATCCGGAGAATAAGGACAGCAATGAAAAAGATCCGGCACAGCAGCTCCCGGTGGATGCGTCGGCAACCAAACCTAGCTCTGCAACCGCACAGGTCACAGAACATACAAAAACGGATGTGAATGGAAATACAGTTTTCCAGACAGGCAGTGGAACAACTTCAAGCAGTTCCGCAACAGCAAAGCAATCTCCAAGTACGGGAGATACTTCTAAGGATGCAGACCAGAGCAGTGACAGCCAGACCACAGAAAAAGGCAAGGAATTTTACACAATCCAGACTGCATCAGAAAAGGTATTTTATCTTGTGATTGATCGTGATGGGGAAGATGAAAAGGTGTATTTCCTTACAGAAGTCAGTGAAAACGACCTGCTGAATACCACAACGGATAACAGCGAGACACTTCCGAAAAATTCAGCGGCATTGGAATCTGCAATCCCTACCAAAGACAGCGCATTATCAAACAATAATGCTGATACCACAGGAGATAAAACACAGGGAGCAGAAAGTGTTGAGGACAGCACCGAAGATAGCACGGAAGATACAAGTGAGCCGAAAGAGGATACCGCAAAAGCAGATGGTTCCGGCTTTACATATATTTTAATGGGCATTGCTGCGGTAGCTGTGATCGGAGTGGTATATGTTGTGAAATCCAAGAAGAAAAAGGAAAACTTCATTGATGAGGATGAAGATGAGGACGAGCTTGACGAGGACTACGATTATGATGACGAGGAAGAAACCGAGCAGGATTCCGACGAAGCATTCATAAATGGTGGTGATGATACAGAAGCAGTAGACACAGACGAGAATGACAATGAAGATAACAACAACGAGAATGATGAAGAAAATGGGGAGGAATAGAGATGGAGCTTGTAATTGCAGAGAAGCCGAGTGTGGCACAGAGCATTGCGGCAGTTCTTGGTGCCACACAGCGTAAGGACGGATATTTGGAAGGCAATGAGTATCTGGTATCATGGTGTGTGGGACATCTGGTAGAACTGGCACAGCCGGAAAGCTATGAGGAAGCATGGAAGAAATGGAGCTATGAGAGCCTTCCAATCATTCCGCAGGAATGGCAGCATGAAGTGAAAAGTGATACAAAAGCACAGTATCAGATTTTGAAAAAGCTCATGCATGATGACAGGGTAGATGCCGTTGTATGTGCTACCGATGCCGGAAGGGAGGGTGAGCTGATCTTCCGCCTGACCTACAACATGGCAGGGTGCAGAAAACCGATGAAGCGGTTATGGATTTCTTCCATGGAGGAAAGTGCTATCCGTGACGGCTTCCATAATCTTCGCCCAGGCAGCGACTATGATAACTTGTATCATTCAGCATTATGCAGGCAGGAAGCAGACTGGCTTGTGGGTATCAATGGAACAAGACTTTTTACGGTATTATATGGCGGTAAGGCATTGAAGGTTGGCAGAGTGCAGACACCGACACTTGCCATGCTGGTGGATCGTGAAAGTAAAATCATGAATTTCAAGAAAGAAGCCTATTATATGGCTCACATCATGGAAAATGGTCTGGATGCGGTATCAGAGCATATCAGTGATAAAACGGAAGCAGAGAGGATTGCAGGAGCCTGTGAAAACGGACAGGCTCTTGTCACTTCCGTGGTAAAGGAAGAAAAGTGGGTAGCACCGCCGAAGCTCTATGACCTTACCACACTCCAGAGGGATGCAAACCGTCTGTTTGGCTTTACTGCCAAGCAGACATTGGAATATACGCAGAGCCTTTATGAGAAAAAGTTAGTGACTTATCCAAGAACAGACAGCCAGTATCTTTCCGATGACATGGAAGGTACTGCAAAAAATGTGATCGAAGCGATTTTCAATTCTCTGTTATTCGAGCAGAATATCATGTTCAATCCAGATATTAAAAGAATTTTGAACAGCAAGAAAGTTACGGACCACCACGCAATCATTCCTACCATGGAGATCATCAAGCAGGACTTAAAGGCAATCCCGGAGAGCGAAATGAAGATACTTTCCCTTTGTGCAAACCGTCTGCTGTGTGCGACCGGGGAGAAGCACATTTATAATTCCACAAAGGCAGTGATTACCTGCAACAATACTGTATTTAAGGTATCCGGCAAGGAAGTGTGGAAAAATGGATGGAAGGAATTTGAGGATTTCTTCAAAAATTCCTATAAAACCGCAGAGGATAAATCGGATGCAGAGGAGGAAAAGAAGCTGCCGGAGCTTCGTGAGGGCATGATGATTGCAGTGGAGCAGACAAAGGTTTCCGAGCATTTCACACAGCCGCCAAAACATTACACTGAGGAATTATATTGTAAAGGGTAGTTAAGAAAAAAGCACAAGAAAGGATAAAAAATGAGAACAAAAAAAGCAGAAAATGAAAAGATTACTGCCCTCTACGAAAGACTTTCTCGTGATGATGAAATGGTAGGGGACAGTAACAGTATCGTCAACCAGAAGAAGATGCTTGAGGACTATGCAAAACAGAATGGCTATACCAACATAGAGCATTTCACAGATGACGGTTATTCCGGCGGTTCATTTGACAGACCGGACTGGAAAAGAATGGTAGCAGGAATTGAGGACGGGAGCATTGGCACAGTCATTGTAAAGGATATGAGCCGGATAGGGCGTGACTATCTGCAGGTGGGCTTTTATACGGAGGTCATGTTCAAGGAAAAGGAAGTCCACTTTATTGCGATTGCAAACGGAGTTGACAATCAGAAAAGGGAGAGCAGTGAGTTCGCCCCGTTTCTAAACATCATGAATGAGTGGTACATTCGTGACTCCAGCCGTAAAGTGACTACAGTGCTTCGTGCAAGGGGCATGGAGGGAAAACACACCACCAATAATGCCATTTACGGTTACCGGAAAAGTGAGGAAGATAAAAACCAGTGGGTAATTGACGAAGAAGCTGCCGAGGTGGTGCGCAGGATATACCGGATGTCTCTGGAGGGGAAAGGACCCTATGAGATTGCAAGGATACTGTCAGAGGAACAAATCGAGCGTCCATCCTATTATCTTGCCAAGCGGGGACTTGGAACCTGCCGTTCCAACAATAATACTGCAACCCCTTATGTGTGGCGTGGGGCAACAGTGAGGGATATTCTCTCCAAGCCGGAGTATATGGGGCATACCGTAAATTTCCGTTCGTATAAAGAGTCTTACAAGGATAAGAGGGCAAAAAAGACACCAAAAGAGGACTGGGTTATTTTCAAGAATACACAGGAAGCAATCGTTTCTGAAGAAATGTGGAATAAGGTGCAGGAACTGAGAAAGACTGTCCGCAGGACGGATACAGTCGGTGAAGCCAATCCATTTACGGGACTGTTGTATTGTGCCGATTGCGGTGCGAAAATGTATAACCATCGTGGCGGAGCAGGAAGGGCAAGAAATTGGAAAGGGGAATTAAATGGAAAACGCAGACCGGATCGTGATGAGTATAACTGTTCCACCTATAACTTAAGCAGACAGAGTTATGATAAACAGTGCAGCCAGCATTATATCCGGACAGAGGTTGTAAGAAAGCTGGTGCTGGAAACCATTAAAGCGGTCAGTGATTATGTGATTACGAATGAGGAGGAATTTATCAACAGGATATATTCCACTTCGAGAGACAAGCAGAAAGAGAGCATAAAGTCTTTGAAACGAAAAATTGCACAGGATACCAAGCGTGTAAACGAGTTGAATATGCTGATGAAGAAACTGTACGAGGATAATATCAGCGGAAAGCTGTCTGACAAGCGTTTTGAATATATGCTGAACGAGTTTGAAAATGAACAGGACACCGCCTGTGTAGGCAATCTGCCCGTCGATGACAACGATTTTACGGTGATCACGG
>ERZ791612.1250-NODE-1250-length-11445-cov-2.770764_pt1 | contig 11445 bp, 9 predicted proteins | sample MGYA00509963_ERZ791612 | MGnify/ENA primary metagenome ERZ791612 (study PRJEB30046, sample SAMN00791906) | human gut metagenome | study: EMG produced TPA metagenomics assembly of the A metagenome-wide association study of gut microbiota in type 2... | reverse complement strand
TTCTGCCAAAGGCAACCACTTTTTATCCCCTGTCAGATTGTAAGTCAGCCACATGCTGCCCGGAAAGAAACCGGAGCACCAGTCATCAATAGGTATATAGGAGATACTACCATCTGCATTGATGGTTCTTGGATTCAGAATTTTACCGGATTTCTCGATAATGTCTGTCTGAATTGTGTTTTGTGCTACTGCGTTGTCGATGTTGTCCTGAATAAAATCGACTTCAACCTTTTTTTGTCCACCGCAACTCGTAAAGATCAGAAGCGAAAGTCCCAATGCGCTAAGAATTGTTTTCATAATACATGGATTATTTGTTAAGTTAATAATTATCTGGTGGCAAAAGTAGTACTTTCAAATAGAATAGACCGTCCCAAATAATCCAATTCAGGGACAAATTTGGTACATTTCTCCCTTGAAGGGCATATTTGCACAGATATTCCCCAAAAGCCTGCTTAATTATTTAATGAAATTGAAAATGTAATTATAATAATCTGACTAATATATAATATATTCTGGTCATTTTAAAGAAAAAGGCATTCTAACTCTTCTACATTTTTATTATATTTATTTGTAATTAATCAATTGATTGTTAATTATAATTATCATCATCACACCTACATAAAGTTATGCAAACTAAATAAGAAATTACTTATTTAGTTAGCTTTGCCATGTCTTTTCTCAGTCAAACTCTTCGTTGATGAGAATCAGACATATATAGATATTTGTACTTAAATCAGCAACATCATATGAACACACCAGCTTCTGTAAACACAAGAATAAAAGTTCGTCTCATCGGCTTTAGCCGAATGGGATTATTTTATTTGAATAAAGTGCTAAAAGCGAGAAGGATACCTAAAACTCCTAAAGATTTAGATACATATTATGCTTATAATAAGAAAGATAGGCAAACGTTGTAAGCAATAATATTTATTGTTCGGATGCACTTTAACCATTTTATTATTTATATTTATGAAAAACCACCTAATAACAGTACTTGTCTGCTGTTTATTCTTCATCGGTTGTAAAGATGATAAAGCCAACTCTAATCAGTATGACCCATCTCAACCAGTAGTATTTACAGATTTTAGCCCTAAAGAGGGAAGTATGCGAACCCGCCTGTACATTGAAGGCAGTAATTTCGGGAATGATCCCACCAAAATTCACATTACGATCGGTGGAGAAAAAACCAAAACCATCGGAGCAGATGGAAAAAAGATTTATTGCATGGTTCCTTCCAAGGCTTTTGATGGAATAATCAATGTTCGTGTAGATGGTCCGGATGGCAAACCTATTGCAGAACATACATTTGAAGAGGAATTCAAGTACACTCCTGCAACGATCGTAGGTACCTTGCTACGTAAGGTAGACGAGGATAATAATTCTGCATTTCAAGAGGGTTCGTTCGATGAAGGAGCTTCTATTCCTTCCAATGACTGTATGGTGTTCGATCCCAAATACAAGGATGGGGACAATCGGTTACTTTTTTCTTCAAACCATTCTGACGGTCTCCACCTAATAGACCTGACAGAACGGACTGTAAAACGTCTCTTCCCAAGAACGGGATATAGCACAATGTATTCTTTCACATTCAGTGCTGACGGAGACACGTTGCTGTTTACCGATGATCACGGTCAGGACAACACCACCCGGGCAAATATCTATTATTCGCTCCGTCGTGAGAATTTTCGACGAATTCGTCCCTACAACTATGGCAGGACAGCATATAGCTTAGTGTATATGGATGACGGAACCATCTTTTACACCACCTGGTGGGAGGGAAAAGTCTACAAAATGATACGCAATGGAGCTATTCCCAATATCGACGAGAATGCGGAAGTTGCCTTTAGCCTGAGCCAGATATCGGCAGTGGGCGGTTCACATACGATATTATTCAGGCACCCGTCCAATAAATTCATGTATATGCTTTCCGACAATTTTGGCGCAGTGTTCAGAGCCGATTATGATCCGGTGGCAAAAACATTCGGTAATCCTAGCATCATTGCCGGAAACATGAACGATAAAAGTTTCAAGGAAGGAACGGGAGGAAGCGCCCGGTTTAACAAACCACAGTTCGGTGTATTCGTAAAAAACGAGAAATACGGCGAAGGAATTGGTCCTGACAACGACCAATATGACTTCTATTTTTGTGACAGAGAAAATCACTGCATCTGGAAACTGGATCCTCATGGGGTAGCGTCTCTTGCAGCCGGACGAAGTAACGAAAACGCCGACGGCAAAATATGGGGATACGTAGACGGCAATCCATTGCATGAGGCACGTTTCAATCAGCCAGCCGGTCTTGCTTACGACCCTGATACAGATATATTCTATATTGGAGATATTGATAATAAAGGGATTCGTTATATGACAACGGAATAATACTATTTAAAACACAAGTAAATATGAGAAATGTAATCTTACTATTTTTATTGATAGTAGGCTGGACAACTACAGTCTGCGCTCAAAATGAACAAGAGACGATTGAGGTGACGGGAATCGTCACTGATCCAAAGAACGAACCTTTAATAGGCGTGAACGTTACAGCAAGAAATATGCCCGGCTTCGGTGCGATAACAGACATAAACGGACGTTACAAGATCAAGGTTCCCAATTACTCTTACTTGATTTTTTCCTATGTGGGCTTTACAAAGCAGGAAATCTTTATCAAAGACAAAAAAATCATTAACATCGTTATGGCAGAGACGAAAGAAACGGTCATCGACGAGGTTGTTGTCACAGGGACCGGTGCTCAGAAGAAGGTAACTGTGACAGGTGCCGTTACCACAGTCGACGTTTCCCAGCTACGTACTCCGACGGCAAGCATCACCAATGCTCTTGCAGGCAATGTAGCCGGTATACTCGCCCGCCAGACTTCCGGACAGCCGGGTAGCAATATTTCTGAGTTCTGGATACGCGGTATCTCCACTTTCGGTGCCGGAGGCAGTGCATTGGTGTTGGTCGATGGCTTCGAACGTGATATGAATGAAATCAATGTGGAAGATATCCAGGACTTCTCCGTGTTGAAAGATGCCTCCGCAACCGCCATTTACGGTTCACGCGGTGCAAATGGCGTTGTCTTGATCACGACCAAACGCGGCAAGGAAGGGAAGACCCGCGTCAATGCCAAAGTAGAAACCTCGTATAATACACGTACCAGAACTCCGGAATTTGTGGACGGTCCAACATATGCCCGCATGATGAACGAAGCCTTGGTTAGTCGTAGTCAGGCTCCGGCCTATAGCGAAAGCGACTTGGAACTGTTTGCAAACGGGCTGGATCAGGATCTTTTCCCTAATGTGGACTGGATGAACTTAATACTGAAAGACGGTGCCCCCACTTATCGCGCAACTGTAGACTTGACCGGAGGTGGTACGGTAGCCCGCTATTTCATTTCTGCCAGTTATGTAAATGAAGGCGGTATGTACAAGACGGATCGTGCTATGACGGACTATAACACCAATGCCAACTACCATCGCTGGAACTACCGCATGAATGTAGACATAGACCTGACAAAATCCACACTGCTAAAAGTAGGTGTATCAGGTTCTCTGGACAAGCAGAACCTGCCGGGAAGCCAGTATCATGAGATTTGGAACTCATTAATGGGATACAGTCCCATCGCTTCTCCGGTACAGTATAGTGACGGGAAATGGGCAGCAGTCGGTAGTGAAGGACGAAGAAATCCGTGGGTACTGACCACCCAGCAGGGATATCAGGAAACATGGAAGAATAAAATACAGACTACGGTTAATCTTGAACAAGATTTGAAATTTATCACAAAGGGATTAAAATTCTACGGACGTTTCGGATTCGATACATATACGGATAACGGTGACAACCGTTTCAAATGGCCGGAAAGTTGGTTAGCGGAACGGCAGCGTACCTCCGACGGAGAATTGCAATTCAGAAGAATAGAGACGCAGAAACTGATGGACGGAACGATGTATTCAAGTGGACAACGGAAGGAATACTTGGAAGCAGAGCTACACTATAACCGTACGTTTGGTGACCATATGCTAGGAGCCGTTTTAAAGTATTCTCAGGATAAGACTACCAATACATCTCACAACGGCAATACAGATAGCTACGAGAAGATTGTGCAGAGTATTCAGAATCGTCATCAGGGGTTTGCAGGACGTTTCACATACGGATGGAAATACCGCTACTTCTTTGACTTTAATTTCGGTTACAACGGCTCCGAGAACTTCGCCTCAGGTCAGCAGTTTGGATTCTTTCCCGCCTATTCTGTAGCATGGAACATCGCTGAAGAGTCAATCATCAAGAAACATCTCAAATGGCTGAATATGTTTAAGCTGCGCTACTCATATGGTAAGGTAGGTAACGACAATGTGGGAACCCGCTTCCCATACGTAGAGAAATTCGGGACATGGGATGAAGACGGTTATTATTACGGTGATATCGGCACCAGTAATTATTATTATACCGGACTGACCTATTCGAGAATTGCGTCAAGCAGCATCACTTGGGAGGTAGCCAAGAAACATGACCTCGGACTTGACTTCTCTATGTTCAATGATAAGTTCAGTGGCAGCATTGACTACTTCCACGAACAACGCAACGGTATTTATATGGTACGTAGTTACCTTCCTCAGATCATCGGTCTGAATCACATCACAACGAAACCTTATGCCAACGTGGGATCTGTCTTGTCCGAAGGTTTTGACGGTAATATCGCTTATAAACAGAGGATAGGTGAGGTAGACCTTACGGTACGTGCCAACATGACCTATAGTAAGAATGAAATCAAGGAGTATGACGAAGAGAACAGCCGCTATCCGTATAAGATGAAATACGGATTCCGTGTAGACCAGGCACGCGGCCTGATAGCCGAAGGATTGTTTAAGGATTATGAAGAAATCCGTAACAGACCCTCACAGGGTTCAGGCATCATGCCGGGAGACATCAAATACAAGGACGTAAACGGTGACGGAGTCATTAACGGAGATGACGAAGTGCCCATCGGTGCGACCACCCGCCCTAACCTGATTTACGGGTTCGGTGTATCTGCACAATGGAAAGGATTTGATATCAACGTTCACTTCCAAGGAGCCGGCAAGTCATCCTTCTTCATAGACGGATTCACCGTATATCCATTCCAAGAGAAGTCATGGGGCAATATTCTGACGGATGTAGTGGGTAACTACTGGTCGCTGGGAATCAACGAAGACCCGAATGCCAAATACCCGCGTCTGAGTTATGGAGGTAATAGCAACAACTATCGTGCTTCTACTTACTGGCTGCGAAACGGTTCGTACATCCGTTTAAAGAATGTGGAATTAGGTTACAGCATCCCCAAACGGTTTGTCAATAAACTCCATTTGGACCGTGTACGCCTCTACCTGATGGGAACGAATCTACTGACCTTCTCCGACTTTAAGCTTTGGGATCCGGAACTGGGTAGTTCCAATGGACAACAATATCCGTTATCCAGAACAGTGACCATCGGACTGACGGTAGGAATCTAAAACAATCATTAAAAGAAAAGTTATGAATAAAAATAAATACATTTTATTGGGAGCAGTGGTACTCGGCTTGGGACTCACTTCCTGTTCCGATTTCCTAAATGTAGACCGCTATTTCAGAGACCAACAATCTACAGAACGCATTTTCTCGGACAAAGACTATACACTTCAATGGCTGTCATTCTGCTACAGTCGCCTGCAGGGAGATAATCTGGAGGTGGGACACAGTGACGTATGCCCTTTCAATTTCTCAGACGACCAAGTATTCAACGAACGAGGAGACCGTTTTGCCAAATTCAAACGCGGCGAATATTTAAATTCCACTGGCGGCCAAAATGCTTGGAAATGGTCGTATGACGGAATCTATCAAGCCTCCATTCTACTGAATGAATTGTATGAGAATGAAGATCTCACTCCGGAGGAAGTGACGGACATAAGAGGACAGGCCCGTTTTCTGCGTGCCTATTTCTACTGGTTACTGCTGAGAAAATTCGGTCCGATACCCATTCTACCACCGGAATGAGCCGACTATACAAAATCGTATGACGAACTGGCCTACCCACGTAAAACCTATGATGAGTGCGTGGCATTCATCACTTCAGAACTCGAAATTGCAGCTACCGAACTGTTCGAAAAACGCGATAACTTGAACATTGCCCGCCCGACTAAAGGAGCCGCGCTGGCTGTACGTGCCAAAGTTTTCCTTTATGCTGCCAGTCCGCTGGTAAACGGGAATACGGAAATGGCAGACTTCATCAACAAGGACGGCCAACAGTTGATTCCACAAGAATACAATGAAGAGAAGTGGGCAAAAGCCGCTGCTGCCGCCAGAGACATGATCGAGTACTCGGAAACGAGCGGACTCTACAAACTTTATACTTTTGAAAGGCGCCCGGTTAGTACAGACGAGGCTTATCCAACCGCCATATCATGAGGAATACAGTAACAAGCCTTTTCCGGAAGGATGGTCCAATATAGATCCATTTGAATCATATCGGTCTCTTTTTAATGGAGATATCTATGCAGCCGAAAATCCGGAACTTATTTTTACCCGAGGAACCAATGGTGACAGCAATGACTTAAAAACAGACAACACGATGGTAGATTTCGTAAAGCATCAACTGCCCGGAACTTTTGGAGGATATAACGTACACGGAATGACCCTGAAGCAAAGTGAAGCATACGCTATGGCAGATGGTACATCATTTGACAAAGAATGCTACACATTATGGAAAGGGAAGTTCACAAACGATGAAAACAAAGATGAACACAAGTACGACAATGTAAAAAATGGCGTATGGTGGGGATATACCAACCGTGAGCCTCGCTTCTATGCTTCCGTAGCTTTCAACGGAGCACAATGGAACGCACTGAGCATTAAGGAAGAAGGAGGAAAAGACTCACGAAACAAACAAATCTGGTATTATCGCGGAGCAACCGACGGGCGTATCAATGGATCTGATAACTGGTGTATTACGGGCATCGGCATCATGAAATATGTAAATCCGAACGATTGCGCCAAATGGGGAGGCTCGATCTACCAGAAAGTGGAACCTACATTACGTTATGCCGACATATTACTGATGTATGCAGAAGCACTGAATAATATTTCCGAAGGGACACACTACCAGGTGGCCTCATGGGACGGAAGCCAGACTTACGACATCTTCCGTGACAAAGAACAGATGCGCCGTGGAGTTAAGCCTGTCCGTATGCGTGCCGGAGTCCCCGACTATAGCGATGAAGTATATGAAAACCCGAAAAAATTCTTTGAAAAAATAGTTCATGAACGGCAGATCGAATTCTTTGCAGAAACCCAACGCTACTATGACCTGCGTCGTTGGAAAATTGTCGAAGAACATGAAGGAGAACAAATCTACGGTTGCAATACACTGATGAACGAAGAATACAAGGACATGTTTTATCTGCCAGTCAGAGTGGCCGAACTACAGACTTCTTTCTCACGCAAACAGTACTTCTGGCCTATCAGCTTTGATGAGCTGAAACGCAACAATAATCTCTCACAAGCTCCCGGATGGCAGAATTATGATTAGTGTTAACATTATAAACCAAAAGATCAATATGAGAAAATTATATATTTTAGGAATGATACTGGGGATGTATGCAACATTCAGTGCATGCAATGACGAGTGGAAAGATGAACTTTACACACAGATGCTTTCTTTCAAGGCACCTTTAGGTGACAACGGCTTGAGTGAAATTTATGTACGCTATCAGCCGGATGGAACAGGAATATACCAGTTGCCGGTCATTGTCAGCGGCTCGAAAAGCAACAGTCGGAATATCGATGCAAAAATAGCCGTGGATGAGGATACGCTCCGAATACTTAACCAGGAAAAATTCCCCGTAGGTCGTCAGGACCTCTGGTATGTCCCCCTTGCAGAACAGCATTATTCTTTTGAATCAAACATTTGCCATATTCCTGCGGGAGAGAATATACAGCTCTACCCCATCCATTTCAACTTTAACGGGTTGGAACTGGATGAGAAATACGTACTTCCGCTGACTATTGAAGAAGACCCTTCTTATGTTCAAAACAAATATAAGGGACGTTATAAAGCGCTGCTGGGAGTCAATCTGTTCAATGACTACTCCGGAACGTATAACACCACGCTGATGAACATTTACATCGAAGGAACGACAACCGATCCCGCCAAGGTAGATACACGCTTAGCCCGCGTGGTGGACGAGAATACCATTTTCTTCTATGCCGGTTCAACGTGGGTGGAAGATGAGAATCGCTCCAGGTATAAAGTATTTGTCGAGTTTGAAGAAGGAACGGAGGACGAGGAAGGTACTATTAAAGGAAAGTTGAGATTGTACGGTGACGAAGGCGAACCGGGAATCAATATCCGACCATTGGGAGAATGCAAATATGAAAAACGAATCATTCAGCACGAGACCATCAAATATATGGAACGCCACCTTACCACACTGGAACTGAGTTATAAGTACACGGATGTCACTTCCAATCCGGATTATCCGATAACTTACGAAGTAAAAGGTTCTATGACAATGGAACGCCAGATCAACCCGTTGATACCGGATGAGGATCAAGCTATTGAATGGTAAGAGAAAATTAAAAAAGGAGGAGACAAGCACTTGATTAAACATAGAAGCTTATCTCCTCTTTCTTTTATCAGGATACTCCATATAGCATTTTTATTAGATGATACGAATGCAAACACCATACCAGTCATAAGGTATTCGAGATTGATGAAGAATAATACCCCCTAAAAACGTAAGTATCCGACAGCCATATATGGGAATATATTTATTACATTTGCGGAAGAATCTTGAATTTTAAATTATAGGCTAATTCGGCTCTCATAACTTATCATTCAACGTTTCAAATTAGTAATTCAAAATTAATCATTATGACCCCACAAGAGTTTTTTAAAAAGGACCTGTTCGCCGAAAATGCAGGCGTAGTATTGCTTGAAGTACGCGAAGGATACAGTAAAGCCAAACTGGAAATAAAACCCGAACATCTTAATGCCGGAGCGCGGACACAAGGAGGAGCGATTTTCACGCTGGCAGATCTGGCACTCGCCGCAGCTGCCAATTCGCACGGAACACTCGCTTTCTCTCTTTCATCCTCAATCACTTTTCTGCGTGCCAGCGGTCCGGGCGACACTCTCTATGCCGAGGCACGCGAACGGTATATCGGCCGAAGCACCGGCTGCTATCAAGTAGATGTTACTAACCAGAACGGAGACTTGATCGCTACATTCGAATCAAGTGTTTTCCGGAAAGATCAGAAAGTACCTTTTACTCTGTAGACAGACTATTTAACTATAGAAGTCAATGGATGACGGTGACCTCTGACATCATTTAAGAAAGCTTTGGCTGAACCGAAATTCAAGAACATATCTAAACGGACAGGAAGGTGGTTCTTATCATCTGTTACGAAGAAAGTAATCACTTCCTTTTCTTTCCCTTTTTTATCGTATTCAACTAATGAGAAGATCAGGCAGCGATAGGTAACCCCATTTTCCGCTTTCACATTCTCTTTTCCCCGATAAATCAGTGTCTGTTCTTCCACTTTACGTCCGGTAGCCATCGGGAATTTGATTTTATCGCCTACCTTATAATCAGCAGGATCATAAGAACGCGCTTGGGCAAGGATAGTCAGCATATCGTAGATGCAGCGACTGTCGCTTTCTTCCGACTCCTGAACTTCTCCGTCACGGAACGTACGTTTTTGTTTGGCAAAGCAAAGGCCGTCTTTATAAGAGAACCAAGCCTCATCTACCGTATAGCGTTTTCCTTCCTCGGCACCTTTACGGAAATAACGAGGTTCCAGTTTTTCACCCATGACGCAAGTCAGTGTATCGCGCATCTTGAAAAAGAAGTCGGCACGCTTGCTACCTAAGGCAAGCAGATTGATACGGTAAGCCGGTTCCGAATGATAGGTAGTTGCATTAGTCGTCAGACTGGCTATACCCGCTTTCACCCAAACGAATTTCCAGTTGAAGTACAAATCATACATTACATGCTCTCCGGATTGAAAAGCATCGTTTTTAGCTTCACACTGAGCATTGGCAGGAAGCGCAAAACTTCCCATCAACAATGCAAGAATTCCAACAATTAGATGACGTCGCAAATTAGCGACGGTTACGGTTTTGGTTATTTCTATCTCTTTCTCTTTCTTTCTTTTTCTTGTCTTCATCTGGTTTTTGTTTTTTTAGTTCATCCAGTTTCTGTTTGTCTACAGGAGTTGCGTGTATATCCCAGTTTTGGTCAACATCCCATAACGCTTTATATTCAACAACCTTGGGGAAATAGTAAACTTCTTCCGGTTGTATTCCTTTTGCATAGTCTCCCGTGTCCCATTCTCCGTTTCCATTTCTATCATTGATCAGTCTGGCGGCATATTTCCCCGGATTCAGGTAATAGAAATCTGCCCTTCCATCCTCCACCAGTCTTCGTCGAACCACTTTATCTTGGGTATCCAGTAATTCTATAAATGCCTGAGGATCTGCTCCTGTTACAATAAAATGAAGAGTAAAATATTCATCCTCACTACGTACCTTAAATGATTGTTTTATCTTATCGGTAAACAAACCATAAATGCCATGAAACGCAGTTGAGTCCACCGAGAACTCATATTCCATTGTAGGCTCCCAATCATTTTACGGATACAGATTAAACTGCCTCAGATTCAATGAGTCTTGTTCGAATTCGAAAGGAATATCTTTCCAAATTGTATCCACCTTCTGCCGTAGATGAATTGCCGCAGTATCAAAACTTGCAATCGGCTCCTCAAAGTTTAAAGAAACATAGCCATACACGTCCATTGATGAAGGTGCATTCACATTCACCGGTAAGAATTTAGTCGGTATCGGCTCATCTTCTTCACCCTCTTTCTTTTTCTTCTTTTTCTTCTTCTCGGGCTCTTCTTTGGTCAGAGTCTTTTGTTTGGATACCAATTTCAATGTATCTGTACGCGGAATTAACTGGTTCAGCGTATCCGTATAAAGATAGGTAAGGCTAAGAGCCAGAGTATCCTGTTTATAGAGCAAAGAGTCCTTTACCCAATAATGAATCGTATCGTTCCGTTGGTTCTTTTCTATCACAAAAGCCTCCTTCTCATCGAAGTTCAACCCTTTCAGTACAGGCAGGGTATCTGCTTTGCCAGCAAAATAAAAGGTGAATTTCTGGGGAACCAGTCGTTCGGACTTAATCAAATATTGCGAATAATTGAGCTCTTTAAAAGCACGGAGAATCACATCATCCGGCAAATAATGCATATATTTCTTCTCAACGATCGTATCATAAGTCAATGAATCCACCCAAGCCGTATCCATACGAAGTCTTTCTTCCATACGGGGGATGATCAGTGAATCATTAAAAGCAATGACTTCACTCTTCTGAGTGAAAGCAAAGTTCTGATCTGAATCCATCAAGCCAAAAATACGATACTTGCCGGGAGCTACCC
>ERZ791612.1245-NODE-1245-length-11484-cov-3.122320_pt1 | contig 11484 bp, 6 predicted proteins | sample MGYA00509963_ERZ791612 | MGnify/ENA primary metagenome ERZ791612 (study PRJEB30046, sample SAMN00791906) | human gut metagenome | study: EMG produced TPA metagenomics assembly of the A metagenome-wide association study of gut microbiota in type 2... | reverse complement strand
GGATTGCCTTGCACATCCGGTTGATATAACGCACCATACCTGGAATGTCTTCCGGAAATTGGGTAGGTTCGTTGATTAGCTCGACAAACAATATGTTCGGCTCATCCTTCAGGCAGCGACCAGTGTAAGGATTACGATGATTGAGCAGTTGCTTCATGTAATTTTCCTGTGCACGAATAGCTTCCTCGTCGTGTATAAGTGTATTTTTAGGATAACATTTGGCCAAACCGGTATTTGTTGTATCACTCATTTCCGGCCATTGTGAATTATAGGTCACGATAGGGCTAAGCAACATATAAATATCCCGTTTATCCGCTTCGGCAATCAGATAGTCCAACAGATGCAAATGTTCATTCTCCAGCAAATTTCCCTCACGATCCGTATTCTGATAGTCTCCCCAAAAGCAGAGACGTAATCCGTCCCAGTTCATTCGCTTGAAATGTTCCAGGTCTTCCACAATCATTTGCTTTCGATCACCGCCCACATAATCTGCTGCACGAAAATCGCAAGCAGAAGGCAGGCAATAATTGGCACCGAACAAGGCTACTTCCTTACGGTTTTCCGTCCAACGTATCACGCCTCGTTTGTCCATATAGACCTTCTCGGCACAATATCCCATTGTGCCGAGAAGAGTTATTAATAATGTAAATAAGCTTTTCCTCATAAAATGATAAACTAGTTATTTATCCTCAATTGATATTGGGGGATAATTTCCACGTTCTTAATCTCAAGCACCTGGTTATTTCCTTTAAAATCAGGAATGGCAGACTGGGGCAAATCTTGCAGACAGGTAGCACCCGAACGTAAAGGACGGAAGTAGAACGACATAGCTTCTTTGTTCATCATCTCTTTATGGCGGTTAAGACCAATCATCCATGGTTGGGCATGCCAGAATTCATCCTGTACCATTTTTCCACCGAGGAAGGCCATTGCCACATCACCCGTGTAATCTATCTTCATGAAGTATTCATTCACTTGCGGGGTATGAACGGTATCACTGAAAGCTACGGTAATACGACGAGTGGTTATCTTCTCTACACGACATTCGGGGCTGACAGGCTGAACCTGCACTGTTTGTGATTGCCATCCTTTTGCCGAAGGGTACAAGATATAATCAAAGGCGTTATTTCCAAGTTGTTGCAGGGTGATACCTTCTGCCGTCGGTAATACGGTAGCTGTCGTTATCAATAGTTGCCCATCCACCTTGATGGCATTGAGTGCCTGTTCATGATTCAGTGTCGTAATTTTTATTTTCTTACCGTTGCGAGGTGTGACAGTAATAGTACTTTTCAGACCGCTTGTGACGGCGTATTTAGCCTTACCTTTGACGGTGCGGGCATCAAAACAATACTCCGGTTTCATACCTTCCGGGGCGAAGAAAATATAATGGTCGATACCGTTATCATTGATTTTCATCAGAGGTTGTGCCGTAGCATAACGGAGTCTGGCACTTCCGAGCATCAAGTTGAATGGCAGAATCATGCTTTCATCTTTCGGCAATGTAAAAGTTCCCTGTTCAGGTATGCGCAGTGTTTCATTCCGAAGATTCAATTGCAGTTGCAGACCGTCCATATCATGCCGCAATGTATCATGGTCCTGAAAGTTTATCATGAAAATGAATCCGCTGTCATCTTTCATCCGGGCAGCATAACGCAGGTCATCACGATTTTCGGGTGTCATCTTTTCCCAACCTTCCGGTAATACGGTTTCCATGGGAGCAAGATTACTGCCGAAATCGGCAAGAAACGAATGGATGGTGCGCAGGTAACGATAAGACGGATGTTCCAGTCCGAATTCGCCAAGAGGAGCCTGGAAATCATAGGAGATTTTGGGCATCCCCATCGGTTCGTCCTGATAACTTCCTATATTATCCTGACGTAGCGGAGTGCTTCCTCCGTGATACATATAATATCCGATGCCGTTGCTTCCGCTACCGAGCGTACGAATCATCAACGCCTGTGCTGCACGTGCCGTAACGATAGGTCTGCGTCGGTAAATCATCTGTATTCCTGCACCCATTTCCGCACAGAACGAGGGGAATCGTTCCGCATCATAACGCACCGGAGCATAATCAGGCACACGGTGTATATCTTTGAACATACAGAAAGGCGACATTCTCGGTTCTTCCCAAAAAGGATAGGTGTAGGCGGATGTCACAGGAATTGCTTCATTGTCAATAACAGCTGCGTTTCCCCAGCCGGTGGCTGTATAGAACGGAGTGATAATACCTTCTTCCTGTGCCATTCTTTTAAGGGTACGCATGTGTTCCTCCCCAAGTTCGGCGGTAGTGACTTTCTTATCCATTACACTTACGCCAATCATAGCATAGTCAATGTCATAACTTGCCACAGTAAAATCCAACGGTTCACCGGGATAATTCACTCCCCAAGGAGATGCAGAATGCTGCATCTCATTTTCCAACTGGCAACCGATGATCGGACCGCCATCCTTATAATACAATCCTTGCAGTTGCCGGCCTATCTCTCCATAAAGTCTTTTTACATAAGAGAGGTATAGAGGCTGATTGCTGCGTACATCCACCGGACGGGCGAAAAGCCAGTCGGGTATGGAGCCGTTACGTATTTCACCGTGACAGAAAGGGCCGATACGTACGATGACCGGCATGTCATGTTTCTTGCAAAGTTCTATAAAATGGCGTAAGTCTTTATTGCCGCTCCAGCAGAACTTGCCTTCCTCTTCCTCATGTAATCCCCAGAAAATATAGGTTGGCAATACATTCACCCCACCGGCTTTCATCTTTACAATCTCCTGTTCCCACTGTGCACGGGGATAACGGGTAAAATGGAACTCTCCCATAACAGGTATCACAGGCTTTCCGTCGATAGACATATAATAGCTGTTTACGGAAATATTTCCACCCGACGGGTTACTGCCCCCCATCTTGAGGTGTCCCGTATATATAGTCTTCTCTTTCACCGGAGCGGAAAGCTCATAAATCTGCTGTGCATGAAAAGTGGTTGCATATAGCGCAAACGCTAAAGCTGCATAAATTTTCTTCTTCATAATATGTGTTTTTAATGATGTAATTCTTATTTAATCAGAGTCAATACTTGATTCGCAATTGTTTCCATTCCTTTTACAGTAGGATGCCCGCTTTCTTTCTCGATTCCTTGCAGTTGTACGTATTTTATTCCGTAATGTTCGCAAACAACCTTGGTCGATTCCACAATCTCCGTTTTCAAGTCATCACTGATGATAAAGTAAAGCGTCACATTGGGATAATGCTCTTGAGCCAACTCTATCAATTTAGCCAATGCAGGACGATAGGTATACAGATCGGCACGCTTGAAATCTTCATATTTGTACTCACCGATAGGAGTGTTTGCCCAATTGTCATTGATTCCACCGAAGATGAGGATGATATCAGGATTCCCCAAACGGGGAACCCTTGTAATAAATGAACGGTCGGCATAGTCCTCATCATTATATCCCGAATAGGATACAGTAGCCCCGCTATAGGAGTCGTTTGCTCCCAACTTGAAACCGGCTTTCTTGATGACCTGCCACCACCACGTCTGTTTCACATTCACTACCCCTGTCTTAGACCAATCGGTAGTTGTGTAATATGTTTTATTGGTGTCCGGAATATACTTTTCAAAGGTAGAATATGAATCGCCCAAGACCGCAACAGTCGGTTTGATACTTTGCGCTACCGCATTTACCGTAAACAGGCAGGCAAGGATATATAAGAATAGATATTTCATGGTTTATCTACTTACTACTATTTACTATCTATCATAATCATTTTGCTTGATAGCCCCTTTGGACTCATCAATGAAACTCTGCGGAATCCAGAAACGGTTGTGTCCTTCGTGTACATTGAAGTAGCCGCGTCCTTCGGATTTATTAATGGCATCAATGCGGTTATTGGCATATTCCACATACTTTCCAAAGCGAATCAAATCTTGACGGCGAAGCCCTTCGAGATAGAACTCATGACCGCGCTCCAGAAGGATGGCTTCATTGAAGGCTTCACCGGAAGCTGTTTGAGCGTCATCCAGTTCCGACAATCCGGCACGCTTGCGTACACGGTTTACCAAACCAATGGCTTCCGTTGTAGGACTGCCCTCATTACGGTTGATACACTCGGCAAGTGTCAACAGCACATCAGCGTAGCGATAGATAACCACGTCAATGCCGCTTTGCCCGTCTTTCATATCCGGATCCATACCGTATTTCAAGGGTAGCGCACCCTTTGCCAACTGACTGCTATTTGAGCGGTCTATCTTTTCTCCATTTTTGCTTTCATAACATTCTACCATTTCCTGGGTAGGAGTTCCTGTTGAACCATTGTCATAACCATCACATTGTGGTACATAATACCGGTCGAAAAGATGATTAGGCCCGTTGGCAGCATCATAATCAAACTCCAGAATCGCTTCTTTATTATTCCCTTTCCATGCATCTTCATATTTGTCCGTCAGACCATATAGTTTGAGTGCAATTACATTATTAGCAGCATCATAGGCATCCTGCCAACGTTTGGCATATAACATAGCTCTTGATTTCAGTGCATAGGCTGCTCCTTTGGTGATACGCCCTTTATTTGCCGCATCCCATTCCTTGGGTAAATTATTGGCTGCAAAATCAAGATCGTCAGCTATGAATTGCCAGGTTTCTTCAGCACTGCTGCGGGCTTTATTAGTTGATACCGGCAGATCGTCATACAAGATGACACCTCCATGTCTTTTGGCTAACTGGAAATATACAAATGCACGGAAAAAGCGTACTTGAGCTTCCCAAAGCTTATTTCTGTCTGCTGAAAATTCGGAATATTTTCTTTGTAGAGATAGAAATTGGTTTGTTTCTCGGATCTGTTTGTATGCTGTTGAACGTAGCCAGATACTGTATAGACAGTTATCCGGAGAGATAGCATCCGGTGTTAGTACATAAAGATTAGGATGGCCGGCTCTGTGTCCCAGCGTATATGAACCATACTTAAATGCGTCAGTCAGACTTTCTGTAAAACTTCCGTAGAATTGGGCCTCCCCGAATTGACCGTAATCATGCAGGAGGGGATAGAAACTATTCACATATTTGTCAACCTGGGTTTCATCTTGCCAGATGATTTCATCACTAACGGTAGTCGTTTGTTTTACTTCATCCAGCCAGTCGTTGCACGAACTTAAAGTCAGCAACATAAAGAAGAGTGATATATTAATACATAACTTTTTCATATAGCGTATATTTTAGAATGTGATTTTAGCTCCAAGTGTATAAGTCCTTTGTTGCGGATAATATCCATTGTTTACAGCTGGAGATTCCGGGTCGATGTTGTACTTGGACACAGCGCTGAAAGTCAGAAGGTTGTATCCCTCAACATAGAGGCGAAGAGCTTCCACTCCCAATGGACTCAACCATTTTTTAGGGAAATTGTATCCTATTTGCGCTGTTTTTATTCTCAAATAGTTTCCGTTACGATACCAGAATGTGGAGGCCAGCCCGTTATTCAAACTTCTCGGATTGATTTCCAGACAAGGGAACTCTGCATTTGTATTTTCGGGTGTCCAGGAGTTTGCCACCAGATAGACTGGTGCATTGCCATTCTGATAGAATGGACGCGTGAAGGCCGTAGCGCTTTGGATTCCGGATGAACCGGTTGCCGTATATACTCCGGTTAATGCAACATCGCTGCCAAGCCCCCATGATGCCAAAATATCAAAATCGAATCCTTTCCAGTTACCGAATAAATTGAAAGAACCTGTGTGGGTCGGTCTTGAGCTTTTACCTACATACCCTTGATCTTGATTGACTGTTATAATACCGTCTCCATTTCTATCCATATACTTGATATATCCGGGATAAGCCGGTCGGTCGGGCATGGTAGCGGAGTTGGCTATCTCTTCCTCACTCTGGAACAATCCTTGGGCAATGAATCCCATTTTCGAACCGATTTGCTTTCCGGTCAGTCGTCTGTATTCCGGTGTGTTTTCAGAGTCACCTGCATATTTGAGCCACCTTCCGTATGCGTATGACCAGATTAATTTGGCTCCATAGCTGAAACTTCCAATTCTGTTCTGATGTGTAAAAGTGACATCAAAACCCTTATAATCTGCTTTGTTTACGTTTGCAGTTGAAAAATAATAGCCTCCCATGGAAGGAGTGTGCGAACCGGTTACAGAAGATAATTTGTCATATTCATATTTATAAAAAGCATCCAGTTCCATTCCTAATAATCCATTCCATAAAGTTACATCTACTCCGATATTATAGTTGAGGCATTGCGCCCATGTCAAATTGGGATTTCCCAATACGGACGGATAGATAGCTGTTTGACTGGCTCCGCCTATTACTACAGAATTGGGGGATGTGCTCATCGTATTTCTCCATTGGAAAGGCTGGATGCCGCTGGTTGCAGTTTTTCCAATACCTGCTCTTAATTTCAGATTGTCTACCCAAGTAGCATGAAACCATTTTTCATTATTGATTCTCCAGGCAAGAGAGAGACCGGGCAGGGTGACCCAGCGTTTGTTCATACCACCAAACAGATAACTACCATCGTGGCGTAGTGAAGCCTCCAAATAATATTTGTCAGCGTAATTGTAGTTCAAACGACCTACAAAACCGGCTACACGTGTCTGGCTGCTGCTACCCGAAGGTATAGCAGGTTGCTCTTTCCCCTCTTTGGTGAATCCTGTGATTTGGTTCAACTCATCCAACTGAATGAAATCTAATCCGGTTCCCGTTACACCGAGATTGTTGCTATTACGTTCCCGTGTTTCGGCCAGTAATAATACTCCGATCGAGTGATCTCCAAATTTGTTATCATACGTGATACTGGTTTGCGTTGTGAACTCTTGGGCGCGTGATGCCGATTCGGATAATATAGGTGTATCTTTCAAAACACTGTAGTCCTTATGGTAGGTGAGTGTGGTAGTGGCTGCATTAGGTAAATCCATAATCATGACTTCATTCGGCTTGGTCAACTGTTTAGTCATCCCATGAACTAAGTCGTACGCTCCCTGGAATTTTAAACTTAATCCTTTAAGCCAAGGTGTGTCGTATTTCAGACTGAAATTAGACTGCATATATGATTGGTTGGACCTGTTATATCCTGAATCGTATATGGATGCGATAGGAGCTACCGGAGAACCGGAAGTCGGGGTTGAAACATCGTATATTTTCCCATTATATTCATAAGTGTCCTGTACGTATGGCAAAGCATAGCATACCTGTTGGGGAATATTCATCCAATCATCCGGATCGGCAGAAAATTTGGGAGCATCCCGTTTTTCTATACGCCCCGAAACACCTAATGACAGACTAAGTCCTTTAGCCAGCTGTGCGTCGATATTAGAACGAAGATTCATTCGACGGTATTTGAACTTATCTATATTTCCTTTTTCCTCCAGATAACCGATAGATGTGAAGAAACGAATCTTTTCACTTCCTCCTGATGCTGAAATATTATGATGTTGGCGAACACCGGTTCCATATACTTTATCGTACCAATTGGTATTTCCCCATCCGTCGACACCCTCGCGCATTTTGCGCACCATGTCGACAGTAAACACTTCCGTATCACCTTGTAGAAGACGGGCTTTATTGTACCAATAAGCATATCCCGGTCCGTCGAGCCATTCTTGTTCTTCTGCATTCTGGCTGATGCCCACAGTACCTGTATAGCTAATGGTGACTTTATCTGTTTGTCCCTTTTTGGTTGTGACAATGAATGCTCCATTTGCGTCCAGACCATAAACGGCTACGGCTGATGCATCCTTTAATACAGACACAGATTCTATTTCATTCGGATCGAGTCCGTTGAAGTCACTTGCGCTTCTTCTGATGCCGTCAATAACATAGATAATACCACTTTGCCCGCGTATGGATAAGGAGGCATTATCCGCACCGGGTTGTCCACTGGCTTGTACGGCGGAAATACCGGCAACACGTGCACCGATGATATTACTGATTCCCATGGTTGGGGCTTTAAGGATTTCTTTATCGGAGACAGTAGATATGGCGGCGGTCAGACTACCGCGCTTTTGAGTTCCATAGCCTACCACTACGATTTCATCCAGCGAGGAAACATCTTCTTTAAGAGTGATATTGATATTCGTCTTATTACCTACTTTGACTTCCTGGCTGACCATTCCGATATAGGAGAATACCAATACGTCATTCTTATGGGCATTAATGCTATATTTTCCGTCAACATTTGTAATGGTACCGACATTCGTTGCACCCTTGACAGCTACAGATACGCCAGGTAATGGTTCATCATTACCATCTTTCACAAACCCTTTTATTACTTCTTGTGCAAGACAATCGAGAGTGCACATTAAAAGAGTAATAAACAACGAGGTTACTAACCTTGGATTCCATCTGATTTTCTTCATTGCATGATAAGTTTTTAAATATTAGATCGTCGATTTGAAATTTTAATTTCTAACAATAGTCTCTTTAGACCGGTTAACTAGTTAATGATACAAAAGTATTCTGTTTCAAAGATATGTGCGGTGGCAAAAACGAAAAACTATCTTCAAAAAACGAAGAATAATGCATTGTTAATCTTCTTTTGGCGTTTTTCTTTTTAAGAACCATTCGAAGAACTTATATATAGTTTCGTTTGATTCGGGAGTAGGATCATGTTTGGGCCTGTTCGTCATTGCCACTCGATGATGATAACCCAAAAGTCGGTTGACTGCGACAGAGTGATTTAATGGAATCCATCTGTCTACATTATCAGAATAACCTCCTGATACGAGAAATGGGCGAGGAGCCAATAAAGAATGGAGTTCATGTAAATCATGCCCCTCTTTACATAGTCTGGCATAGACACTTGTTGAAGAGTTATTGCCGTTGTTGCTCCAGATCTTTTTCCAGGGTGGGGGATAATACCCCAAGTACCAAGGTTCCCAATAATTGATATAATTATCTTTGGTTTCATCAAAGACGATACCCGGATCACTCCAGGCGGTGCAGGCAAACTTTTCATATAAACAAGAAGCAAACATAGCCCATTTAGCACCGTAAGAGTGTCCCATGATACCAATTCGGGTAGAGTCGACACTTTCGACTCTGGCTAATACTTCCCATGCATTGGCTGCCGCATAAGCAAGTACTGAAAGAGGTTGCATAGTGGAGTTGTTAATAGTCGGGTAATAGAGAGAGTAAGTCTTATCTTTGGTGGTCTGTCTAGTTCCTAATGAAAGAGTAACGAATCCTCTTTTGGTTAATTGGTAGGCGAAATCTCTATTAGCTTTTCCTCCCCATCCGATAGCTGTTTCCGGTTCGTAGAATACTGTGATAACGGCAGGATGTTTTCCTTTCTTATTTGGTTCCAGTAAATAGCCGTAAGTCTGTTCCAGAGGAGTCCAATAAAAACGCACTAAATGTTGTTTGAAATCTTCGCGTTCTGTGGTTTTTATAATCTCCAGTTTTTGATTGGTGATGATAGCCGGCCAATGACCGATCAGGTTCAACCATTTGTCTTTTATTTCTTTTCTTCGTTTTAGCCAATCGTCTGCGTTTTTGACTGTATCTCCATTGTAAAATAAAAGAGGATTGCGGTAAGTTCCAAATTTCTCCTGATACAGTGGTGGTGGGGTAAAGTAGGCGGATAGCTTCTCCCAGTTTCTTTTTGTCTGGTTAATCTCTAATCTTTTGCACCCCATTATTGAGGTGATCCCCAAATAAATAATAATAGGATAGATAATCGTTCTTGTTTTTCCTCTTATGGTATGTCTTTGCATAGTATTAATATCTAAAATGTATTTCGAAAGGTATGAAAACAAAGGTAGGTCATTCTCATGAATGATCTTAATGTCAAAACGAAAAACAGTCTTCAGAAAGCGTTTATTTTATCTTTGTCTAGTCTTTTTCTGCCGGTATTCAATAGGTGAACATCCTTTGAATTTCTTGAAAATCCGGGCAATGTTATTATAGTCTGTAAAGCCTACTTCCATTGCTAAATCGGCCAATGGACGGTCGGTTGTGAGCAGTAGATCTGCAAGATGATTACACCGGCAATTCAGAATATATTGGTATATAGAGGTATTCAGTGCGTTTTTGAATTTCACTTCGAAGTTTCTGCGGGATAGCGGAATGTTTGCAAGCAGAGACTCTATGGTCAAATCGGAACTGTAATGAGACTCTATATACTTCACTACTTCCAGAATATAAGGGTCTTTGATATTGTGTTTCTCCGTAGATTGCCGTAATTCGATGCGGATAGGATTGATAACAATATTGAAAGTACCTTCGTGTTCCTTTTTTATTTGTTGATGAATAAGTCTGCCGATAGAATATCCGCCTCTTTCTACTTCGAGCTCTATGGATGAAATGGGAGGGTCGGAAATATTACACATCAGTTCGTCATTGTCCACGCCTAATAAAGCAATTTCTTCCGGAATAGGAATATTCGTCATTTTGCAAGTTTCAGAAATGAATAGGGCGTGCGCATCATCACAGCAAAATAGGGCGACTGGCTTGGGGAGTTGCTGCAACCATTGGCTTACTTCCATTCTTATCTCGTCTTCCTGCTTATCCGATTCGAAACTGAAAAATTCGCCTCCGATGCGTTTTACCTCCTGCCGATAGCCTTCGCAGCGTTCGTCAGACCAGACAACTCCTTTAACACCGAAATAAGCAAAGTTGCGAAACATTCTTTTGGCAAAAAACTGGGCTGCCATTCTTCCCGTACCTTTATAATCACCTGTCAGATTAGAGTAAGTGACGCTCCGGTGATGGTAGTTTTGTAGTACTACCGGAATATTCAGCTCCTTCTGCAAATCGATCGTATCGTTGTTCCACTGACCGATAATGGCGTCGGCTTTCCATTCTTTCGCCCATCTTAAAATGCCTTGTTCGCCATGCATTGTGCTATAATAAGAAGGCAGCCGGTAAAAGAGCCAGGGACCGTTTTCTTTGGAGTATTGGACAAGTCCCCGTAGCAGTTTCCTGTCAAATTCGCTTGAATAGTCTATCAATAGAAGAATCTTAATCATAGTTCTATGTTTTTCTTTAGTATAATGTAGGGATGCACAAATATAGAAGAATTCTTTTGTTCTCTCGCAATAAAGACTTAATTTTGTTGCAGCCAACACTTATCTGACACCCGGGTCTCAGACATACCGACACCCGGGTGTCAGACAACTTATACTTGCAGTCTTTTGCATTCTTCTTTACTATCACTCATAATTTCAATCACTATTAGATTGTAACATTTAACTCATACCTCCAAAACACGAATATTAAAAACGCCTAGATAAAGAAAAACACCGGGAAATTTATTAAAAATTTGGGTAGAATATTAATCCCTTCTCAAAAATCAATGAGAAGCAAAGACTACTAAATTGATAAAGGAAGTTTCAATAAAAGAAACCGGAAGAATAGGTTAATTTTTAAAATCCGAAACAAAAACATTGAAAAACAACAAGATAGGAGAAAAAAAGCAGAAGGAAAGGAGGAAAGAAAAATCAATAAGTCTTAGCAGAACTTGGTACATTTGCGATTGTAAAC
>ERZ791612.1202-NODE-1202-length-11835-cov-5.558998_pt1 | contig 11835 bp, 10 predicted proteins | sample MGYA00509963_ERZ791612 | MGnify/ENA primary metagenome ERZ791612 (study PRJEB30046, sample SAMN00791906) | human gut metagenome | study: EMG produced TPA metagenomics assembly of the A metagenome-wide association study of gut microbiota in type 2... | reverse complement strand
TGTTTAGTTACCTTTTGCGGAGATATTCATTTTTGTTTTATAGAGGAAAGTTAGTGCAAATCGAACACAATATAAAACAAGCTGGCTTGTTTTTATTGTTGAGATGCAGCCTAATTTATACAAAGTTAGTGTATTTTTGGCAGAAAAAACGCCATACACTTGGATAAAACAAATGAAACAACTAAATTTGTAGTCAACAGCCACTTCCGACTTACGGAAGAACGCACACTACTAACCCATTAAAACCCGAATAGAACTATGCTCGTAAAGACTTATTCCGCAGCTGTCAATGGACTCGACGTGACCACCGTAACCGTGGAAGTGAATATCGTGCCCGGCGTGATGTATCGCATGACCGGACTCGGCGACACCGCCGTGCGCGAAGGACGCGACCGCATCGCGTCGGCGTTGCAGGTGAACGGATATAAGTTTCCGCACGCAGACATCACCATCAACCTCGCTCCAGCCGACCTGCGCAAGGAGGGTAGCTCGTTCGACCTGCCACTGGCTATGGCTATACTCACCGCGAGCGGAGCCGTGACAGCCGACACTATCGGTGACTACATGCTCGTGGGTGAGCTGAGCTTAGACGGCACGCTGCAGCCCGTGAAAGGAGCTCTGCCCATAGCCATACGGGCAAGAGCCGAGAAGTTCAAAGGACTGATTGTGCCGAAGCAGAACGAGCGTGAGGCAGCAGTGGTGAACAATCTGGAGGTGTACGGCATGGAGAGCATCACAGATGTCATCAATCTGCTCACCGGAAGAGAGATATACGAGCCGACACACGTCGACACACGCCGCGAGTTCTACGAGCAGCAGAGCCGCTTCGACCTCGACTTCGCCGACGTGCGCGGTCAGGAGAGCGTGAAGCGTGCGTTGGAAGTGGCAGCGGCAGGCGGCCACAACCTGATAATGGTGGGGCCTCCGGGTTCTGGCAAGTCGATGATGGCGAAGCGTCTACCCTCTATTCTGCCCCCGCTGTCGCTCTCGGAGAGTCTGGAGACGACGCAGATACACAGCGTAGCCGGAAAGCTGAAGCGCGGCACGTCGCTCATCTCGCAACGTCCGTTCCGCTCGCCCCATCACACCATATCGGAAGTGGCACTCGTAGGTGGCGGCATCAATCCGCAGCCTGGCGAGATATCGCTGGCACATAACGGTGTCTTGTTCGCCGACGAACTGCCCGAATTCAACAAGCAGACCCTCGAAGTGCTGCGTCAGCCGCTCGAAGACCATAAGATAACCATCTCGCGCTCGAAGTACACCGTGGAGTTCCCCTGCTCGTTCATGTTCATCGCCTCGATGAACCCCTGTCCCTGCGGCTATTACAACGACCCGACTCACAAGTGCTGCTGCACGCCCGGACAGATACAGCGTTACATGAGCAAGATATCCGGTCCGCTACTCGACCGCATCGACATCCAGTGCGAGATTACGCCCGTGCCGTTCAAGGACATCTCGAAGGCGCAGCCCGGTGAGCCGAGTGCTGCCATCCGTGAGCGTGTCATCAAGGCACGCGACATACAGACCGCCCGCTACAAAGACTTCAAAGGCATACACTGCAATGCGCAGATGACCGAGCGCATGATTCACCAGTTCGCCGAGCCCGACGAAGCTTCCATCACTCTCCTGCGCACAGCCATGGAGAAGTTCTCGCTCTCCGCCCGTGCCTACAACCGCATACTGAAGGTGGCGCGCACCATCGCCGACCTCGACGGCTCAGAGCGTGTGGAGGTGCAGCACATCAGCGAAGCTATCGGCTACCGCAACCTCGACCGTGGCGACTGGGCGGAGCGCAGAATGTATTAAAAGTAAAAAAGTAAAAAGGTAGGAGGTATGGGCATCCTGCCCATACCACGCAGCCACAAAGCATTTAAAGGTAAAAAGCTAAAAACATGAACAATTCAATAGAAATATATCGCTCGCAAGACGGTAGCGTGCAGCTTAATGTGAAGCTGGAGAACGAGACCGTGTGGCTAACACAGAGTCAGATGGCAGAGCTGTTTGGACGTGATAGAACAGTTATTACACGTCATATAAACAATTGTTATAAAGAAGGTGAACTTGACCGACATATCACATGTGCAAAATTTGCACATATGGGTAAGGATCAAGACCAAACATATGAAACAACGATGTACAACCTTGATGTTATCATCTCTGTAGGCTATCGTGTTAAGTCTGTACAAGGCACTCGTTTCCGCCAATGGGCGACCTCCGTCCTCAAGCAATACCTCATCAAGGGCTATGCCATCAATCAGCAGATAAAGCTCGACCGCTACAACGAGCTGAAGGATGTTGTGAATCTGATAAACCGAGAGAATCAGTAAAAGTCGTAATAATAGTACGGCTTGTGTTATATATTTTTGAATATAAATCGTTAAATTTGCACATTATTTAATGCTCGTTTATGGATAATTGTCCCAATATAATAATTTACCGCACGACTGATGGTAAGGTTTCTGTTGCCCTTTATGCCAAAGATGGTAAGGTTTGGCTTAATCAACAACAGATGGCAGAACTTTTTGCCACCTCCAAATCTAACATTAGCATGCATGTGTCCAATATTGTGAAAGACAAGGAGTTGGAAGAAAAATCAGTTGTTAAGAATTTCTTAACAACTGCCACTGATGGCAAGACTTACAATGTAGTGTTCTATTCTTTGGAAATGGTTATAGCTGTGGGCTATCGCGTTAGAGGAGTGCGTGGTACGCAATTTCGTCAGTGGGCAACGGAACATTTGACAGAGTATCTTGTCAAAGGTTTTACCATGGATGATGAACGCTTGAAAAATCCTGATGGACGTCCTGATTATTTTGATGAATTACTTCTACGCATCCGCGATATCCGAACGTCAGAAAAGCGTTTCTATCAAAAGATTCGTGACTTGTTTACTCTTAGTAGCGATTACGATAGAACGGACAAGGCGACGCAAATGTTTTTCGCTGAGACCCAGAATAAATTGCTATATGCTGTTACGCACAAAACTGCTGCTGAGATTGTAGTTGAACGGGCTGACGCTTCATTGCCTAATATGGGACTGACCTCATGGAAGGGAACGATAGTAAGAAAAGGTGACGTGATAACAGCTAAGAATTATCTTTTAGCAGAGGAGATAGAGGATCTGAATAGGCTTGTTGATATCTTTCTTACGAGTGCAGAGATGCGAGTAAAGGAACGTCGTGACCTTACACTCGACTATTGGCGAAAGAATGTTGATGCGTTGCTGATGTTTCAGGACAAAGATGTTCTTAAAGGCAAAGGTTCTGTATCGAATGCACAGATGGAAAGCATAGCTCATAAGTGTTATGATGAGTTCAATGCTTGGCGGAAACAGATTGAATCCAAGGAAGCTGATGAGCAGGATATGAAGATGCTTGAGGATGTGGAGAATAGAATAAAGGCAAAGTGATTTGCTAAAACTGATAATAATTGTTTACATACATACACACAATGAAGAATTCAATTGAGAATCTCTATCAGCTTGACGGTAGAGTGCCATTGGGGAAAGCTCTCCCGTTTGGCTTGCAACACGTGCTGGCGATGTTCGTCAGCAACATCACACCGATAATGATTTTAGCAAGCGTTGTCGGCCTTGACAGTGCGGTCAGTGCGGCACTTATACAGAACTGTATGGTCATTGCCGGCATTGGTACGCTTGTGCAGCTGTTCCCGGTATGGCGTATCGGCTCGCGTTTGCCTATCGTCATGGGTATTTCGTTCACGTTCCTCTCGCTCGCCATCAGCATCGCTGGTGCATACGGCATGGGCACGCTTATCGGTGCGGTCATCGTCGGCGGACTCGTGGAGGGCGTGCTCGGTTTGTTCGTGAAGTACTGGATAAAGCTCATTCCGCACGTCGTGTCGGCAACGGTCGTTACTGCCATCGGCTTCTCGCTCCTGCCTATTGGTGCCAACTCGTTTGCAGGCGGCATGGGTTCGCCCGATTTCGGAAGCCTTAACAACTGGATTGTGGGTTCTGTTACGCTGCTTGCCTGCCTTCTTTGCCAGGTGTTTGCAAAGGGATTTCTACGTTCACTCTCTGTTCTTGTGGGTCTTATCGTGGGCTACATCCTTGCCTGCTTCATGGGCATGGTCGACTTCAGTGGTCTTTCGGGCTTGGCTGTAGTGTCGATGCCGCGCCTTCTGCCGTTCACGCCGGAGTTCAATATCGGTGCCATACTCTCGGTTGTAGCCGTCTATCTCGTGTCGGCTACGGAGACCATCGGCGACACGTCGGCGCTGTGCAACGGTGCGTTGAACCGCGACCCTGAGACAAAGGAGATGGGCGCAGCCATCAGTTGCGACGGCTTCGTAAGTAGCGTGTCTGGCTTGTTCGGCTGTACGCCAATCACATCGTTCAGTCAGAACGTAGGCTTGGCAGCTATGTCGGGCGTTGTGAACCGCTTCACTATTGGCATCGGTGCTTTGGTGATGATTGTAGGCGGTGTGTTCCCCGTAGTGGGTCACGCGCTCACCACTATCCCGCAGGCTGTGCTCGGTGGCTGCACCATTATGATGTTCGGTAGTATTCTCTATGCAGGCTTCGGTATGATGGCACGCACGGGCTTCTCGCAGCGCAACATGGTAATCGTGAGTCTCTCGCTCAGCGTGGGTCTCGGTTTTACACAAGCTACCGAGATGTTTAAGATATTCCCCGAGATTGTACGCACGGTGTTCGCAGAGAACTGCGTAGCCGTTGTATTCCTCCTCGCTGTACTGCTCAACTTGTTGCTCCCGAAGAAAGAGGAGTAAGGTGTTGAGGTGTTGAGATGGTGATGTGTTGAGAAATGTGTTGTTATGGTGAGATGTTGATGTGTTGACATTTGTCCATATCACCATAACACCATAACGCCACCAAAACAAATCTCACCATCTCACCACCTCACCATCTCAACCTAAAACCTCACCACCTCACCATCTCAACCTAACAACCCCAACCACATGACCTCACACGAAATCTTTATGCTTACTGCGCTGGTATCCACCGGCATCTTTCTGCTTCAGTTTGTAATCTCCGTGTTCTTTGGCGACTTGGACATGGACGTGGACGGTGATGCCAATGTCGACTTTGACCTTGGTAGTCTGTTCTCGTTCAAGGGACTTGTCCACTTCCTCATCGGCTTCGGCTGGACACGTGTGCTGTTCGGCGGCGACACGTGGCAGACGTATGCCTTGGCTGTGTTGGTGGGCATGGTGTTCATGCTCGTGCTCTTCTACTCTTACGTGCTGGCGTATCGTCTGCAGAATCTGCGCAAACCCGAGAAGCCTTACAGCCTTGTAGGCAGAGCGGGGCGCATATATATAAATGTGGGCGACGGACGATACACCATATTCGTGAAGCGCGACGGCGCGGAACGCGAGCTCGATGTCGTGTCGGAGTCGGGACGCACCGACTACAAGACCGACCAGGTGGTGACGATAAAGACCTACCGCGATAATACGTATTATATAGGGTGAGGTGGTGAGATGGTGAGATGGTGAGGTGGTGAGATGGTGAGATGGTGAGGTGGTGAGATGGTGAGGTGGTGACAAATGCTGCTTTGATTGCGGATAATTTGTTAGCTTTTCTCATCCGCACCGACCGATGCGGATGTCTGCGCCGACCGATGCGGATGTCTGCGCCGACCGATACGGATGTCTGCACCGACCGATGCGGATGTCTGCGCCGACCGACGCGGATGTCTGCACCGACCGACGCGGATTGGAGGTTTAAGCCTTCTTTAGGCACTTACCCCATCTTCTCAACCCAAAAATTAATAACTAATAATTACCCTCATTCGCTCCGCCCCAAATTAATAATTAATAACTAATAATTACCCTCATGCGCTCCGCCCCAAAATTAATAACTAATAATTAAAAACTAATAACTTAAAAATATGGGAACAAACCTTTTCATTCTCGCCGGCTTGCTCGTCGTAATCGTGCTGCTCGGCATCATTGGCATCCTCTCGCGCTACCGCAAGTGTAAGTCGGACGAGGTGCTCGTCGTTTACGGTAAGACCGGCGGCTCGAAGTCGGCGAAGCTCTACCACGGAGGTGCTGCCTTCGTGTGGCCTATCATCCAGGGCTACGACTTCCTCTCTATGAAGCCGATGCAAATCGACTGCAAGCTCACGGGCGCCATCTCTGCGCAGAACATCCGCGTTGATGTGCCCACGACCATCACCGTGGCAATCAGTACCGACCCCGAAGTGATGCAGAACGCAGCTGAGCGTATGCTCGGACTCTCAATGGACGACAAGCAGAACCTCATCACCGATGTTGTTTACGGACAGATGCGTCTCGTCATCGCCGATATGACCATCGAGGAGCTGAACTCCGACCGCGACAAGTTCCTCGCCAAGGTGAAGGACAACATCGACACCGAACTGCGCAAGTTCGGTCTGTATCTGATGAACATCAACATCAGCGACATACGCGATGCAGCCAACTACATCGTCAATCTCGGTAAGGAGGCGGAGTCGAAGGCGCAGAACGAGGCTCAGGCTAACATTGAGGAGCAGGAGAAGCTCGGTGCGATAAAGATTGCGAACCAGATAAAGGAGCGCGAGACACGCGTTGCCGAGACTCGCAAAGACCAGGAAGTGGCTATCGCTGCCACACGCAAGGAGCAGGAGATATCCGTGGCGCAGACCGACAAGGAACGCGTCTCGCAGGTGGCTCTCGCCAATGCCGACAAGGAGTCGCAGGTGGCTCGTGCCGAGGCAGAGAAGAACATCAATGTGGAGCAGGCTAACACGGCTAAGGAGAGTCGCATCGCCGAGCTCAACTCCGACATGGAGATTAAGCAGGCTGAGGCCAAGAAGAAGGCAGCCATCGGTCGCAACGAGGCACAGAAGGAGATAGCACTTTCCAACGCCCAGCTCTCCGTCACTCAAGCCAACGCCGACAAGGAGGCTGGTGAGGCTGCAGCACGTTCGGAGGCTGCCGTGCAGACCGCTCGCGAGAGAGCACAGAAGGAAGTGGAGGAGGCGAAGGCTCTGAAGGTAGAGTCGTCGCTGAAGGCAGAGAAAATTGTTCCGGCTGAAGTAGCCAAGCAGGAGGCTATCCTGCAAGCCGATGCCGTAGCCGAGAAGGTCATCCGCGAGGCAGAGGCTAAGGCAAAGGCTACGCTGGCGCAGGCAGAAGCCGAAGCAAAGGCCATACGTATGCGTCTCGAAGCCGAGGCAGAGGGTAAGAAGATGTCGCTCCTGGCTGAGGCTGACGGCTTCCAGGCAATGGTGAAAGCTGCCGAGCTCAACCCGGCTATCGCCATCCAGTACAAGATGGTCGACCAGTGGAAGGAGATTGCAGGCGAGCAGGTCAAGGCGTTCGAGAAGATGCAGCTCGGCAACGTCACGGTGTTCGACGGTGGCGACGGTGTAACCGGCAACTTCCTCAACTCGCTCGTGAAGACCGTAGCGCCGAGTCTCGGCGTGCTCGACCAGCTGCCCATCGGCGAGACCGTGAAGAAGATACTCCATCCGGAGAAGAAGAACGAAGGAACGGAGAAAGAAGACGAAAAGTAAAAAGGGCTGATATTAAAGTGCCTAATATTCCGCCAATTCTGAGTAAATAATGACTCTTAAGCCATCCACGCAAATAGGACGGCTTAAGAGTCATACAACTAAATAAGGTTGTTATAGTTGATTAGGTGAAACTTCTTATACCTAAATGGGATAATTTAATTAATAGAGCTGATATTGGATAGTCACTGATTTTATGCTTCCATTTTCGTCTAATTTTATCTTGCTGCAATATACTCTTAGATGCTTAATCTCATCATCCTCCGTTTTAAATGACATAGAATAACCATGTGATGGTTGAATTATAGAAAAGCAAGCTCTATCCTGATCAGCAGGATAATAACCAGTAATATCTGATAGTCCTGAGACTTTTCCAACATCAGATGTAGTGACTGTTGAGTGGTCATTATAGTGAAAATAATTTTTGTTATACATATGATTCCAATAACCGTTATATCTTTCATACGGCAACAAACATAACTTTCCATCAATATATGACAAATAATAACTTCTATTAAAGTCTACATAGATGCTGATAGTGTTTTTTTTTGTAAGCTCCACCGTCTTGACCTGTTTCGTAGCTGTATAATCAGTTTTGATTTCGGTGTTTTCACCTCCGGTATCACCACTAATTGCAGAATCGTCATCATCGTTACCGCAACTTATTAACACGCTGCCCATTGTAAATAACAGAGCAAAGAATAATAAAAATTTTGTTTTCATAATTAGTTAGTTATAATGCCTATTAGCTCCAATTAGGCGTTGTTAGTAATGTATTGGAAGTATATATACAAAAAGCGTGGAGCCAGTCTGTTGCTCGTTCCACGCAGTAAAGGCTCTCGCATTGCCCAGATTGTCGAAACGAGCAACGTCGAAAGCCCCACGTAGATGTAAATATATAATATCCCTATTCTGACGACGAGCGACAAGAATCGCCCGAAGCCAATGAAGGCTGTATACAATACATCCCATGAGGCGTTCCCGTTGCTTTGTTGTTGACAATCCGTAGGGAATTTGCGAGATTCTTACTGCGTCAAAAACAAAGCGTACAGTTACGCCTTATATGTATATATGTCAATACCTGAATTATATCCTTTTGATGTTGTGTTACAACGTCTTTTGATAATGAAACTCAGATAATGACTTTGCAAATTTAATGATTAATTTTAACAATACAAATATAAATGCATTTTTTTTGCTATATAGTAAAAGAAAGGTAGGGTTATAACAAAATTACCACGCTACCAGATAGTAGCGTGGTAATTATATGGTCGGATGAGTGCCGTTATGTTAACGCACCCTGCTTTATTAATAAAGTGTCTTCGGCGAGAGTCGGAAGCTGAACGTGTAGTCCTTGTACTCCACGCGGTGACCCTTACGAGCGCGTCCGTCGCCGCCCCAGCTGTCTACACCGCCGACACCCGACTGCACGAGGTCGATGAAGAGGTTGGTGTACTTCGACTTCTCTACCGACTGCGAGTGGCGCTGGTGCTTCTCTGCGCCCTCATCGAGAGTGAGGAGGTCGTAGTGCAGAGCCGATGCCGAGAAGCGCTTGTCGCTCTCTACGCGGAAGCCCACGCCGTCCTTGTTGGTCTGGTTCCACCAGCGCAGGTCGCTCATCGTTCCGGTCTCCTGCGGACGAACGTACGGATAGAAGAGCTGGTCGGCAGTAGAGTGGTAGATGCCCACGTTCTGTGAAATCTTGCGGTCGGAGTAGTTCTCCACCGGTCCGCGTCCGTTCCACTGCACCTGATCCATGTCGTAAGGCAGGTTCATCACCATACCGAAGCGTAGCATCTCCGACACCTTTGCGCCCGGAGTGGTCTTCAGATCCTGAGTGACTACGAGTGTGCCGTTGGCCTCCACCTGATAGGTGAGCGTGAGTGTCGACTTCACAGCAGGCATGTTGTACACAGCTACTACAGTCTTCAGTTTTTTATCAACTGTGAGCGAGCGAAGTTTCATCTTCGGAGTGCGCCAAGCAGCGAAGTTTTTCTGCGACTGTGCGCCCATGTCGTTGTCGGTTACAGCGCGCCAGAAGTTAGGCTTGAGCGAACCGCCCTCGCCGAGGAGCGAGTTGCCGCCCACCTCGTAGCGTGTGATGAAGCCCGTAGCGCGGTCGAAAGCAAGCGTGAAGTTCTGTGCCTGCAGCGTGAGCAGTGGCTCCTTCTTCTTGTCGGTGAGTTTCACCGCCTTCAGAGCCTTCGCCTCGTTCTCGCTGAGTGAGAGGTCGGCACCCTTTGCCTCGCGCAGTGCGAACTGCTGGTAAGCCACTACGTCGCCAGCCTTCTGCAGTCCCTCGTCGTTCTTCAGACGGTATTCGATGTTGAGCATCACGTCGTTCGCCTCGTTGAGGTTGTCGAGGTTGTACGGCAATGTGAAGTCGGCAGAGCTCTGCGCCTTCACCTCAGAGAGGTCGGCGATGGTGCCGTTCTGGCGTTCTATGCCGTCAGCCACGATAGCCCACGATAGCGATACGTTGTCGAGCGGACGGAAGAAGTTCTCGTTGTAGACGTTGAACTTCTTCTCGGCGAGGTTTGCAGGCTTGGTCCAGATGTTCTGATACCAGTAGCCCACCTCGTAAGCCTCCGGGTTCGGTTTGCGGTCGGGCGAGATGAAACCGTTGCAGTTGAAGTTGTTGTCCGACGGGTCGTATGAGTTGAAGTCGCCGCCGTAGTTGTATATCATGTTGCCCTTGGCATCCTTGCCACGCAGACCCTGGTCGACGAAGTCCCAGATGAAGCCACCCTGATAGATAGGATACTTGCGTATGAGGTCCCAGTAGTCCTGCATTACACCGCAAGAGTTGCCCATGGCGTGTGCGTACTCGCAGTGAATCATCGGCTTCGGGCTTGCCGGATCCTTGGCATAGCGTTCGGCAGCCTCCGGTGTGATGTACATCTCAGCGTAGAAGTCGGTGTTATCGCCGAGGATGGCACGCTCGTAGTGTACGGGGCGCGACGGGTCGAACTCGTTGATCCACTTCTTCACGGCAGCGAAGTTCTTCGAGTCGGCAGTCTCGTTGCCCATCGACCAGTAGATTACCGACGGATGGTTGAACTGGTTGTGCACGTTGTGCTCGTTGCGCTCCATAATCTGCTTGGCGAATCCCCGGCTTCCACAAGATGATCCTCCACTTCCAGCCGCCCCTGCACATCGTCAAGGCTGTGGACTGTGCTGTAACGCTCCAGCCCAAGGGCTGTGGCCACCAATAGCAGCGCGAAGATGACGGCGCTCATTCCGCACTCTCCAGCGGCACGGTGATCTCGGCCAACAGCTTGCGCATCCGCAGAGCGGCGGCTTCGGCGTTCATGCTGCTGCCCAGAGAAATGCGGTGAGAAAGCACCGCCGGGGCCAGCCCTTTGATGTCCTCGGGGATGACGTATTCCCTGCCCTGCAAGGCGGCATACGCCTGCGCAGCCTGATAGAGCGCCAGCGCACCGCGGGTAGACACACCGCTGACAAAGCCGCTCTGTGTGCGGGTAGCTTCCACGATGTCCATAAGGTAGTGCTTGACCTCCTCGGAGACCTTGACCTCCCGGTAAGCCGTGCGGACGTATGCGGTCTCCTCGGGAGTGACGACGGCCTGCAGCTCGTTCAGCACGGTCTGGGCCGAGGGGCGGGAGAGCACCTCCAGCTCCTGCTCCCGGGTCATATAGCCCAGCGACAGCCGCATGAAAAAGCGGTCCATCTGGGCATCTGGCAACGGGAAGGTGCCAAAGGATTCCAGCGGATTCTGGGTGGCCAGCACCATAAAGGGCTCAGCCAGGCGGCTGGTCACGCCGTCCACGGTAATCTGCCTTTCCTCCATGGCTTCCAGCAGGGCCGACTGGGTACGGGGCGTGGCACGGTTGATCTCGTCCGCCAACACAAAGTTGGTGAAGAGCGGGCCAGGCCGGAACTCGAACTCACCGGACTTCTGGTTGTAGAAATTGATGCCGGTCAGATCGGAGGGCAGCAGGTCGGGCGTGAACTGCACCCGTTTGAAGCCTCCGCCCACCGTGCGCGCAAATGCACGCAGGAGCATGGTTTTGCCGGTGCCGGGCTTATCCTCCAGCAATACATGGCCTCCGCAGAGGAAGCTGACCAGAATTTTCTCGGTAGCATCCTCCTTGCCCACAATGACACGGGCACAATTGGACACAACTTTTTCGCGGTAGGCGGTAAAAGCGGCAGTGTTCATTGGTGTTTCCTTTCCCAAAAACAATTTTTCTAAGTGTACTCTTGTTTGGAAAGGGTGTCAACAAAAAAGAAGGCAGAGCCTCCCGGGTGGGAAGTTCTGCCTTCTGCGGCGTATTGAATTGGTACGGGGAGCCGGTGCGGCTTA
>ERZ791612.1200-NODE-1200-length-11840-cov-2.810352_pt1 | contig 11840 bp, 10 predicted proteins | sample MGYA00509963_ERZ791612 | MGnify/ENA primary metagenome ERZ791612 (study PRJEB30046, sample SAMN00791906) | human gut metagenome | study: EMG produced TPA metagenomics assembly of the A metagenome-wide association study of gut microbiota in type 2... | reverse complement strand
GACAGGCTGCTGCAGCTCGCGGGCGAGACGGAAGGCCTCACGGGTCATGTCCTTGGCCTCCTGGGCCGAGGCCGGCTCGAAGCAGGGGAGATGGGCAGCGCGCGCGTAATTACGGTTGTCCTGCTCATTCTGCGAGGAATGGAAGCCGGGGTCATCAGCGCTCAGCACGACAAGGCCGCCGGGCAGACCGGTATAGGCTGAAGTGAAAAGCGGATCAGCTGCGACGTTCAGGCCCACATGCTTCATGGTCACGAGAGCCATGGCGCCGCCGAGAGCCGCGCCGCAGGCCACTTCCATGGCCACCTTCTCGTTGACGGAATACTGCATGTAGTAGCGTTTGCCGTTGCCGCCCATTTTGTAAAACGTATCGGGGACTTCAGAAGAAGGCGTACCGGGATAGCAGGTGACAACATGCACACCGGCCTCAAGGGCGCCGCGCACAATGGCTTCATTGCCAAGCAGCAGATGGCGCTCGCCTTTCCTGCCCTCCAACAGAGGATTGCTCATATAAAAACCTCCTCTCCGGGAAATTCTTTCCGGCGGGTCGTTCGGGGAAAGCCTCTTTTTAACAGACCGGCATCAGGCATGCCGGCCGTCTTCTTTCCCTACTTTTTTTCCTCGGCCGGCTTTGCGGCCTCGGCTTTAGCCTGCTTCTCCAGTTCACGCACATCAGCGGCCCGCTGACGGTAGTAGTCGGCCTCGGAGCCTTCCCTGCCGCCGGCCAGTTCGTCGAACGTTTTGGCCGAAAGGTCGTATTTACCGGCCCTGGCCGCAGCCTCGGCAAGCATCAGGTTGATCTGGCCCCTGGCATTGACCGGAGCCTTCGCGATTGCCGACTGGAGAAGCGTTATTCCTTCATCATACTTGCCGGCATTGCACAGGCTGCCGGCCTGACCCAGAAGCGCCGCAAAACCGAGAGGTTTGTCAGCTGCGTCCCTGGCGATGCGGCCGTACGCAGCGGCCGCGACCTCGAACTTGCCCTGGGCAAGCGCGCTCTGCACGAGAACAGCATTGACAGCGGGCTGCAGGCGCTCGGGCGTTCCGGCGGCCAAATCCTCAAGGGCCTTCAGCTGCGCAGCGTCAGGCTTCTGCTGCTGAATGCGGGCCAGCTGTGTCTGGACCTTTTCCTGCTCGCTCTTCTGCATGTAGCGGTACAGTCCCGTTCCGGCCAGCGCAAGGATGAGGGCCACAACAATGGCGATGATGTACTTCGCGTTGCGGGTAATGAACTCGAGGAAAGGACGGTTTTCAACCGCAACTTCTTCCTGAACGTTCCTGATCAGGGAAGGATCATCGGCCAGGGGCTGATTCTTAACGCGCATCATGTGCAAAAATCTCCTTAAAGCAGCGCTCATTTTTGGCAGGAAAGGCCCAGCCTCCGGGATATCCCGGTTCTGAGGCTGGGCCAATCCATAAAGATCAGTGTAACGAAAATATTACTTGCTGAACAGAATTTCCTGATACGTGGGCAGTGACCAGAGGTCACCCGGTACTTCGGTCTCCAGCCTGTCGGCCGCTTCCCTGAGCCTGTCCATAGCGGGAAGGACGGAGTCGCAGTAATTGCGGGCCTTTTCCGGAATACCCTGGAAACGCTCGGCCTTTTCCACGAGCTTCTCGAGTTCGTCGGCCGCGGTCTGCAGGCTGCGCAGATCCGCGGTGATCCTGTCGAGAGTGTCTGTCCTGTAGTCCTTGTTCAGATTCTTCAGGGACACGCAGGTATCAGCCAGTTCCTTCTGATAACGCAGGCCGGACGGATAGATATCGGTCCTGGCCATGCGGACGCAGAGGACAGCCTCAGTGTGGATAGTCTTGGAATACTGGCCGAGGTAAATCTCCTCGCGGGCCCTGAGCTCATCCCTGTTCATGATGTGCATGCGCTCGAAGAGGTCGATGACCTCGGGCTTCACAAGCTCGGGCATGGCTTCGGGAGTGTTGCGCAGATCAGGCAGGCCGCGGCGCACCGCTTCCTTATGCCACGCCTCGGAATACCCGTCGCCGTTGAAAATAACGGCGCTGTGTTCCTCGATGACATGAGACACGAAGCTCTGCAGAGCCTCATTGAAGGAATGGCCCTTCTTCAGCATGCTCTCGAGCCAGTCGGCCGCGAAGCCGAGGGAATCCGCCATCATGGCATTCAGGGCCGTGATGGAATCGGCCGCAGACTGGCTGGAGCCAAGTGCGCGGAATTCAAAGCGGTTTCCGACAAAGGCTACGGGGCTTGTGCGGTTCCGGTCACCGGGATCACGCGGCAGCGGAGGCAGAGTGTCCACGCCGATATTCATGCTCTTCTTTGCCCCGCCATCGGCGTGCTCGAAATGTCCGGAGCGGAAGGCCTCGAACACGTTCGTCAGCTGATCGCCGAGGAAGATGGACATGATGGCCGGCGGGGCCTCGTTGGCACCGAGCCTGTGGTCATTGCTGGCCGAGGCCACAGTAGCCCTGAGCAGGCCGCCGTACTTGTGCACGGCACGGATGAAGGCCGCGCAGAAGATGAGAAACTTGGCGTTGGACTGCGGCGTGTCGCCGGGATTGAAAAGCGTGCCAAGATCGGCGTTGCCGATGCTGTAATTAAGATGTTTGCCGGAGCCGTTGATGAAGTTGAAGGGCTTCTCGTGAAGAAGGCACTTCAGACCATAATGTTTGGCTGTATTGCGCAGCACGGCCATAATCTGATGATTATGATCCACGGCCACGTTGGCAGGCTCAAAGAGAGGCGCGATCTCGTACTGGCTGGGAGCCACCTCGTTGTGGCGGGTCTGCACGGGAACGCCCAGTTTGTAGAGCTTGCGCTCGGCCTCCATCATGAAGGAGAGGACGCGCTGCGGGATGACGCCGAAATACTGATCGCTGAATTCCTGTCCCTTGGGCGGACGGGCACCGAACAGCGTGCGGCCGGCGGCGAGCAGATCCGGGCGGGCGAACGTGTAGTTGTTGTCGATGAGGAAGTATTCCTGCTCGAGACCGGCGTAGGCCACGATGGGCAGATCCGTGTGCACGCCGAACAGGCCGAGCACGCGCTTGGCCTCGCGGTTGAGCGCCTGGCCGGCCCGGATCATGGGCGTCTTCTTGTCGAGGGACACGCCCTTCCAGGACAGGAACATGGTGGGGATGCACAGGATGATGCCGTTGGGGTTCTCCTGCAGATAGGCGGGGCTTGTCACATCCCAGGCCGTGTAGCGGCGGGCCTCGAAAGTAGACCGCAGGCCGCCCGACGGGAAGGAGGAACCGTCCGCCTCGCCGCGGATGAGCATGGAACCGGAGAACTCGGCGATAACACCGCCCATGCCGTCCGGAGTGAAGAGGCTGTCATGCTTCTCGGCGGTCTGTCCGTTGAGAGGATAAAAGATGTGCGTATAGTGGGTGGCGCCATGCTCGATGGCCCAGTCCTTCATGACTGCTGCCACTGTGTCGGCGATACCAGGATCAAGGGTTTCCCCGTAGCGGATGGTCTTCTGCAGCGCCTTGTACACATCACGGGGAAGGCGTTCACGCATCACCCTGTCGTTGAAGACGTTGCAGGAATACACATCCATGGGGCTGGTTTCGTGAAAATTAAAATCCGCGGGTTCCGGCTTGTAGGTCGTAATGGCCCGGATAGCGTCAAGCCGCGCGCTGTTACTGCTCATAGGGGGGGCCTCCAGTCAGCGGTCTAGTTGACGGAAACGATTTCGATATCGAAACGCAGATCCTTGCCAGCCATGGGATTGTTGGCATCGAGGGTGATTTCCGTGTCTGTGACTTCGGAGATCACGGCGTACATGGTGCCCTGTTCGTTGGAAAGCTGAATGGGGGTACCGACCTTGGCGGGGATATGGCTCGGAACCTTGTCACGGGGCACGGTGAAGATGAGATCGTTGTTCACGGGGCCGTAGGCCTCATCACAGGGGATGTCCACCACAAAGCGGTCTCCGAGTTCATGGCCTTTGACAGCTTTTTCGAAACCGGGAATCATCATTCCCTTGCCGACCACGAATTCCAGGGGTTCGCGCCCTTCGCGGCGGGAGGAATCGAATTCCTGTCCGTCGGGGAAAGTGCCAATGTAGTGAACCTTCACAGTATCGCCGTTTTCTATGGGCATAATACTCTCCATGAGTAGGTGTTTGTTCTTCAGTTGCGGCCCTGCGTCAGTGGAAACGGAAGAAATCCGACCATGAATCACGGATCTGACAACAGGAATAAGTTCTTTTTCTTATATAAATAGCCGGAGTATGGCAAGGGAAGCTCCGGCTCCCTGAAGGAGGGACTCCTCTGCGGGGGACGCATTTTGGATCTTGACAGGAACAAGACTCGGAAAGCATAGTCGTTCGTCTCAAAACGGCACATCTTTCTCCATTTCAGCGAGGCACAAAATGGCAGATATTCGTTCAGAATATACGGATTCCATCAATTTCTTCGCCGGTCACAGCCCCAGATCCCTGGCAGCAAAGTACGGCACACCCCTTTACGTCTACAGCGAGGCCATCCTCCGTCAGCGCTGCCGCGAGGTCATGAGCATGTGCTCGGTCCCCGGCTTCGGCGCGGACTATTCGGTCAAGGCCAACACGAACCCGGCCATCCTTTCCATCGTACGCGAGGAAGGGCTGATGGTGGATGCCATGAGCCCCGGCGAATTATATATGGATAAGATCGCGGGCTTCACGTCAAAGGACATCGTTTACATTTCCAACAACATCTCGCCGGACGAGATGCACAATGCCATTGACAACGGCCTCCTGGTCAGCGTGGACTCCCTTTCCCAGCTCGACATGTACGGACGCTTCAACCCCGGCGGTGATGTCATGATCCGCTTCAACCCCGGTGTCGGCGCCGGCCACAGTGCAAAGGTCATCACCGCGGGCAAGGCCACCAAGTTCGCCGTGTCCCCCGAGGACCGCGATGAAGCCTTCAGCCTTGTGCGGAAATACGGACTCAGGCTCACCGGCGTAAACCAGCACATTGGCTCCCAGTTCCTTGAGACAGAGCAGTACCTGCGCGCCGTGGATTTCCTGCTGGCCTTCGTCAGCGAGTTCCCGGAAGACATGCTCAGGAATCTTAACGTGCTCGACTTCGGCGGCGGCTTCGGCATCCCCTACCACAAGGATACGGAAAAGCGCCTCGACCTCAGGGCAGTGGGCAGGAGCATGGATGAAAAGCTCACGGCCTGGATGGAGAAAACCGGCTACCAGGGCCGCTTCCTCGTGGAACCCGGCCGTTACATCGTGGGCGAATGCGGCCTGCTCCTCGGAAGCGTGGAAGCCGTGAAGAATAACGGCGAGCGCCGTTATGTGGGAACCGATCTCGGTTTCAACGTCCTCGTGCGTCCGGTCATGTACGATTCCTTCCATGAGATGGAGATTTATGCCGGCAGCGGCGGCGACCGCCCCGTCATGGAGCAGACCATCACCGGCAACATCTGCGAGAGCGGCGACATCCTCGCGAAGAACCGCAGTCTGCCGGAAATCAGGGAGGGCGACCTCATCGGCGTCCTCGACGCCGGTGCCTACGGCTTCTCCATGTCCTCCACCTACAACGAGCGCATGCGTCCTGCCGAAGTTCTCCTCACCACTGACGGAAAGGACAGACTGATCCGCCGCAGGGAGACCCTCGAGGATCTTTCTTCCTGCCTCGCCTAAGGGAGGTCCGCTGCAGCGGCCCTGTCTTGAAGAACCCTGACCTTTCCATATCGCCTGCAGCCATCTGGCGCCTCACCTGGCCCCAGATGCTGCAGATGTATCTTGTTTTCGTCATCTCGTTCACTCCCGTCTGGACAGCCGGAAAGCTCAGTGAAGACGTGCAGGCTGCCCTCGGGATGGCGAGCCAGGCCCAGCTCTTTCTCAATGTCGTCTGTATGGGACTGGCTTCCGGCGCCACCGCGGCCATAAGCCAGTCCCTCGGGGCGCTGCGCCGGCGCCGGGCCGAGTATTATGTGACAGCCACCTGCCTCGGCAGCCTCTTCGCCGGTCTCATCATCGGCGCCGCGGGCTACGCGTTCACGGATCTCGTCCTCGCGCTGACGAACATCCCCGTGGGCATACGTCCCGTGGCCGGGGAAATCTGGAAAATCTTCATGCTGGCCCTGCCCTTCCAGTACGTGTACTCGGCAACGGGCGTCATCTTCAGGGCCACGCGCATGGTCATCCCTCCGCTCATAGTCGCCGCCTTCGTGGCCCTGGTTCACGCCTTTATCTGCATCGGCACGGGCCTCGGCCTCTTCGGCCTTCCCGACTGGGGATACAGGGGCATAGCCTGGGCCGGATTCGCCGCCGAATTTGTGGGCGCCGCCGTGAACTGTGTCCTTCTTCTCCGGGCGGGACACCTGCACGCCGCGAGCCTGCCGCCCGTACGCTGGCTCAGAAAGGGCCTTCCCTATCTCGTGCGCGTGGCCATCCCTGCGGGCATCTCCTCCCTTGTCTGGCAGTCCGGCTATCTCGTGCTCTTCATCCTGGTGGCCACAGTTCCCGTGGAACGTGTCGCGGCCCTCGCCGGCCTCACGGCTGGTCTGCGCATAGAGGCGCTCGTCTTCATGCCCGGCATGGCCTTCAACATGTCCGCAGCCGTGCTTGTGGGCAACTGTCTCGGCGCCGGGGACCGGAAGGGCGCGAAGAAGGTCTCCCTGACTCTTCTCTGGGCGGCCACGCTGCTCCTCACCCTTGTTGCCGCGGCCATGTGGCCGTTCCGGGACACGCTTGCCTCCTTTCTCTCCAACGCCCCTGACGCCAGGCGCTACATCGTCTCCTATCTTTCCTGGAATCTCGCCTGCGGTCCCTTCTCTATCATCTCCACCGTTCTCGGCGGTGTCATGGTTGGCGCGGGCGCAACCCGTTACAACCTCTACATCTTCGGATCCAGTTTCTGGGGCCTGCGCATTCCCCTTGGTTACGTGCTCGGGCACATGGTCTGGCAGAACGCCTCTGGCGTCTTCTGCGCCATGTTCATCTCGCAGGTTCTGCAGAGCTGCGTCATGCTTTTCGTATTTTTCCGGCTGGACTGGCAGCGCTTCGCCATGCGCGCCCTCCCGCCCGAGGGGAAAACGCCTTCCGCACGCCGGGGGTGACAGACGCGGAAAAAGTCTTACTTTCTCCTCCTCTCTTTTTTCTCAAACGGAAGGTTTCCGAAATGCCTGAAAATTTTACGCCCGTGACACTGTCCCGTGCTTCTGACTATTACGCTCTCTGGGAAAAACTTCCCGTGCATTCCCTCGACTACAGTCTCGTCAACCTCTGGGGCTGGCAGGAATATTACGGCCTGGAATGGTCCCTTGAGGACGGCCTCTGCTGGATCAGACAGACCAATCCCTGCGGCATCGCCTGCTGGGCACCCGTGGGCGACTGGAACGCCGTTGACTGGAAGTCCGTGCTTCAGCCCGGCATGAAATTCATCCGCATCCCTGATGAACTCTGCGCCATCTGGAAAAACGCCCTCGGCGACGCCTGCCTCGTGCAGGAAGACCGTGGACAGTGGGAATACCTCTATCTTCAGAGCGACCTCGCCACACTGCCTGGCAACCGTTTCCACAAGAAAAAGAATCATCTGTCCGCCTTCATCAGGACATACGGACAGCCTGACTATCACTCTGTGAACGACAGAATGATCGAGGACTGCCTATCCCTGCAGGACACGTGGTGCCAGTGGCACAACTGCGCCGACTCCGCGTCCCTCAAAGCTGAAAATGAGGCAATAAACCAGGTGCTGGCCCACTATTCCACCTTCCGGAATCTTTGCGGCGGTTCCATTTACATTAACGGCGAGATCGCGGCCTTCACCATCGGGGAAAAGCTCGACGCGGGCACCATCGGCGTTCATTTCGAAAAGGGCATCAACAGCGTGAAGGGCATCTACCAGGCCATCAATTACGCCTTCGTCAACGCTGAGGGACCCGGATTCACCTACATCAACCGGGCCCAGGATCTCGACGAGGAAGGACTCAGGAAGGCCAAGGAGTCCTACCATCCCGTGGACTACGTAAAGAAATCACGCGTGGAAATCCGCTGATTTGCACACCCCCATCAGAGGAAGTAATATGTCTGCCCGGCATTCGTTTTCAAACCGCCAGGATACTTGACTGAGAGCGGGCCTTTCTCCCCCTGAAGCTGGGGAAGACTCCTGCCCGCGGAGGTTGAAATTCTTTTATCACACAGAGGTCGTGCCATGCCTTCAGCCCTGTTCCGTATTCTCCTTCTTCTTCTTTCCGTCAGCGTCATTGCCGCCTGTTCGCACAAGAGCCCCGTGACGCCGGCGCGGCCCGCGTACAACGGCCCCGGCGAAATCGCAGATATCCGCTCCCACCCGCAGGACCTCAATGCCTATGTGGGCTCCAATCCGCAGCGCCGCATCATCGACATGAGTTCGCAGTCCGCGCAGGCCGCGCGCTGGCGCTCAAAGTTCTTCAGCCCCTGGCACCAGGACACACCGTCCGTGCGCAAAAGCGAAGTGTCGTCCATGCTGAACAGCAGGGCCCGCGGCTGGAAGAACGGCTCGGAGAAGTGGAATGAGGCAGACTGGGCTCTCATGCGCGCCAACGCCGCCATACAGTCCTTCCCCAACATGACCGCGGCTGCCATCACGACCCACGCCACGGACGTGCGTGAGATGCCGACGCATACACCGCGCTATTCGAAACCCACGCCCGATCCCATGCAGAATACCTTCGACTACTTCCAGTACACGAGGCTTCCCATGGGTCAGCCCGTGCTCATCTGCCACAGGTCGCAGGACGGCGCATGGTATTACGTTGAGACGCCCCTCGTGAGCGGGTGGGTCGACGCAAAGGACGTGGCCACCGTATCCCCCGCCTTTGAGGCCAGCTGGGAGGGAAGCCGCCTCGGCGCTATTGTGCGGGAGCACGTTCCGCTTAACGGCAGCGAAGCCTATATCGGCACCGTACTCCCCATGGTCAGCACCTCGAGCGTCTACGACCCCGTCGCCGGCTCTGACGGCAGCGCCTCGCCGCGTGCCGTGCCCGTGCCGGACGGAACCGTCAACACCATGCCGATCGCCATGACTCCTGCCAACTTCGCGCGTCTCGGCAACCAGATCCTGGGCCAGCATTACGGCTGGGGAGGCATGCTCGGGCTGCGCGACTGCTCAGCCATGACACGCGACCTCATGACGCCCTTCGGCATCTGGCTGCCGCGCAACTCGCGCTCGCAGGGACGCGTGGGCTATCCCACCTCTCTCGCCGGCATGAGCTCGGCTGAGAAGGAAGCCACCCTTCAGCGCAGCGGCGTCCCCTTCGCCACGCTCGTCGTCATGAACGGCCACGTGGTCCTCTACATCGGCACCTACGAAGGCCGCCCCGCCATCATGCATGACCTCTGGGGCATCCGTGTGGATGAGCCTGCCGACGAGGATCAGCGCCTTATCATAGGGCGCGCCGTGATCACGACGCTCACCCCCGGCGCCGAAGTACCCAATCTGCATAACGGCAGAACCATAGGCGAGTCCTTCCACACCATGACCGTCCTTGGCAACGCGCATAAGTGATGCCGGAAAAAGAAGACATACCAGCCGGCTCCCCGGAGGGAACCCGCTTCAGCTTCACCGTCCCTGACGGCGCCAGAGGCCTGCGCCTCGACCGCGCCATCAGGGATGCTCTTGATGGCGGCACAGTCTCCAGAGAGACCCTGAAGAAAGCTATCTCTGACGGACTGTGCCTTGTGGAGGGCAGTGTCGTGACACAGCCTTCCAGAAAGGTTCTCCCGGGGCAGAGCGTGACAATCACCCTTCCCCCTGCGGAGGGCTCTCTGCGGGCCGAACAGGGAGACCTCGACGTGCTCTACGAGGATGAGAGCATCGTGGTCTGCAACAAACCGGCGGGCCTCACCGTGCATCCCTGCCCGTCCTGTCCCGGGGGAACCCTGATCCAGCGGCTCGCCTCCCGGTACCCATCGCTTCTCGCCATGGAAGGCCAGAGACCCGGCATCGTGCACCGCATCGACAAGGACACGAGCGGGCTCATCATTGTGGCGCTCACGGAAGAGGCCAGGCTGAAGCTCACGGCCGCCTTCGCGGAACGCCGCGTCTGGAAGGAATATCTGGCCCTCTCCTCGGGCTCCCTTCCGGAATCGGGAGCCGTGGACAGCCCCATAGGCCGCGATCCCCTGCACAGGGTGCGCATGGCCGTCACACCGGTCTCACAGGGAGGCCGCGGGGCGCACACACGCTTCACAAAGCTCTGGGAGGCGCCCGGAGGCCGGGCCTCGCTTCTGCGCGTCCACATCCTCACGGGCCGTACGCACCAGATCCGCGTTCATCTCGCAAGCCTCGGGCACCCTCTTCTCGGAGACGCCGTCTACGCGCCAGGCCCCGTAAGCCGCCTGGCGCCCCGACAGATGTTGCACGCCTGGCACATCGCCTTCAGGCATCCTCTGACCGGAAGGCCCATGTCTTTTTCCTGTCCACCCCCCGATGACTTCCGCGCATGCGCCCTGTTCCTCGGCCGCATGCCTCAGAACCTTGTCATCACGGGGAATCCCGGAAGCGGCAAATCCACCGTTCTCGCCATGCTGGAAGAAGAGGGCATTCCCTGCGTGAGCGCTGACCGTCTCGTACATGACTATTACGGCCCCGGAGGTGAGGCGGCTCAGTGGCTGGCCCGCCGGCTGGGACCGGAAATTCTCACAGAAGACGGTTCTGTGGACAGGAAAGCCCTCATGGCCGCATTTACCGCGGCCCCGGCACTCAGGCACGAAACGGAACAGCTCTGCCATACGCTGGTTCTCGGGGACATACAGGACTTTTTCCGCATGGGAGCGGACGAAGGAAAGCAGCGCCTCGCGGCCGAAATCCCGCTCTACTTTGAGTGCGGCTGGCACAGGGGTGTCTTTTCTCCCTCACCCGTGGCCGTGGGCGTCTACGCCGGAAGAAAAACGCGCGGAGAAAGACTCTCCGCGGAAAGACACTGGGACGACGGAAAAATCAGTTCCATCGAGGGCTGGTGCCTTTCTTGAAGTGGAGCAGTTCACTCTTGTTGCTGAAGATGGCGGCCTGCCGGATCACGGTACCGAACACGGGATCACGTGAAGAGCTCCGGGAGAACGTCAGAAAAAGGCTCCTGCCCGAACTTGACGCCATGGCCCGGACGCAGGAAAAAGAGCTCGGGGAAAAACTCGACAGCATCTATGCGGCACCCGTTCCCACGGACGCCGTGACGGAACAGGACACACTCTGATGGCTCACAAGGAACAGATCACCAAAACCAATGCGGCCCGCCTTCTCGACGAACTCGGGATCAGCTATTCTATTCACGAAAGCGAAGTGGATCTCTCGGATCTCTCCGCCGTCAGCATGGCGAAAAAAATCGGCGCCGATCCCCTGCGCGTTTTCAAAACCCTCGTGGCCCGCGGGGACAAAACAGGCGTCATCATGGCCTGCCTGCCGGGGAGCGGGGAACTTGATCTCAAAGCCCTCGCCAAGGCCTCGGACAACAAGCACGTGGAAATGGTGCACCTCAAGGAGGTCCAGCCCCTCACCGGCTACGTGCGCGGAGGCTGCTCGCCGCTGGCCGCGAAAAAGGAATATCCCGTCTTCATCGACGAGAACGCCATACTCTTCGATACTATTTACGTCAGCGCCGGACACAGGGGAGTTCAGCTGGAACTCGCGCCGGACGACCTGCTCAGGGCCTGTCACGGGACCTACGCGGCCATCTGCCGCCTTCCCGGTGACAACAACGCTTAACGGACCGGTAAGCAGGATGCCTCTTTCAGAGAAAGTCCATCTTCTCCCTCACCCTGTGCGCTGTCCGGCGCACGGAGGCTTCCTGATTCTCACAAATCTGCAGCTGCCAGCCGGGAACTGTTTTTATATCCGTGCCGGCTGGCACGTTTATCCGATTGCATAGACGCCGGCCTGACAGGCAA
>ERZ791612.1199-NODE-1199-length-11840-cov-3.926941_pt1 | contig 11840 bp, 8 predicted proteins | sample MGYA00509963_ERZ791612 | MGnify/ENA primary metagenome ERZ791612 (study PRJEB30046, sample SAMN00791906) | human gut metagenome | study: EMG produced TPA metagenomics assembly of the A metagenome-wide association study of gut microbiota in type 2... | reverse complement strand
AAGTGGGTGGGGGAATTATGTGCCTTTATCTAAGCTTAAATGAAAGAGCCGTGCATAAAAAGTAGAAAAATTGGGACAAAACGTTTATTTCATCACTAAACCCATCCTCTTTTCATAGAAGGCACATTTATTTATTCACAATAAAAATCCCGCTCTTTTATCATACTAAATACAGACATTCACTCATAGCCATTAGCATAATTATCAGTAAACTATTGCAGAAAAATAAAAAATCATGTATTTTTGTTCACATTAATTTAGCATAAGTCTAACCCGATAAACTTTAGAATTTTAATATGGCAGACTCAAAGACAATTCTCAGCGGAGCTGAAGAGAAAATGGATATGGCAATTATGTATCTGGAAGATGCACTGGCACACATCCGTGCAGGAAAAGCAGACGTACGCTTGCTGGACGGCATCCGCGTAGATTCTTACGGAAGCATGGTCCCCATCAATAATGTAGCAGCAGTGACTACCCCTGATGCACGCAGTATCGCTATAAAACCTTGGGACAAGAGTATGTTCCGTGTTATTGAAAAAGCAATTATCGACTCTGAATTGGGTATCATGCCCGAAAACAATGGAGAAATTATCCGTATAGGTATTCCTCCTTTGACAGAAGAGCGTCGTAAACAACTGGCAAAACAGTGTAAAGGTGAAGGCGAAACAGCTAAAGTCAGCGTTCGTAACGCACGACGTGATGCTATCGATGCTTTGAAAAAAGCCGTAAAAGACGGTATGCCTGAAGACGAACAAAAGAACTCTGAAGCAAAATTGCAGAAATCTCATGACAAGTATATCAAACAGATCGACGATATGCTTGCTGCTAAAGACAAAGAAATCATGACTGTTTAATTAATTTTATAAAGGATGAAGAACGAAGCTTCAACGACGCTCTGAAAACAGAATGCGTCAGCTTTTCTTCATCCTTTATCTTTCATCCTATAAAAATTTGGAAAAAGGCTTAGTCATTAAAAACACAGGAAGTTGGTATCTCGTCAAAACAGACGACAACCGGCAAATAGAATGTAAAATCAAAGGAAACTTCCGCCTGAAAGGAATCCGTAGTACCAATCCCATTGCCGTAGGCGACCGGGTACAAATCTCAATCAACGCTGAAGGTACAGCTTTCATTACAGAAATAGAAGACCGGAAAAATTATATTATCCGTCGTGCATCAAATCTGTCCAAACAATCGCATATTATTGCAGCAAATCTGAACCAGTGCATGCTGATAGTTACTGTCAACTATCCGGAAACATCAACTACGTTCATCGACCGTTTTCTGGCATCAGCAGAAGCTTATCGTGTACCTGTCTGTCTTGTATTCAACAAAATCGACCGGTATTCGGATGAGGAACTTCATTATCTGGAAGCATTGACCAATCTTTACACACATATCGGTTATCCTTGCTTCAAGATTTCTGCATTAAATCAGACAGATATCGAAGAAATAAAAAAAGAGCTGAAAGGAAAAGTCACCTTATTTTCCGGACATTCCGGAGTTGGAAAATCGACATTAATTAACGCCATCCTTCCAGATCAAAAAATAAAAACAGGAGAAATATCGACAGTACATAATAAAGGTATGCACACTACGACTTTCTCTGAAATGTTTCCTATAGGTGAAGAAGGTTATATCATTGACACTCCGGGAATTAAAGGGTTTGGTACTTTTGACATGGAGGACGAAGAAGTAGGACATTACTTCAAAGAAATCTTTGAGTTCTCAGCTAAATGCAAATACGGTAATTGTACCCATCGACATGAACCGGGATGCGCCGTACGTGAAGCCGTGGAAAACCATTATATCAGTGAATCACGTTATGCTTCTTACTTAAATATACTGGAGGACAAAGAAGAAGGGAAATACCGCTCAGCTTATTAATCTTTTAAATCTAACAGACATGAAAAAATTCACTTTTTGTATACTACTTGCAACCATGTCGTGGTTTGCAACTACAAATGCATATGCAAAGAAAAACTCAGGACCTACTCCAGAGGAAAAAGGACTTGCTCAAATCAACCAGGCAAATGCAGAAGCTTTTGTCCGTTTCCTGGCAGCAGATGAGCTGAAAGGCCGGGAAGCCGGAACAGAAGAGGGAAGAATAGCCGGAAACTACATTGCTTCGCTATTACAGCAATGGGGTGTTTCTCCGGTATTCGACAGCTATTTCCAACCGTTTGAAGCATACCGTGTAGAACGACAGAAAAAAGGCAAGTTGCAAGTTCATCCCGATTCAATCCAACTAATCAAACAGGGAGTACATCAAAAATATCACATGCGCAATGTACTTGCAAAAATAGATGGAAAGAACAAGGACGAGATCGTCATAATAGGTGCACATTATGATCATATCGGTTACGATCCCATGCTGGATGGTGATCAGATTTATAATGGCGCCGATGACAATGCATCGGGAGTTTCAGCCGTTCTACAGATTGTGCGTTCCTTCCTGGCTACAGGCAAGCAACCAGAACGTACTGTTATTTTTGCCTTCTGGGACGGAGAAGAAAAAGGATTGTTAGGTTCAAAATATTTTGCACAGACCTTTCCGCAAATCAAGCAAGTGAAGGGATACTTAAATTTCGACATGATAGGAAGAAATAATGATGAGTCACGTCCCTGGCATGTAGTATACTTCTTTACCAAAGGAACACCTGCCTTCGGTGAATGGCTGAAAGAAGATATCGAGCATTACAATCTGAATCTACAGCCCGACTATCGTGCATGGGACAATCCTGTAGGAGGTAGTGACAACGGAACCTTTGCCAAACTGGGTATTCCAATTATGTGGTATCACACAGACTGGCATCCGGATTATCATCTTCCGGGTGATGAAGCTGATAAAATAAACTGGGACAAGCTGGTAGAAATAACCAAAACATCTTTCCTTGGGCTATGGAAAATGGCAAATATATCTTTCTAAATATCTAAAGGATTTATAAAATATATTTTATCAAAACAGCTGTAATTCCTTTCATTCTTTAAAGTCTTACGTTTACAGGCAAAAGAATGAAAGGATTTTTTATTTGCAAATTTTTGCAAATAAGGTATTCTCTATTTAAACAATTCCTTAAGTTTGTTATCAAAGTTAATAATCATTATTTCCAAATCTTAATTTATACCATAAAAACACATGGACAAACGAGTAAAATGGGGAATTATCATTCTGGTAGGAGCCGGATTAATCGGCTTAGGAATCCATAATTTCACTCCCAAAGAAAATGAAGAACTAAATGAAGCTAGCCCAACAATAAAAACAAATAAAAAGAAAAGTCTGAATGTAAATGCACAGATCATTAAACCACATTTACTGACCGACCAGTTATTTGTCAGTGGTAAGCTTATGCCCGACGAAGAGGTAGATTTGTCTTTCGAGACTTCAGGAAAAATCATCGACATTAATTTCACGGAAGGTAGTTTTGTTACTAAAGGTCAGTTGCTGGCAAAAGTAAATGACAGTCAGTTACAAGCACAATTAGACCGTCTAAAGGCACAAATGCCACTTGCCGAAGACCGAGTATTCCGACAGAATGCACTATTACAACGAGATGCAGTAAGTAAGGAAGCATACGAACAGGTTAAGACAGAACTCGCTACGCTTCATGCAGATATAGAAAACATCAAAGCCAATATTGACATGACCGAGCTACGTGCTCCTTTCGATGGTGTAATCGGTCTGCGCCAAGTCAGTGTAGGAGCATATGCCTCTCCTACTACAGTTATAGCCAAACTCACCAAAATTACCCCACTAAAAGTAGAATTTGCCGTACCGGAACGTTATGCACGACAAATCAAAAAAGGAACCAGATTATCTTTCAAAATAGAAGGAAGACTGGATGCTTTCGATGCTCAAGTATATGCAACGGAATCGAGTATTGATCCGGAAACCCATACCTTGACAGTGCGCGCCTTATACCCAAACACCAATGGTGAACTGCTTCCCGGACGGTATGCCGACATCACATTGAAACAAAACGAAATTAAAGATGCCATAGCTATTCCATCGGAAGCCATCGTTCCGGAAATGGGAAAGAATAAAGTGTTTGTTTATCGTTCGGGCGTTGCCCAACCGGTAGATGTCGAGATTGGAATCCGCACAGAAGCAGAAGTGCAAATAGTACGAGGGTTAGCCGCAGGAGATACAATCCTTACCTCCGGAACCTTACAGCTGCGTACCGGCATGCCTGTTGTTCTTGACAATATCAATTAATACCTGTCCGCCGTATGAATATATCCGAACTTAGCATCCGCCGACCGGTATTGGCTACCGTACTCACCATTATCATCTTGCTTTTTGGATTAATTGGTTATACAACGCTGGGAGTACGCGAATATCCCTCGGTAGACAATCCGATCATCTCCGTTACGTGTAGTTATTCAGGAGCCAATGCCGACATTATAGAAAGCCAGATCACCGAACCGCTTGAACAAAATATCAACGGTATTCCCGGTATACGTTCTCTTTCAAGTGTAAGCCAGCAAGGACAATGCCGTATTACTGTTGAATTTGAATTGTCTGTCGACCTGGAGACTGCCGCCAACGATGTACGCGACAAAGTTTCACGTGCACAGCGTTATCTCCCGCGCGACTGCGACCCTCCTACTGTTTCCAAAGCTGACGCCGATGCCAGCCCTATTCTGATGGTGGCCATCCAAAGCAATACACGCTCACTGCTAGAGTTGAGCGAAATAGCCGATCTCACCGTCAAGGAACAGTTACAGACAATATCCGATGTAAGTAGTGTTTCCATTTGGGGAGAAAAACGCTATTCAATGCGTCTGTGGCTGGACCCGACCAAAATGGCCGGCTACGGAATTACTCCTGTAGACATCAAAAATGCCATAGATAATGAAAATGTGGAACTTCCCTCCGGCAGTATAGAAGGTAACACAATGGAACTTACCTTACGTACTATGGGACAGATGCACACGGCTACCGAATTTAACAACGTAGTAATAAAGGAAGTAAACGGACAGGTTATACGCTTAAGCGATATCGGCTATGCCGAATTGGGAGCTGCCGATATTAAAAGTTATATGAAAATGAATGGAGTTCCTATGGTAGGAGTAGTAGTCATACCTCAACCGGGAGCAAACCATATCGAAATAGCGGATGCTGTTTACGAACGTATGGAGCAAATGAAAAAAGATTTGCCCGAAGACGTTAGTTTTTCTTATGGATTTGACAACACGAAATTTATCCGTGCCTCTATTGCCGAAGTAGAAAGCACCGTATACGAAGCTTTCATTCTGGTAATCATTATCATCTTCCTTTTCCTGCGCGACTGGCGTGTTACTCTTATACCTTGTATTGTAATTCCAGTTTCGCTAATCGGGGCCTTTTTCGTAATGTACGTAGCAGGTTTTTCTATCAACGTGCTTACGATGCTCGCCGTTGTCTTGTCGGTTGGATTGGTAGTAGATGATGCCATTGTGATGACTGAAAATATTTACATCCGCATAGAGAGAGGTATGAAGCCTTTCGATGCCGGTATAGAAGGGGCCAAAGAAATATTTTTCGCTGTTATTTCTACTACCATAACATTGGTTGCTGTGTTCTTGCCTATCGTATTTATGGAAGGAACCAGTGGCAGACTTTTCCGGGAGTTCAGCTTCGTTGTAGCTGGTTCGGTATTAATCTCTTCTTTTGCAGCATTGACATTTACCCCAATGCTTGCGACCAAAATGCTTGTCCATCGAGAAAAGCAAAGTTGGTTTTACCGAAAGACTGAACCGTTTTTTGAAGGAATGAACCGCATCTACAGCCGCTCCCTCAATGCATTCTTAAAGAAACGTTTTATTGCTATTCCTGTTTCTATTATCACCTTAATTCTAATCGGTGTATTATGGAATGTAATACCAGCAGAAATGGCGCCTTTAGAGGACCGTTCGAAAATAACCATTAGTACAAAGGCTGCCGAAGGAGCCAGTTATGAATACATACGCGATTACACTGAAGACATCAATGCTTTGGTAGATTCTATCATTCCCGATGCAGAAGCCGTTACAGCACGTGTGTCAAGTGGTAGTGGAAATGTCCAGATTACATTGAAAGACATCAAAGACCGTGACTACTCCCAGATGGAGGTGGCCGAAAAAATATCGAAAGCAATCAAGAGCAAAACGAAGGCAAGGGCATTCGTCCAGCAGCAATCTTCTTTCGGAGGAAGAAAAAGCAGTATGCCTGTACAATATGTATTGCAGGCGACCAGCATAGAAAAACTGGAAAAAATCCTGCCCGAATTTTTAAATAAAGTGTACGATAATCCTACCTTCCAGATGGCCGACGTTGATTTAAAGTTCAGCAGCCCCGAAGTACGGGTAAACATCAACCGAGATAAAGCAGGAACAATGGGGGTAAACGTGCGTGATGTTGCCGAAACACTTCAATACGGACTGAGCGGACAGCGTATGGGATATTTCTATATGAATGGTAAGCAGTATGAAATATTAGGACAGATAAACCGCCAGCAACGTAATCAGCCAGCAAACATCAAATCTATTTACATCCGTAACGATGCAGGAGAAATGATTCAATTGGACAATCTGGTAGAATTCGTGGAATCCATTGCGCCTCCTAAGCTTTACCACTACAACCGATTCATATCGGCAACAATATCAGCCGGACTGGCAGAAGGAAAAACCATCGGACAGGGATTGGAAGAAATGGATAAAATAGCATCTGAAACACTGGACGAAACATTCCGTACAGCCTTATCGGGCGACTCGAAAGATTATCGTGAAAGCTCATCCAGCCTGATGTTCGCTTTTATTCTTGCACTCGTGCTGATATATCTGATTCTGGCAGCACAGTTCGAAAGTTTTAAAGATCCATTCATCATCATGCTGACAGTACCACTTGCCATTGCTGGAGCTTTGATATTCATGTATTTCGGTGATATAACGATGAATATATTCAGTCAGATAGGCATTATTATGTTGATTGGACTGGTAGCCAAAAACGGTATTCTGATTGTGGAATTCGCCAATCAGAAACAAGAAGCTGGAGAAGATAAAATGCTGGCTATACGCGACGCGGCCTTACAGCGCCTACGCCCGATCTTGATGACCAGTGCATCAACAATTCTAGGCTTGATACCATTGGCATTCGCTACAGGAGAAGGCGCTAACCAACGTATTGCAATGGGAACAGCCGTCGTAGGAGGTATGTTAATATCTACTTTCCTTACGATGTATATCGTACCAGCTATCTACACTTACATTTCTACTAACCGAATAAAAAAAGAGAAAAAAGCATGAAACATTTTGCATATATATCACTGATAATCTGGTTTGTCACTACCCTTCCGGCCCACGCACAATATGAATACACATTAAAGCAATGTCTGGAGGAAGGACTGTTGAACAATTACTCTCTCCGCATCTCTCGCAATGAAGAACAGATAAGCAAGAATAATGCAACGCTTGCCAACGCCGGTTATCTGCCTACAATAGACTTGACGGCAGGGTATACCGGAAACATTGACAATACCAACTCTACACAACGAAATGACGGAAGTGTTGTCAAAGAACGAAACGTATTCGACCAGACTCTTGATGCCGGTGTGGATCTGAACTGGACCATCTTCGACGGATTCAACATCAGTACAACATACAAGGAACTCAAGGAGCTGGAACGCCAGGGAGCAACCAATACCCGTATAGCAATAGAAGACTTTATCGCCAGTCTGACAGCAGAATATTACAATTATATTCAGCAGGAAATACGCCTGAAAAATTTCCGTTATGCTGTTTCGTTATCAAAAGAACGTTTACGTATCGTAGAAGAGCGCTATCACATCGGAAACTTCTCTCGTCTGGATTATCAACAGGCAAAAGTCGATTTTAATGCCGATAGTGCACAGTATATGAAACAGCAAGAGCTGGTACATACCTCGCGTATCAACCTGAATGAAATGATGGCAAATAAAGATGTGGACCGTCCGATAAAAGTAAAGGATTCTATTATCGAGCTGAAGCATTCGCTCGATTTCAATGAATTGTGGAATGCTACGCTAAACACCAATGCCAATTTATTGAAAGCTGACCAAAATTCAACTTTAGCTGAACTGGACTATAAGAAAGTGTTGTCACGCAATTATCCTTATCTAAGGCTGAATGCCGGATATGGCTATACCCTGAACAAATATGATATCAACTCCATCCAACGACGGAACAACTGGGGATTTAATGGAGGTATTACCATCGGATTCAACATTTTCGATGGCAATCGTCGACGTGAAAAACGCAATGCAAGCCTTGCTATACGAAATGCCCAACTTGAACGCGAACAACTGGAACAAGGTTTACGTGCCGATCTCAGCAATTTGTGGCAGGCATACCGTAACAATATTCGCTTACTCAATCTGGAACGTCAGAACTTGATTGCAGCAAAAGAAAATCACGAAATAGCCAAAGAACGATATCTGTTAGGAGATTTGTCTGGTATTGAAATGCGTGAAGCACAAAAGAGCCTGTTAGATGCAGAAGAACGAATACTTTCTGCCGAATACGATACAAAGATGTGTGAAATATCTCTGTTGCAAATTAGCGGAAAAGTTTCTTTACACCTGAAATAAAAACATTCGCAGACTCATAAACAATGCAAGTATCCTTTATATAAACAATCTTTCAATCAGCACAAATAATAACAAAAACGTCCTGATAGTTTTGGTTAAAGTACATATAATTTACCCAAAACATCAGGACGTTTTTCTGTATATATCAACAAGATACATATAAAAAAGAGTCACACATCCAGAATAAATACTATCTTTGCAACCTATAACATTCAAGCAAATACTTCAAAATGGGATTATTTATAAGAAAAAGTATTGAAACCCTACAAGCAGAAGCACAGCAGTCGGGTAGTAAAACGTTGAAACGTGTACTCGGACCAGTCAGCCTGGTAGCTTTGGGAGTAGGTGTCATTATTGGAGCCGGACTATTTTCCATTACCGGAACCGTAGCTTCCGAATATACAGGCCCGGCCATTACTTTATCCTTTATCGTTGCAGCCATAGGTTGCTGTTTCGCCGGATTGTGTTATGCAGAATTTGCATCCATGATTCCAGTAGCAGGAAGTGCTTACACCTATTCGTATGCAACAATGGGAGAACTGATAGCCTGGATTATAGGCTGGGACCTCGTATTGGAGTATACCGTAGCAGCAACGACCGTCAGCATCAGCTGGAGCCGTTATCTGGTTGTCTTTCTGCAAGGTATAGGCATTGAGTTGCCACATGCCCTCAGTGCATGTCCGTGGGATGGAGGTATAGTCAATATTCCTGCCATGCTGATAGTAGTACTCATGAGCCTGATTCTGATGCGTGGCATAGCAGGCAGTTCTTTATTCAACGGATTTATTGTTTTCCTGAAAATAGGTGTTATTCTGGTATTTGTTATTCTCGGCTGGAGATTCATCCAAGCAGAAAATTATGTGCCTTATATTCCAGAGAATACAGGTAAACTTGGAGAGTTCGGCATTTCCGGCATATTGCGTGGAGCAGCCATCGTATTCTTCGCTTTTCTAGGCTTCGATGCAGTAAGCACTGCTGCTCAGGAAACCCGAAATCCACAACGAAACATGCCTATCGGAATCCTCGTTTCTCTGCTGGTATGTACCATCCTGTACATTCTGTTTGCACATGTCATGACAGGAGTAGCACACTATACAGAATTCAAAGGACAAGAAGGTATCGCTCCCGTGGCAGTAGCTATCGAACATATGGGAAGTACAAATGCAGCAGGTGTATTCGTGCAAGCCTATCCATGGCTGAATAAAGCCATCATTCTTGCCATTCTCTTCGGATACTGCTCGGTCATCATGGTAACATTACTCGGACAAAGCCGCGTATTTTTAAGCATGAGCCATGACGGACTGTTGCCTCCATTTTTCTCACGCATCAACGAGCGTTTCCGCACTCCTGTACATAGTAATTTCCTCTTTATGATTGTAGTCAGCCTGCTGGCCGGATTTGTGCCAGCCCAAGTGGCAGGAGAAATGACAAGTATAGGAACACTGCTTGCATTCACATTAGTATGTGCAGCTGTATTAATCGTACGAAAAACCATGCCCAATGTGCACCGTACCTTCAAGACACCGTTCGTCCCCTTCGTTCCTATTATGGGTATCCTTACCTGCCTGTGTATGATGTGTTTTCTTCCGGCTGACACATGGATAAGACTTGTTCTCTGGATGTTGATAGGTCTGGATGTATATGCTTCGTATGGTAGAAAATACAGCAAGCTGGAACCGGGACAAGCACATCGTAAAGGAGATATCGTATTAAATATCTTAGGACTTGCTCTGTCTGTACTATGTATCATTACCGGATTATGGCATCAGCAAACCGTAGGATGGGATGCAGACAAAACATTATTGACTATTTCGTTCATATTTGCATTTACTCATTGCGCGTATTATATGCTACGAGTATGGAAGCAGTCGAAAGAGATAAAACCACTCGAATAAAAGCGGTTTCTGCTTAAAAGAAGTTATAAACAATGACGAAGGCCAAAAAAAGCGAAGATTAAACTACTAACAATAGGATAAAATGTTGTTATTTTACAACGATTTAGATAATATGGACAAGAATTTATTACTTACAGCCATCCGCGCATCACTGGAAGCCGGATCAGAAATAATGAGTGTATACACCGATCCTAACGCGGATTTTGAGATAGAGAAAAAAGCAGATAACTCACCACTGACTATCGCCGACCGCAAGTCGCATATGGTCATTGCAGCACGATTAGCTTCAACTCCTTATCCTGTTCTCAGCGAAGAAGGGAAAAAAATTCCGGTTGAAGAACGGCAAAGCTGGAATGAACTTTGGATTGTTGATCCGTTGGACGGAACTAAAGAGTTTATTAAACGTAACGGAGAATTTACCGTCAACATTGCTTATGTAAAAAATGGAAAGCCGGAAGCAGGAGTTATCTATATTCCTGTAAAAGAGGAATTATACTTTGCCGACAGCCAGTACGGAGCTTACAAAATAGAGCATATCACTCAATTGGATTCAGAGGAAACAGTCGACAGCCTTATCAGCAAGGCACATCGTCTGCCCTATCAGGAAGAAGCGCAGCGAAGCAGTTTCATAATAGTTGCATCCCGCTCTCACCTTACGCCGGAAATCACGGACGTGTTTCCGTCCGAACTGGACAGTGATTTCTGGCAGAGCGCGGCACAGTACCGCCACATCGAATCCGTGCAGGGCATGCAGGCCGACAGCTTGCACTTAGCGCTTTGGGCCGCCGACAACGGCATGACGACGAACGATCCGTTCGCCGCCCGCTACGACGAGACTGCTCTTGCCGCCGAGCGCCAGACCGCGTTGGACGCGCTGGACGCGGGCACACTGCAGAATGACACGCTCTATCTGTTCGAGGACGAGGGTGCCTTTTTGCAGTCCGTGGAACCGGTCAAGGCGCTGGCCTGGTGCGGGCGCGTGACGAGCGCCGACGGCAGTGCCAGCTGGTATGTCATTGCGCCGGGGCTGCAGGGACAGACGTTTGACACTCTGTGTACGCCCTACGACGAGCACTATCCCCTGCGCCTGGCCGACTACACCGACGCGCTGTGGAACCGCGGCGTGCTGGACGAGACAAAGCAGACGGTCTGCTTTAAGGATTCTCCGTTTGCGCGCACTAAGCTGGACGGTGCGTCACTGCTTTGCGCGGGCGGGCAGGAGTATCCGATTTTGAAGGTCGATGACCACGACGCCGGTTGGCTGATGGTCACCTTGGATATTGAGGATGCCACGGTTTTGTGGGATCAGGAGTTGACGACAAAATGAAAGAACTGCATGTAAAAAGCCTGCTGCCCG
>ERZ791612.1188-NODE-1188-length-11908-cov-5.306927_pt1 | contig 11908 bp, 10 predicted proteins | sample MGYA00509963_ERZ791612 | MGnify/ENA primary metagenome ERZ791612 (study PRJEB30046, sample SAMN00791906) | human gut metagenome | study: EMG produced TPA metagenomics assembly of the A metagenome-wide association study of gut microbiota in type 2... | reverse complement strand
ATTTGGACATCTCCATTCTGGACGAGCTGCCGCCGGGCCGCACACCGGTCAAGACCCGCTGCATCACCGGCAAAAAGCGGCGCGACCTCTACCATTTTCTCGATCAGGAGATCGGGCGCGGGCGGCAGGTGTATCTGGTCTGCCCCGCCATCGAGGACACACCGGATGGCGGGCTGAACGCCGTCAAGACCTACTACGAGGACATTGCCAAGGCCCTGCTGCCGGAGCGCCGGGTAGGCCTGATGCACGGCAAGCTCAAGCCCAAGGAGAAAGCTGCCGTGATGGAGGACTTCAAAGCCGGACGGCTGGACGCACTGGTGTCCACCACCGTCATTGAGGTGGGTGTGGATGTGCCCAATGCCAGCGTAATGGTGATCGAAAACGCAGAGCGCTACGGTCTGAGCGCCCTGCATCAGCTGCGCGGCCGCGTGGGACGCGGTGCAGCGGAGAGCTGGTGCTTTCTTGTCAGCGACAACCAAAGCGAAAACGTACAAAAGCGGCTGAAATTTTTGTGCAGCACCACGGACGGCTTTGCGGTGGCGCAGTACGATCTGGAGACCCGCGGCCCCGGCGACTTTTTCGGCAGCCGCCAGCACGGCCTGCCCACCCTGCAGATCGCCGACCTGATGAACGACACCCGCACCCTGCACGCTGCGCAGGCGGAAGCCGTTGCCATGCTGGCCGACGACCCGCTACTGGAAGCGCCGGAGCACGCACTGCTGGAACAGCAGGTGCAGCAGATGTTCGAGAAAGCCGGAGCCATGAACTGATCCGGAGATTTTTTGCGCACAAGCAACAGCAAATGCAAAAGCCGCTGCACGGCTGGTGCAGCGGCCCCTGTTATCGAACGGAACGCTTTGCGTGCCGTTCGCCCATGCTTATCACATCGCAGAACACGCAGCGGCTTTTGGTGGAAAGCTGGGTATCCTTATGGTAGCAGCCAAAAAACCACTTGTCGTAGGTCAGCTTCAACAAAATTTTATCCAGAAAGCTGTGCAGCTGGTTGGTCTCGCCGCTGGCAAGGGCGGTAAAATCCAAAAATCTGCTTGGCGCATCGTGGGTCAGCACATAATCCACTTTGTAATCGCAGGCTGCAAGGTTCTCCTCACAAAAGGCGTATTCCTCCTCCGAAGGCATTTCTTCCCTCCACCAGTTCACGCCGGGTTCCCGATCCTCCACATCCTGGCTTTCCGCACCGCCAAAGCACAGGTATTTTTTGTTCTCCAATTCCAGCACACTGCCGCGGCACACATGGTACACATTGCCACCCAGTGCCTGCACCTTCCCGCCAAAGCGTTCCTCGGTGGGATACTGCTTTAAAAGGTCGTAGTTTTCGTGGCTGCCGTCCAGAAACAGCAGGGTATACGGGCGCTTGCGCAGCCAATCCAGCTTTTTCTGTTCCTCCTTCCTGTCGTCCCACACAAAGCCAAAGTCGCCCAGTACCACCACGGTATCCCGTTTGCCCAGCCAGCGCAGCTTGCCGTGCTTGAAGCGGTCGATGTCGCCGTGGGTGTCCCCTGTCAGATATACCATTTCTGTCCTCCCTAACCGGATGTGAAATCGGCACAATAAGCCTTGTCACACCCCGCCAAACCTGTTATTATAAAGAATACAGCCTTCCGCTGTGATCTCGTTCTTACCCGGCGCACGGCGCTTGTGCCGTGCTGCCTGTTGTTTTATATTATCGCTTTTTAAAGGAATTGTCCACATGAAACGTATTTTTGCGCTGGTTTTGTCGTTCGCTGTCCTGTTCAGCTGCCTTGTGCTGCCCGCCGGGGCTATGTTCGACCCCACCCCGGTCTATCAGGTGCAGGCACAGAGTGCCTATATCGTCAACACCGATACCAATATCATCGTCTATGATAAGGACAGCACAAAGCAGGTATCCGCCGGTGGTCTGACAAAGTACATGACCATTGCCCTGCTGCTGACCAACTATGCCGACCATCTGGACGACACCTTCCAGATGCCCTTTGCCATCTCGGATTACGTTTATAACACCAACAACGCCGATATGCGCTCCAACGAGACCTTTACCTACCGCGAAGCCATGTACGCCATGCTGACCCGCAACGCCAACGAAGCCGCCATGGGCCTTGCCTATGCCCTTTCTGGCGGCGACCTCGCGGGCTGGGTGAGCCAGATGAACACCCTGTCCCAGCGCATCGGCACCACCGGCAGCACCTGGACGGATGCCTGCGGCATCGACAGCGGCAACGTGACCTGTGCCGTGGATATGTACCTGATCCTGCGCTATCTGATGAGTTTTGATGCCTTTGTGGAGGTTTCCGGTGCGCCCAGCTTTACCATGCCCGCCAAAGAAAAACACCGTTCTTCGTCTGTTCTGGTCAGCCAGAACGCCGCGCTGAGCAAATCCAGCGGCGGAAAATACTACCGCAGCGCCATGCAGGGCGGCATGTGCGATGTGACCGCATTCAAAAGCGACAGTGGCAATCAGAGCTATGTTTCATGGGCCAATAAGGATGGTGCCACCTATATTTTCTGCGTGATGCAAAGCCCGGACACCTGCGACGATTTCGGCTACGCCAACCGTCGCCCGGCCCTGTGCGAGACCGTGAAGCTGATGGACTGGGTGTTCGACAGCTTTTCCATTCAGGCCGCGCTGGACACCGACCTTACGCTGGCCGAGATCCCGGTGAAGTATTCCTCCGATACCAGCTCCCTGCAGCTGTATCCCGCCGACAGCATGATGACCCTGCTGCCTTCCACCGGCGACGGCAGCGTGACCCAGAAATATTTCCACCTGCCGGATGCGGTCAGTGCGCCCATCCAGCAGGGCGATGTGGTGGGCACTGTGGAACTGAAGCTGGCCGGTGAGACCATCGGCGTGGTGGACCTGATCGCCGGGCAGGATGTCAGCCTGAACCCGCTGCTGTTCACGGTGGCCCGGTTCCGGGAGTTTCTGGGCAGTCTGTACCTCAAAGTTGTGATAACGCTGAGTATTATCTCTGCCGCAATTTACTTTTTGTGGACGTTCCTGAACGGCTGGAACCGCCGCAAGCCCACCAGAAAGATCCGCCGCCGCTGAGCTTTGCACCGTTCAGCCGCATTTTGTGGAAAAGTGATGCAAAAAGCCCCGTCAGCCTTTTCAGGATGACGGGGCTTTTGGTTGCGCCAGCAGGAGTCGAACCTACGATGGGGGAGTCAAAGTCCCCTGCCTTACCGCTTGGCGATGGCGCATCGTGCAAGATATTATATCATATTCTTTGTTTTTCCACAAGGGGAAGGTTCCACTTTTCCGCTTTTGCGGCGGCTCTGTGCCGCCTTTTGCAGCCTGCAATTTGTGAAAAACCAACTTTTTTCATCATAACAACAAAATATGCCCATTTTGTTGCACTTTTGTTACACTATATGTGGTAAATATAGGATTGAATAAACCTCCTCTTCCCGGCTTTTTCGTCTACTGCCTCATGGCGGGGACATCGAGGTCTGTTCTGGTGTTTCCGTTCCCGGCAGGCACCACATCCCAATTCGTCAGGAAAGCGAGGAGTCATATGAAAAAGATCTTGAAAATGCTGGTCCTCGGTCTGCTCAGCGCTGCACTGCTCTGCTGTGCACTGCCCTCTGCCTTTGCCGCAGAAGACAAGGATTCGCAGGTCTACACCATTGGTCTGGATGCCATGGGCGGCAGCAGCTCCGCTGTGGCAGTCACCACCAATCTGAGCGGCAAACTCAGTGCCCTGCCCGCGCAGCCTACGCTGGAAGGCTACACCTTTGACGGCTGGTATACCGAGCCGGTGGGCGGCACAAAAATCAGCACCTCTACGGTGTTTACCGGTGATACCACTGTGTACGCACACTGGACCGTGAAAAATGCCACCACTTCCACCAGCACATCCACGCCCGCTCAGCCGGAACAGACCGCGCAGGAATACGATGACGGCCCGATTCTGAGCGTTCTGACGGTAGCCGGTGCTCTGATCACCACGCTGGCCGTGGCTGCCTTTATTTAAGTCTTTTCACACACTGTATCAATTTTATCAATAGAAAGGAAAATCTCCATGTCTACTATGAAACTGCCCGCAAACTATGCCTCCATCAGCGAAGAGGAAATGGTCTATCTGGACGGTGGTGCCCGCGACGCTTACAACAGCTTCCTGAATGTCGGTAAGGTGTTCAACGCCATTGCCCGCATCTTCTCCGGTGCAAGCTCCATCATCAACAATGTCAACGTGATCTACCAGTCCTTCCTGACTCTGGGCGATCTGCTGAAGAGCTTCTGATCCGGCTTCTATTTTCATCTGTTTTTCAAGAACTGTCTCCGTTGTGGGGACAGTTCTTTTTGTTTTTAACGCATTTTAATCGTTTACATCAAAAGAAACAATTTTTCTTTGGCTTTGGCAAAAAAATGCACGAAAAAGGCATTTTTGTTACGCTTTTGTTACGCATACTGTGCTAACATATAAGGTGGAAGGTCATTCATCAAACTGGCGCTTTCACGCCGAAAACTGATATATCAAATGTGGTTTTGTGGTGCGAAAATTTTCGTATTTGTCGAAGGTTTTCGTTCGCCCAATCCGACCACTTTTTGCGGGAGAAATCGATCATTATGCCAGACCGTGAACTGCGGCACATGCGCCGCACCGAATTAGTCGAGATCATTCTGGCGCTCAAGCAGAGCGAGGACCAGCTCCGGGCAGAAAACACTGCCCTGTCTGCCCAGCTGCAGGAACGGCAGATCCATATTGAAAACGCAGGTTCCATTGCGCAGGCTGCACTGGAGCTGAACAAGGTGTTTGAAGCGGCGCAGGCTGCGGCTGATGAATACGTTGCATCGGTGCTCGCAGCAAACAAAAACACCGATGCCGCCGCCAGCGCTCTGCGCGCTCAGGCGGAAGCCGAAGCCCAGCAGATCCTTGCACAGGCACAGACCGAGGCTGCGAACCTGAAGGCCCGCACCCAGCAGCAGTGCGACGCGGAAACGGAAGCCGCCGCACGCAAGCGCGCCCAGACCGAAGCGGACTGCAAGGCAATGCTTGCCCGGACGCAGCAGGAGATCCAGCAGCGCCGGGCCGCTTTTGACCGCCGGGCCAGCGAACTGCTGGACGGCTATCACAGCACGGAATTCCTGCCGGAGGAGCGTGCCAAATGAAAGAGCAAAAGATCAGGTTCACGCCCATTCCATCCACAGCAGAGGTGGAAGCAGAGCGCGAACGTCTGGCCTACCGCAGCCGTTATATGCGGGTGCTGCGCAGCACGGTCTACACGCTGCTGGTGGTCGCGGCCGTTGCCGTGCTGCTGGCCACTCTGTTTCTGCCGGTGCTTCAGGTCTCCGGCGACAGCATGAACCCCACTCTGCAGGACCGGGACATCATTCTGCTGGTCAAGGGCAGCGACATGAAGACCGGCGACCTTTGCGGATTTTACTGGCAGAACAAGCTTCTGCTCAAGCGCATCATCGGCCTGCCCGGTGATGTGATCGAACTGGACGAGGACGGTGTGGTCACTGTGAACGGCCAGACGCTGGATGAGCCCTATGTAGATGAACTGGCTCTGGGCGAATGCGACATCAAATTTCCCTATCAGGTGCCGGAAAACCGGTATTTCGTACTGGGTGACCATCGGGCCACCTCCATTGACAGCCGCAGCAGTGTGATCGGCTGTGTGGAAAAAAGTCAGATCGTAGGCAAGGTTTTTTTGCGGGTATGGCCCTTGTCCAACTTCTCGTTGATCCACTAAGGAGGTTTAGGAATCATGCGGGATATTGTGAAAGAATATCAGAAAAAGTTCCGTCGGAACCACCAGCGCGCCAGACGCTATACTGCGCTGCTGCTGGCACTGGCGCTTACCACCAGCCTGTTCGTGAACTGGCAGCTGCACGGCGTGGGCATTGCCAAGACGGCCGATTATCTGTGCGGCGAGTTGGAGCACGAGCACACCGCTGCCTGCTATGAAAAGCAGCTGGTGTGCGGCTATGAGGAAGGCGAACCGGAGGACTGGAACGCCACCATGACGGACGACGGCATGTCTTTTGATGATACATTCGACATGGATGATGATGCGTTCGGCGTGGATGCGGATGATCCCGGCATTGCAGCCCATTCCGCAGAGCCGGAGTACATCTTTGTGCCCCATGAGCACACCGACGACTGCTACCAGGAAGTGCAGGAGCTGACCTGCCTGGAAGAAGAGCACACCCACGACGACAGCTGTTTTGATGAGGATGGTGTCACCTTCATCTGCGATAAATTCGAGCACACCCACGACGACAGCTGCTACACCACCACCTATGAGCTGGTGTGCGGTCTGGAAGAGGGCGAGCTTGTAGAAGAAGTGAACCCCGATTATGACCCGGTGGCCCTGTTTGAGGAGCCGGTGGCCGCAAAGCCCGTGGTGGTCGATCCTGTGATCGAGACCCCGGTGCACCACCACACCGATGCCTGCTACGAGGAAGTGCTGGTCTGCGGCCTGCCGGAGCATCACCACACGGTGAACTGCCTGTCCGACCCGCTGGACGGCACGCAGGACGAGGACGAATGGCTGGCACAGACCGGCACCACGCTGAGCGGCAACTGGGCCGACGACCTGCTGGCCGTAGCCGAGAGCCAGCTGGGATATGAGCAGAGCGAGCGCAACTTCCAGCTGGACGATGCCGACGGCGAGACCGTGCGCCACTACACCCGCTACGGCAACGACTACGGCAACGACTACGGCCCATGGGACGTGATGTTCCTTTCCTACTGCCTGAAATATGCCGATATCCCCCAGAGCGCTATCCCGCAGGTTTCCAGCGTGCTGTCTTTGCACAGCCAGCTGCGCAGCGCGCTGTACAACGAAGAGACCGGCAGCGGCTATGCCATGGATTTTGACGGTGATCTGCCGTCTGATGCCGCAATGCCCGGTGATATCGTCATTTACAATGGCACCGTGACCAAGGCTGTAGCCGCGGAAAGCCAGCCGTTGCAGGTGCAGGATGATTCCGCCGATGCCGACATTGCCCTGCTCTCCATGGATGCTGCGGCCACCACCGACACCGCGCCCCACATTGAGGAATACACCGTGGATGCCAGCACCGTTGGCATCGTGAGCGATGTGGACGAAGATTTCGGCACCCTGACCGTGATCTCCGGCGATGTGGATGGCAAGGTGGCTGAAGTCACGCTGAATGCTTCGCAGGTAACAACGCTGGTGTCTGTGGCAAATGCGCAACAGGCCGATTACGGCGTGGCTACGCCGGATTACAAAGTTGAAGATGACGCAGATGCCATTACCACCATCAAAGGTCTGGATGCACTGGATTACCTCACTGCTCTGGAGGTGCAGCGCAAGAATGGCACTGAATACGAGGATACCAACGTCACCACCATTTCGGAGCTTCTGCACAGCAGCCTTACCGTCACAGATATCCCGGCCAAAGCGATCCATGACAACGACTACTGTGTCCATGTTAAACTGCCCAAGAGCTTTGATGTGCTGAACGATGAGCTTATCTCCGGCAAACTGGAAGATACCGGCAATTATGACACCTGCGGCAGCTACCGGCTGCTCAAGGGGAATGACGGCTGCTGGTACGCCGTGCTGCGGTACGACCAAGACTATATCAAGCAGAAAGAAGCGGAAGGCGCAGGCGCGGATACTTCCGATGCCAAGGTCACCAGCAACGTTGCCTTCAATTTCCAGTGGAACCAGAGCGAGGTCACCAGCAGCGGCTTTAATCAGATCGAGGTCAACAAAGATTACGCCCTTGATATCACCATCAACCCGGATGAAACCCCCGATGAGGATCAAAAAGACGATAAGAACTATGACCTTAACCAGAGCGTGAAGGACCCGCGCCACGATGGCAGCGATGCCTACTACCTGGATTACACTGTTACGCTTGTGGTCAAGAACGAACAGGCCGGCCCGCTGACGCTTGCGGACAGCATGACCCTGCCCACCGGCGTAACCGCCGAATATGTCGAAGACTCGCTCCAGCTCAGCATGGAAAACGGCAATACAACGCTCAGAATCACTTGGGAAAATGTTAATGATGAGCGCAAGATCACCTTGGGTTCTGCCGGTTCCCCCATTGCCGCAGGCACCTATTCTATCCGCTACACCGTCAAGCTGAAGGACGTTGGCGAAACGGCTGTTGACGGTGAAGTAATCAATAACATCAAGATTCTGGATACGCCCATCAGCGATGATGCCGAAGAGTCGGTAAAAACCGACAGCCTTGTGTTCACCAGTCAGGCCGATCCGTCCGACTACGAACTTCCCTCTACCGGCGGGGCCGGTACCAAACTGTATACAGCAGGCGGCGGCGCGCTGATGCTTGCCGCTCTGGTGTGCGGGGTTTGCAGAAAGCGCAGACGCGAAAGGAGGGCACGTTAAAAAGCCTGCATCCTTCCTGACACGGCGGCAAAATTGATTCTGCGCCGGAAGCAGACCCTGAAAATAGGAATCAGAAAAACTTGAAAGGAGACTTTCGCAAATCATGATGAAGAAAACAATCAAAAAGCTGCTGGCCGCACTGCTGGCAGTTGCCATGCTGTGCGCCATGGCGATCCCGGCGTTTGCAGACAACTATTGGGAGACTGAGGAGGACCTCGGCAAAAACCACTGTTACGACGCTTTCCAGATCTTCACGGGTGATGTTAGTGATGACAATACGATTTCCAACGTTGCTTGGGGCAGCAGCATCGCTCATCCTAACGAGTTTCTGGCGCAGTTGACGAAAGATTCTACCATCGGCGATAAGTTTGAAACTAGTTTCACTCCTCAGGAAGCTGCTGCGGTTATCAGCCAATGGAGTGATTCCGATAATAACAGCATCGCTTTTGCGCGTTGTGTATGCAACTATGTCTACTCGGATGGAGACTCGACACCCGTCCTTCAAGGTGGTCACACCAATGGCTTCAAACTTGAAGAGGCAGGTTATTATCTGATCGTTGATACTTCCTCCTTTAGCAGTGACGCTAATAACGATTCCTATCATGCCTACAATTCCTTCCTGCTGAAGGTTAACCAAAAAAACTATCACGTTCAAATTACGCCTAAGGTTGTAAAGCCCACTGTTAAGAAGGAAGTCTACGACAACGACGATGGAAGCTCTTCTGGTGACAATAACGGTTGGGGCAGTTCCGCTGACCATGCAATCAACGAAGAGTTCAAGTTCAGGCTGATTGCTAAGTTGCCCGAAAGCGAAAACAATGGCCATGCTTACGATTACTATGATAAGTACTCGGTTATCTTTCATGATACCCTGTCCGATGGCATTACTTATGACAGACCCGATAGTGTAGTCATTAAATCCAATGGCAAGACCTATGTTATCCCCAACGATTCTTCGAAGTATACTATCGGTCTTGAAAGTCAAAACTATCTTGTGGTAAAAATTCCTGATGTTAAGGCCTGTGCCAAAGACGCAGGGTTTGATTTGAATGACGGCGCTACTATTACGGTCACCTACACTGCACACCTGAACGAAAATGCCGCTGTCAATGGCTCTGCCGAGAACAAAAACAGCGTACGGCTCCAGTACTCTAATAACCCCAGACCCGACGGCGAATACTGGGGCTACACTCCCAACTACACTCCCGAAAGCGAAGTCTATGTGTACACCTACCAGCTGAACAACACCAAGTATCACGATACAGCTGAAAAGGGCAACGAGTTGAAGGACGTTGGCTTCCGTCTGTACAGCGATGCGGATTATAAGAATGAAGTGGAGCTCTACCAAGACGGCGAATTCTACTACCCCATCAAAAACGCATCCAATAAACAGGCTGTTGAAATGAAGTCTGCCGAGGATGGCACGTTCAACGTTAAAGGTCTGGACGCTGGCACCTACTACCTGAAGGAGACCAAAACTCCTGCCAATTACAATCCCTGCGATGTACCCCCTGTGATCATCAAGGCAAACCACAAAGGAAATCAGGTTGATCTGAACGGTTCCACCCTGTCTACCACCATCATCAACAACAAAGCCGGCGGCATTACCCTGCCCTCCACCGGCGGCATCGGCACTACCCTGTTCTATGTGGTCGGCGGCGGCCTAATGGTTGCGGCCATCGTTCTGCTGGTCACCAAGAAGCGCATGGAGAACAAGTAAGCTCCATTTCCCCCAAGAACCCGGAGCAAAGGGGCCGCAAGGCCCCCGCTCCTATCCTTATAACATTAGGGAGTAGCCCATGAAAAAGAACAAAAGCACCATCATCCTGATCCTCGTCTTTTTCGTGGGTCTATCCGTGATGTTATACCCCACCCTCAGCGATTACGTCAACCAGCTGCATCAGTCCCGTGCTGTGGCCACCTATGCCGAGGACGTGGACAATCTGACCGATGCCGACTACAGCGCCTATTTCGAGGCGGCAGATGCGTTCAATGCGCAGATCGCCGCCGACCCGGACGCTTTGTATTTCCCGCAGCGCTTTCCCACCTACGAAAGCACGCTGGATGTGACCGGCACCGGCATTATGGGCTACATCACCATTGAAAAGATCGGTGTGGAGCTGCCCATCTACCACGGCACCAGCGATGGCGTGCTGCAGGTGGCGGCAGGTCATCTGGAAGGCACCAGCCTGCCGGTGGGCGGCGGCAGCACCCACGCGGTCATTTCGGCCCACCGCGGCCTGCCCAGCGCCAAGCTGTTCACCAATCTGGACCAGCTGGAAGTGGGCGACACCTTCACCATCACGGTGCTGGACCGGGTGCTGACCTATGAGGTGGACCAGATCTCCATTGTACTGCCCACCGAGACCGACAACCTGAAGGTGGTGGACGGCAAGGATTACGTCACCCTGATGACCTGCACCCCCTACGGCATCAACTCCCACCGCCTTCTGGTGCGGGGACGGCGCATCGAAACGCCGGACAAGCTCAAGCACATCCGTGTAACAGCCGATGCCATCAAGATCGAACCGATCATCACAGCTCCCATCATGGCACTGCCCCTGCTGCTGGTGCTGCTGCTCTGGCTGCTGTTCTCCAACCGCAAACGCAAATCTACAAGAGGTGAAAAACATGAAACGCACTGATCTCAAAAAGCACGCTGCGGCCCTGCTTTTGGTGCTGTGCCTTCTGGTAACAAGTGCGCTGCCTGCCCTTGCCACCAGCGCAAACATCAAGCTGGTGGACAGCAGCGGCAATCCCACTACCGGCACCATCCGCGTTACGCTGTACGACAGCGCCAACGATAAGGCGCTGAGCGGCGGCAAGCTCACTTTGTACCGTGTGGCCGAGGTAAAGCGCCAAAACGGCAACCTGAGCTACGAATACTGCGGCGATTTCTACGGCTGCGGCATTGCGCTGGGTGATTTGACCGACAGCACCCTTGCGGCCCAGCTGCAGGAGTATCTGTCCCAAAGCGCCGAGGGCACCACAAAGACCATTGATGCGGACGGCAACGTGACCTTCTGTGGTCTGGAGCTGGGCCTGTATCTGATCGTGCAGACCGAGGCTTCCAAGGGCTATGAGCCGATCAATCCGTTCCTTGTCTCTCTGCCCATGGCGGAGGATGGCAAGTGGAATTATGCGGTGGATGCCAGCCCCAAGGTGGGTGCTTACACCCCCACCAAGCCGGACACGCCGCCTACGCCCCCTACCCCGCCTACGCCCGATTATCCTGATACGCCTACCCCGCCGGACAACCCGGATAACCCGGTCTCTCCCGGTAATCCGGACAATCCCGTGGCTCCGGGCCATCCGGACAATCCCGTGGCCCCGGGCCATCCGGATCATCCGGTAGCACCCGGTAATCCAGACAGCCCCGTTCTTCCGGGCCACCCGGATAACCCGGTAATGAGCGGTCTGCCGCAGACCGGTCAGCTGAACTGGCCCGTGCCGGTGCTGGCTGTCAGCGGTGTGGTGCTGTTTGCATTCGGCTGGGCGTTGGATCGCAAATACCGCACAGTATAATTTTATTCTGATACAACAAAGAGGACCCGATGCAGATGCATCGGGT
>ERZ791612.1179-NODE-1179-length-11974-cov-2.947059_pt1 | contig 11974 bp, 9 predicted proteins | sample MGYA00509963_ERZ791612 | MGnify/ENA primary metagenome ERZ791612 (study PRJEB30046, sample SAMN00791906) | human gut metagenome | study: EMG produced TPA metagenomics assembly of the A metagenome-wide association study of gut microbiota in type 2... | reverse complement strand
GATGAATGCCGATGTCATGTAATCCGGCCGCAAAACGTTGAAGATCGGACAGGCATACGTCCAATACGTAAATCCCTTCCAATGTCAGAAAGCTCATCAGTTTGTCCAGATCCGTCAGATAGGCATCCAGCGTATTAAGAGATAAGGACTTTTCCAGTTTGAGATACTGCTGATACTTCCTGATTATCAGCTCTTGTTGTTCCTTCTTATGCTTTTTTTCGTTGATTTCCATTTCTTTTTTCTACCTTTGCACATTCTTTCAGATACAAAGGTATAAAAAAACAGGATTGCGCGATGAAGATACAAATTATTAATGGCCCGAATATTAATCTGTTGGGTAAGCGTGAACCTTCCATTTACGGAAGCGTTACATTTGAAGATTACTTGGCTGATCTTCGCAAAAGATACGTTGACGTGGAGATCGACTATTTTCAATCGAACATCGAGGGAGAAATGATAGACTGCATACAGCAGGTGGGATTTGATGTGGATGGTATAATCTTGAATGCAGGTGCGTATACACATACTTCCATAGCCTTGCAGGATGCTATTCGCTCTGTGACGTCTCCGGTGATTGAGGTACATATTTCCAATGTGCATAATCGGGAGTCTTTCCGACACGTATCGATGATTGCTTGTGCCTGCAAGGGAGTGATTTGTGGCTTTGGGTTGAATTCGTACCGTTTGGCCTTGGAAGCTTTGTTAGATAGATAATAAATAAGGTAATATAATATATAATAGGTAGAAAGACTATGTTATTGAAACAGACTAAGATTGTGGCTTCCATCTCGGATAGACGTTGTGATGTGGATTTTATAAAACAGTTGTTTGAAGCTGGGATGAATGTAGTGCGTATGAATACAGCGCACGCTAGCCGTGAAGGTTTTGAAGCTTTGATTGCAAATGTACGTGCTGTGTCCAACCGTATTGCGATCTTGATGGATACAAAAGGTCCGGAAGTTCGTACGACGGCTAATGCAGAACCAATTCCATATAAGACAGGTGATAAAGTAAAGATTGTAGGTAATCCGGATTTGGAAACAACTCGTGAGTGTATTGCTGTTTCATATCCGAACTTTGTGTCTGACCTGAATATCGGCGGTACGATTCTGATTGATGATGGCGATCTGGAACTGGAAGTTATTGATAAGACGGATGGTTATTTGCTGTGTGAAGTTAAGAACGATGCTACTTTGGGAAGCCGTAAAAGCGTAAATGTCCCGGGTGTTCGCATCAATCTTCCTTCATTAACGGAAAAAGACCGTAACAATATTCTTTATGCTATCGAAAAGGATATTGATTTTATCGCTCACTCTTTCGTACGCAACCGTCAGGATGTACTTGACATACGTGAAATTCTGGATGCACATAATAGTGATATTAAGATTATTGCTAAGATTGAGAATCAGGAAGGGGTGGATAATATCGATGAAATCCTGGAAGTGGCAGATGGCGTAATGGTTGCCCGTGGTGACTTGGGTATCGAAGTGCCTCAAGAACGTATTCCGGGAATCCAGCGTGTATTGATTCGCAAGTGTATTCTGGCAAAGAAGCCGGTAATTGTTGCTACTCAAATGCTCCATACAATGATAAATAATCCTCGTCCGACTCGTGCGGAAGTGACTGATATTGCCAATGCAATCTACTATCGTACAGATGCATTGATGTTGAGTGGGGAAACTGCTTATGGTAAGTATCCGGTAGAGGCAGTGAGAACAATGACTAAGATTGCTGCCCAGGCTGAAAAAGATAAATTGGAGGAAAATGATATCCGTATTCCATTGGATGAGAATAGTAATGATGTTACGGCATTCCTTGCTAAACAGGCTGTGAAGGCTACTTCTAAACTAAAAATACGTGCCATTATTACTGATAGCTATAGCGGACGTACTGCCCGCAATCTGGCAGCTTTCCGTGGAAAGTATCCGGTGTTGGCTATCTGTTATAAAGAAAAGACCATGCGTCATTTGGCTTTGTCTTATGGTGTGGAAGCTATCTATATGCCGGAATTGGCTAACGGACAGGAGTATTACTTTGCAGCATTGCGCCGTTTGTTGAAAGAAGGTCGTTTACAGCCTTCTGATATGGTTGGTTATTTGAGTAGTGGTAAGGCGGGAACGAAAACATCATTCCTCGAAATTAATGTAGTGGAAGATGCTTTGAAGCATGCAGAGGAGACTGTATTACCTAACAATAACCGCTATCTGTAATTTGTAAAGATTAGTTTTATGCAGGAAACCGAATCGATAGATGAATATATTTTGCAGCATATTGATCCCGAGAGCGATTATTTAAAATCGCTCTACCGGGACACACATGTAAAACTGCTCCGTCCTCGTATGGCTTCCGGGCATTTGCAGGGACGGATGCTGAAAATGTTTGTAGAAATGATTCGGCCCCGTCAGATATTGGAAATAGGAACGTATAGTGGCTATTCTGCCCTTTGTCTGGCAGAAGGTCTGGCCGAAGGTGGAATGTTGCATACGTTTGAGATCAATGATGAACAAGAGGATTTTACCCGTCCATGGTTGGAAAAATCACCATTTGCCGATAAAATTCGTTTTTATATAGGTGATGCTTTAGAACTTGTTCCATGTTTAGGTGTTACCTTTGATATGGCTTTTATTGATGGTGATAAGCGTAAGTATATTGAATATTACGAGATGACGTTGGCGCATTTATCTGCAGGCGGTTATATCATTGCTGATAATACTTTGTGGGACGGTCATGTTCTCGAACAGCCTCGCAACACGGATGCACAGACGATTGGTATTAAAGCCTTCAATGATTTGGTGGCGGGAGATGTGCGAGTGGAAAAAGTGATATTGCCTTTACGTGACGGATTAACGATCATAAGGAAGAAAATAGTAAGTAGTAAATCGTAAAACAGTAAATAACTTTATGGAAACAACCAGACAGAATAAGATATCTCGCCTGTTGCAGAAAGAGCTAAGTGAGATATTCCTGCTTCAAACAAAGTCCATGCCGGGCACATTGGTCTCTGTTAGTGCAGTTCGTATCAGTCCTGATATGAGTATTGCCCGTGTTTACCTCAGTGTTTTTCCTTCGGAGAAAGCGGAAGAGATGGTGAAGAATATCAATAACAATATGAAATCCATTCGTTATGAGCTTGGGACTCGTGTACGTCACCAGCTACGTATCATTCCTGAACTGAAATTCTTCGTGGATGATTCATTGGATTATATTGAGAAAATAGATTCATTGCTGAAGTGAAATAATTCATTGCAGAGGTGAACTTCCCTTTTTATATAGCCAGGCGTTATCTTTTTTCAAAGAAAAAGCATAATGCTATTAATATCATATCCGGCATTTCCGTATGTGGAGTGGCTCTTGCTACGCTTGCTTTGGTTTGCACTCTTTCCGTTTTTAATGGTTTTCAGGATATGGTGGCCAGCTTTTTTACGGCTTTTGATCCGCAGTTGAAAATTACGGTCCGTGAAGGAAAGGTTTTTGATGCACAAGATGAACGGATTCGTGCCGTTTGTGCGCTTCCTGAAGTGGAGGTGTTTACAGAGACGCTCGAAGAGAATGCAATGGTGCAATACAAGGATCGGCAAACTATGGTTGTATTGAAAGGTGTGGAGGATAACTTTGAAGAACTGACTGCTATAGACAGTATACTCTATGGCGCAGGTGAATTTGTTCTTCATGACTCTATTGTGAACTACGGGGTCATGGGAGTGGAACTGGTTGCGACTTTGGGTACAGGTTTGGAATTTGTTGATCCTCTTCAGGTTTATCTACCCAAGCGGAATGCCAAAGTGAACATGGCAAATCCCGGAGCTTCTTTTAATCGTGATTACCTGTATTCTCCGGGTGTCGTATTTGTTGTGAATCAGCAAGAATATGACGGGAAATATATTCTGACTTCTCTTGATTTTCTTCGCCAGCTTCTGGATTATACAACAGAAGTCTCTGCGATGGAATTGAAATTAAAGCCTAATGTAAATACTTCATCGGTACAATCTAAAATAGAAAACATACTAGGTGATGATTTTGTTGTTCAGAATCGTTATCAGCAACAGGCAGATATTTTCCGTATTATGGAGATAGAGAAACTAATCTCTTATTTGTTCCTCACTTTTATTTTAATGATAGCCTGTTTTAATGTGATAGGCTCTCTTTCTATGTTGATCTTGGATAAGAAGGATGATGTAGTAACTTTGCGGAGTCTTGGAGCTAGTGATAAACTCATCTCCCGAATATTCCTCTTTGAAGGACGTCTCATTTCTCTTTTTGGCGCTATTTCCGGTATTGTCCTCGGCTTAATCCTATGTTTTATCCAACAGAAATTCGGTATAATTTCATTGGGAGGCGGTGGTGGTACTTTTGTTGTAGATGCCTATCCTGTCAGCGTTCACGCTTGGGATGTCGTATTAATCTTTATCACAGTTTTAGCCGTTGGTTTTCTCTCCGTATGGTATCCTGTACGTTATTTAAGTAAGAGACTTTTATAGCTAAACGGTAATGTTTTTATTATAGCCATTTTTCTATAATTGATAACTTTTAATTCCTTTTTATGGTGTTTTATTTTCGTAATTGATACGATACTGCTATATTTGGCTCAATTTTGTTAATTGGAAATAATCTATAAATACTTCTGTGAAACTTGAGAATAATGAAATATGTAGAATAGTAGACGGCGATGAAATTGCTTTCAATCGTTTTATGGAGCATTATTCTTCGCGTTTATATCACTATACATTTGCGCTACTTGGCCAGAAGGAGTCAGCTGAAGAGATTGTGAGTGATGTTTTTTTTGAAGTTTGGAAAAATAGAAAAAGTCTGGCTGAAATTGGCAATATGAATGCTTGGATCCAGACAATCACCTATCGAAAAGCGATTTCTTTTTTGCGGAAGGAAACTGGAAAGTATGAATTGTCATTTGATGATATCGAAGATTTTATTTTTGAGCCGGTTCAATCTCCAGCCGAGGAGATGATTAGTAAGGAAGAAATGGCTAAAATTAATGACGCCATTCAACAACTTCCTCCCAAGTGTAAACATGTCTTTTTCTTAGCAAAAATAGACGGACTTCCTTATAAAGATATCGCAGATATGTTGAACATATCAGTGAAGACTATCAATAACCATATTGCTTTTGCGTTAGATGAAATTGCTAAAAGATTGAATATGAAATCTCGCAAGAGCTAAGTTTTTACTCTCCTGCTTATTAATGCTTTATTTTTTCACATAGCTAATCCTACTTTTATTTGTTTTCTAAGAAAAATGAAAAAAAAATCATTTTTGACTGGGAGATTTTTTTTTTAGTTGCGTCTTTATCTATAGAACAACATTAAAATAGGATTATGAGCTTGAAAGAATACCATCGTCTCGCAGATTTATTTAGTAAATTGAATTCTCAAGAAAATATTGAGGATGATTTTACTTCTATGCCTGATGCAGAGAAATTGAAATTCTTTTGGCAAAATTGTGCGCAGGAAAAGATTGATTCATCTTCTATCATAGAGAAGACTCAACGAAAGATGCGAAAAGATGCTATGAAGCGCAGAAAGAAATATTTCTTAGTTGCTTCAGCTTCTATTGCTGCTTCCTTTTTGATTTGCATTTCAACTATTTATTTTTTTAATCAGAATGGAAGTGTTAATTTAGACTTCCAGGCTATTGCTGAAGAAATTGATAGCCAATCTGTTGAGGAAGTGACTCTTATTACTTCCAAGGAACAGCTTAATTTGGATGAAGATGTTTTCATTAAGTATTCGAAAGAGGGGAAAGTTGCTGTCAATTCACAAGTGATAAAAGAGAAAGAAGAGAAAACCAAAGAGGAACAAGAATATAATCAGTTGCTTGTCCCTGCGGGGAAAAGGGCTAGAGTAGAATTGTCTGATGGGACTCGGCTGGTCGTTAACTCCCAGTCAAAAGTGATTTATCCTCGTTGTTTTAAAGGAGACATTCGTAAAATCTATGCCCAAGGAGAAGTTTTCCTGGAAGTTGCGCATGATAAGAAACATCCTTTTATAGTGGAGTCTGATGATTTTAAACTGCAAGTGTTAGGAACGAAGTTCAATATCTCGAATTATAAAGGAGGAACAACTAATATTGTATTGGTGGAAGGTGCGGTAGAAGTTACTGATAAGAATGAAAAGAAAGCACGTTTGAATCCTAATGATCTGTTGAATATAGCAAATGGTACAATTGCTTATCAAAAGCAAGTTGATGTAGCAGAGTATATTAGTTGGGTAGAGGGGATTATGTTATTGAATGGTAATGATTTGTCGCAGATCATTCAAAGACTAAGCATCTACTATGGTATATCTATTCAATGTGATCCAATTATTGGTAAAGAAAAAGTGTATGGGAAATTAGATTTGAAAGATGATATAGACGAGGTGATTGAATGTATTCAGCAAACCCTGCCATTCACGATCGAAAAAAGTGATACTAGTATATATTTAAATAAATAATTTTTTTAATTAATCTTTTAATATGTTTGCCTATGAAGAACAGACTGCTATTATGACAAAAAAAATCGGATAAATATTGCCGTATTTACCCGATAGTAATTCCCTAGTTAAATCAATAAATCCAAAATTGTTAACCTAAAAAGAAATTTTTATGGTAAAGAAAACTATTTTTCTACACTTAAAGAAAAGACTTAAGCTTTTTTGCATTATAAACGTCTTTTTTATGATTCCATTCTCTTCATTCGGTACTAATTCTATTAGTTGGAATTCCGAAGAAGATCTATTCTCAGTACAGTATGAGAATGTTACAGTTAAAGATATTTTAGATTATATCGAAAAACATAGTAAGTATATTTTTATTTACTCTGCTAATGTTCAGAAAAATCTGAATAACAAAGTCTCCATTTCAGTTTCCAATAAGAAAATAGATGCTGTATTAAAAGAGTTGTTCTCAGAGACAGGACTGAATTATAAGATGTCGGGAAGACAAATTACTATTTCGGTGCCAGAAGCTCCTAAAGTACAGCAAACTACACAACAAAAGGGTATTAAGGTAACAGGTAACGTTTCAGATGAAAAAGGTGAGCCTTTGATTGGTGTAACAATCATTTTGAAAAATGATTCCACAGTGCATGCATTGACAGACATGAATGGTAATTATAGTATTATTGTTCCTGAAAGAAAATCTGTGCTTTCTTTCCGTTATATTGGTTTTGTTCCTAAAGAAGAGGTAGTTAATAACCGGAAGGTTGTTAATGTACAAATGGTAGAAGATGTTGGTCAATTAGATGAGGTTGTAGTGGTTGCCTATGGCGCACAAAAGAAAGAGTCTGTTGTTGGTTCTATCACAACGATTGAACCTGCTAAGTTAAAGGTTTCTACTACTCGTTCAATAAGTAATAATCTGGCAGGTACAGTTGCCGGTGTATTAGCTGTGCAACGTTCTGGTGAACCGGGATATGATAACTCTTCTTTCTGGATTCGTGGTATTAGTACATTCCAGGATGCCGGACAAAACCCATTGGTTTTGATTGATGGTATAGAACGCGATTTGAATAATATTGATCCTGAAGAGATAGAATCTTTTTCTGTGTTGAAAGATGCTGCTGCAAGTGCTGTTTATGGAGTGCGGGGAGCTAATGGTGTTATTTTAATTAATACAAAACGCGGACAAGTTGGTAAACCTCGTGTGACTGTAAAGGCTGAATTTGCAGCTACACAGCCAGTTAAACTTCCCGAGTATTTGGGTGCGGCAGATTATATGCAGGTTTTGGATGATATCTTGATGGATACAGGACAACAGCCTAAATATACAGATCGTATTGCAAAAACTCGTGCAGGTTATGATCCTGATTTATATCCGGACGTGAATTGGATGGATGCAATTGCAAATGATTATGCTTCGAATCAGCGTGTAACAGTAGATATTTCTGGTGGTACAGAGACATTACGTTATTCTTTTGTTGCTGCTGCGTATAATGAACGTGGTATTTTGAAACGTGATAAAAGTTATGATTGGGATCCTACTATTAAATTGCAACGTTATAACGTTCGTTCTAATGTGGATTTGAAATTAAGTCCTACTACGCAATTACGTTTTAATATTGGTGGATATTTGCAAGATAGAAATTCTACAACGAAAGATATATCTCAAATTTTCCAGAAAGCGTTTGTTGCTGTTCCTCATGCTTTCCCTGCACAGTATTCCAGTGGACAGATACCGACAACAGAGGAGCCAAACGTTTGGGCATGGGCTACTCAAAGTGGATATAAAAGAAGAAGCGACAGTAAGATTGAAACACTGTTTTCTGTAGAACAAGATTTGAAATTCCTGCTTCCGGGATTGAAAGTAAAAGGAACATTCTCATTTGACAGGTTTTCTTCGGGTACTGTTTCTCGTGGAAAGACACCGGATTATTATGTGCCTGCTACAGGACGTGATGATGAAGGTAATTTGATTATAGCATCAAAATCCAATGGTACTAATTTCCTAGATTACTCAAAAAGCGGTGATTATGGAAATAAGAGCGTATATATGGAAGCTACTTTGTCTTATGACCGTACATTCGCCGAGAAACATTCCGTTGCTGCAATGTTATTGTTTAATCGTCGTAATTATGATGATGGAAGCAAGTTGCCTTACCGTAATCAGGGATTGGCAGGACGTGCATCTTATACCTATTCGGGTAAGTATGTAGGTGAATTTAATTTTGGCTATAATGGTTCTGAAAATTTTGCCAAAGGCAAGCGTTATGGCTTTTTCCCTTCAGGAGCCATTGGTTGGATTGTATCGGAAGAGGCATTTATGCAACCATTGCGTAAAGTCATATCTAAATTGAAATTGCGTGCATCCTATGGTCAGGTAGGTAATGCTAATTTAGGTGGACGTCGTTTTGCATACCTTTCTACAATTACCGATGATTATGCTACATTAGACATGTATAAATGGGGATTGGATAGCAGTTATGGTTTGACTGGTATGGCGGAAGGTGAGTTTGCCGTACAAGATTTGACGTGGGAAATTGTAAATAAGATGAATTTGGGGGTTGAGCTAGGTTTCCTGAATGGTATGATTGATTTGCAATTAGACTATTTCGATGAACGCCGTAAAGATATATTTATGCCACGTGAGTCTGTTCCAATGACAGCTGGATTTATGAAGCAGCCTTGGAAGAATTTTGGAAAAGTGACTAATCAGGGTGTAGAAGTTTCTTTAAATGTTAATAAACAGTTTGGCAAGGATTTATTTGTCAGCTTAATGGGAACATTTACCTATGCTCATAATGAAATAACAGAAAAGGATGAACCTAGTGCAGTAGTTGGTACTAACCGTGCTGAAACAGGGCATCCGGTAGGGCAATTAACTGGCTATATAGCAGAAGGTTTGTTTACAGCAGACGACTTTGAAGACGTAAGTACAGGTAAACTGAAAGAAGGAATTCCGACTCAAAGTTTTGTAGGTAAATTACGTCCGGGGGATATCAGATACAGGGATGTCAATGGTGATGGTAAAGTGGACGTATTTGATAAATCTCCAATCGGAGGAACAAAAGATCCGGAGATAGTATATGGCTTTGGACTGAATATGAAATATAAGAATTTAGATTTTGGAGCTCTCTTCCAAGGCATAGGTCGTAGTTGGAATATATTAGGATCAAGTATTATTCCGGGTGCCAATAGAGGAGTGACAGGCAATATGTTTACTAATGCAAATGATCGTTGGACTGTAGACAACCCAAGTCAGAACGTATTTTATCCGCGTTTGGATGATGGTATAAATAGTAATAATAACCAACCATCTACATGGTGGCTGCGGAATATGAGTTTTTTACGTTTAAAAAACATTGAACTTGGTTATTCCTTACCAAAGAATTTGTGGAGAAATACTACAGTTATATCAGGCATTCGTCTTTTCGTGAGAGGAACAAATCTTTTAACATTCTCAAAATTTGATTTGTGGGATCCGGAAGTCGAGAATACTACAGGGGCTGCGTACCCAATTATGAAATCGTTATCTGCAGGTTTTGAAATTAAATTCTAATAATAGCGCATATGAAAAATAGCATATTAAAATTTATAGTACTAAGTATTATTACGACATTTACTTTTTCTTCTTGTTCTGATTATCTGGATAAGCAACCGGATGACCAGTTGGACTTAGAATCAGTATTTGAGAATAAAAAGAATATGGAACGTTGGCTGGCATATGTTTATCGCGGCCTGCCTGAATATTATACTTATGATGGTCCGGATGCCATAGCTGATGAACTGATTCCTTCGGTTGGTTGGGAAGCGCAAGGATTTAAAGCCATTCAATATCAAAAAGGTAACTGGACAGCAGACAATCCCGGGGTAATTGCTTATTGGAATACTTATCCCAAATATATTCGTTCTGCTTATTTGTTTATAAAACATGCTCACCCATTGGAGGCTGTACCGGCTGAAGAAGTAGACTTTATGAAAGCTGAATGCCGTTTCTTTATAGCTTATTATAATTCTATGATGGCTATAGCTTATGGTTCAGTTCCCATTATTCGCGAGGCTAGTGAAAGTACTTCGGCTGATGATTTGATGTTGAAACAAGAGCCGTTTTATAATGTAATTGATTGGGCGGATCAAGAAATGTTGGAAGCCTCAAAACAATTACCTGCCACTCAAACTGAAGATAAGAAATATGGTCGTGTAACTTCTGTCGGGTGCTTGGCAATGCGTGCGCGTATCTTATTATTTGCTGCAAGTGATTTGGTGAATGGTAATCCTGCATTGGCGAATATAAAAAACATTGATGGAACTCCTATCTTTAATTCTGCACATGATCCGGAACGATGGAAAAGGGCAGTGGATGCTTGTAAACTGGTTATAGATGAGGCAGAAGCATCTGGCTATCATTTGCATTATGAATATTTGGATAACGGTGATATTGATCCTTTTCTTTCTTATCAGAATGCAGTGATGAAGAGATGGAATGAAGCCAACAGAGAATTACTGTTTGTTCGTACAATGGATTCCGGTGGATGGTATGATAAAAACTGTATCCCACGTGGTTTGGGTATTAATGGCGTGGGAGCGATCGGAATAACTCAATCTTTGGTTGATGCTTTTTTCATGAGAAACGGTCAAAGACCTATTATAGGCTATAATTCGGATGGTTCTCCTAAAGTTAACCCTGATGCTAATTATTCAGAGACAGGCTTTAGTACGCAAAAAGAGACTTATTCTACAAAGTGGCAGTATGGGTCTTCAGAAGGAGATCGTAATAAAGATGAAAATGTAGTTGTAGATGCCAATACTTATAAAATGTATTGTGACCGCGAACCTCGTTTTTATATTTCAGTACTGCATAACGAGCAATGGCATATTGGTGGTAAGAGAAATACTGACTTTTATATGGATGGTAAAGACGGTGGTCCTTCTCATGACGCTCCGTGGAGCGGCTATCTGGTACGTAAGAGAGTAGACCCATCTGCAAATCCCAAAGAAGGCAGTGGAGATTATAAAAACCGTCATGGTGCATTATGTCGTTTGGCAGAGATCTATTTAAGTTATGCTGAGGCGTTGAATGAATATAGCATTGAGAAGGGGACTTATACTGCTAATCAAAATGAGATTTTGAAATATGTCAATTTGATTCGTGAGCGTGCGGGTATTCCCGAATATAGTGTTTCAGCTGAAGAAGGCAAGATAACAGCCCCATCAGATCCTGTAGAAATGCGCGAGTTAATTCGTCAAGAAAGGCGTGTGGAATTGAATTGTGAATCTGGACTTCGTTTTAATGATCTGCGTCGCTGGAAATTAGCCGAGAAAGTATTGGATGGTGATTTTTATGGCATGAATGCTTATATTAAAGTATCCGATGCGGACTATAGAAATAAATATTATACTCGTACAGTATATCAGACACGTAAATTTATAAGCTATTGGTGGCCTATTCCACAGGACGATATTGATAAGAATTGGAATTTGGTACAAACTCCTGACTGGACCGTCGGAAACCAATAAATGGTTATAATATTAATATATTGAATATA
>ERZ791612.1176-NODE-1176-length-11987-cov-2.411498_pt1 | contig 11987 bp, 8 predicted proteins | sample MGYA00509963_ERZ791612 | MGnify/ENA primary metagenome ERZ791612 (study PRJEB30046, sample SAMN00791906) | human gut metagenome | study: EMG produced TPA metagenomics assembly of the A metagenome-wide association study of gut microbiota in type 2... | reverse complement strand
GAGCGCCGGGACGGGCAACGAACATACCCGGGCCGTCGAGGCCGCCATTGCCGACGAGCGGGCCGAGATGCTGATCGTCGCCGCAGCTACCGAGGCCGACATCGCCGAGCTGGACGAGTACGAGGAGCGCCAGATGTTCCTCGAAGAGATCGGCCTGAAGGAGTCGGGCGTGGCGCGTCTGATTAAAGCGGCCTATAAATTGCTGGATTTGCAGACGTTCTTCACGACCGGTGCCGACGAGAGCCGTGCCTGGACTTTCCGCCGGGGCATGAAAGCGCCCCAGACCGCCGGCATCATCCACACCGATTTCGAGCGGGGCTTCATCCGTGCCGAAGTCATCAAGTACGACGACTATGTGGCGCTGGGTTCCGAAAAGGCCTGCCGCGACCAGGGCAAGATCGGGGTTGAGGGTAAGGAGTACGTGGTGCAGGCCGGCGACATCATGCACTTCCTGTTCAACGTGTAGTGCCGCGCTGCCGTTTACGGTAGCGGGCGGGGCGCCGCCGGATGCGGTGATCGTGTCCTGTTGAAAACGCCGGACCGGAAGCGGCCGATGAATTGCGGCGGGTTAGCAAATATAATTCTTAAAATATTACGGTTATGAAAGCGTATTGGAAGTACCTCATCATCGGTGCGGCGATCGTCGTCAGTGCCTGGTTGCTCGCAAGGGCGTACACATATAAATACCACGCGCAGGAGACGATCGTGGTGACGGGCCTCGGCGAAACCGAGTTCTCGTCCGACCTGATCGTCTGGAACGGTTTCATCACCGCCGAGGCGCAGAACGTCGAAGCGGGATACGCGCAGATCGAATCCAGCAAGAAGAAGGTGTACGACTACCTCCTCTCGAAAGGGATCGCTGCTGAAGCCGTGGTCTTCCAGTTCGTGAACGTCACCAAGCAGTACGAGCCGGTCTATTCGGCCAATGGCAGTTGGGCCGGACAGCGGTTTACCGGTTACCGGCTTTCGCAGGGCTTCACCGTCGAGTCGAAGAGTGTCGATGCCGTCGAGAATGTTTCGCGTGAAATCTCTTCGCTGATCGCCCAGGGCGTTTCGATCGAGGCTATGCAGCCCGATTATTACTATACGAAGCTCGACGACGTGAAGTTGTCGCTCATCGAGAAAGCATCGGCCGATGCCCGTGTCCGTGCCGAGAAGATCGCGGTCAATGCCGGAGCGAAGCTCGGCGGAGTGGCTTCGGCCCGTATGGGCGTGTTCCAGATCACGGGTGCCAATACCAACGAGGAGTTCTCGGCCGGAGGATCGTTCAACACCTCGAGCCGGCAGAAAAAAGCCCGTATCACCATGCGGGTCGAATACCGCATTAAGTAAACGGTATGGGAAATCGTGCAAAAATCGCCCGGGCGCTTACCTCCCGATGGACGGAACGGATATTTTTCGTCCTGCTTCTCGCAGCGGTCGCTTTGAGGAACGATGCGGTCTGGCGCGTGGTATCGGGTGCCTTCGTAGTGTGGGTGATGTGTGCGCTGTGGGCCGTGGCGCCGACTTTGTGCAAACCTGCCCGAGGGGGTGCAGCGGCGCAGGATGCGGCCGGTCGCAAGACGGCCGAATCCGAACATGACGATAAAAAGGAAATCAACAAAGAGTAACGAAATATGGAAAGACCTGTCCGGGTGCGCTTCGCACCCAGCCCTACGGGGCCTCTGCATATCGGCGGCGTACGTACGGCGCTTTATAACTACCTGTTCGCGCGTCGGCACGGCGGTACGATGATTCTTCGTATCGAAGATACCGACTCGCAGCGTTTCGTGCCGGGTGCCGAGGAGTATATCCTCGAGTCGCTCAAGTGGTGCGGCATCGAGATCGACGAGGGTGTCGGCGTCGGCGGCCCTCATGCGCCGTACCGCCAGAGCGAGCGGCGCGACATCTACCTGAAATACGCGAAACAGTTCGTGGAGTCCGGATGGGCCTACTACGCTTTTGATACTGCCGAGGAGTTGGACGCCCTGCGCAAGGAGTACGAGGCGCGCGGCGAAACTTTCGCATACAACTATTCGATCCGCGAGAAACTGCCTACGTCGCTCTCTCTCTCGAAAGAGGAGGTCGCAGCCCGCATCGCGCGGGGCGACCAGTGGGTCATTCGCTTCAAGATGCCCGAAAACGAGATCGTCGAAATGGACGACCTGATCCGGGGGCATGTCGAGGTGAACACTTCGACGCTCGACGACAAGGTGCTCTATAAGTCGGCCGATGCGCTGCCTACGTACCATCTGGCGAATATCGTGGACGACCGTCTGATGGAGGTGTCGCACGTGATCCGTGGCGAGGAGTGGCTGCCGTCGTTGCCGCTGCATTATCTGCTGTACCGGGCCTTTGGTTGGACGGACCTGCAGCCCCGCTTCGCGCATCTGCCTCTGCTGCTGAAACCTACGGGCGGTGGCAAACTCTCGAAGCGCGACGGCGACAAGATGGGGTTCCCCGTGTTCCCGCTCTTCTGGAAATCCCCGACGGGCGAAACCGCACGCGGTTACCGCGAGGACGGTTATTTCCCCGAGGCGTTTATCAACATGCTGGCGTTGCTGGGGTGGAATCCCGGCACCGAGCAGGAGATCTTCTCGATGCAGGAGCTGATCGACAACTTCTCGCTGGAGCGCGTTTCGAAATCGGGCGCCCGCTTCCAGCCCGACAAGGCCAAGTGGTTCAACGCCCAGTATATGCACCATAAGAGCGACGCGGAACTGGCCGCACTGTATCAGCCGATCCTGCGCGAGCACGGCATCGAGGTTTCGGACGAGTTGGCCGGGCGTGCCGCAGGCATTATGAAAGAGCGGGCCACGTTCATCACCGATCTGTGGGATCTGACCTCGTTCTTCTTCGTCGCTCCGACTCAGTACGATGAGAAGCAGGCTAAGAAGTATTGGAAGGGCGATAATCCGGCTATGCTGCGCGAACTGCGCGAGGTGCTGGCCGGCATCGACGATTTTTCGCTCGAAAATACCGAGCGGATCGTGCACGGCTGGATCGAGCAGAAGGGCTATTCGCTGGGACAGGTGATGAACACGCTGCGCCTGGCGCTGGTCGGAGCCGGCAAGGGTCCCGGTATGTACGACGTTACCTCTTTCATCGGGAAGGAGGAGACCCTGCGTCGTATCGACAACCTGCTGCGTAATCTGAAGCCGGGCGAATAGGGATGGAGATCGAACAGCAGATCTGGGGCGCCACTTCGGAGGGCGAGGCCGTTGTGCTCTATACGCTGCGCAATGCCGCAGGTGCCGAAGTGCGGCTTTGCAATGTCGGCGCGGCTGTCGTGTCGATTCTGGTTCCCGATCGTGACGGACATTTGGCGGATGTGGCGCTGGGTTACAAGGATTTCCGCAGTTATTTCGGCGATCCGGCCCTGTGCGGCAAAAGCATCGGCCGCGTGGCCGGTTGCATCGCTTACGGGACGATGCGGATTGACGGCGAAGAATACCGCTTGGATATAAACGGCATGGCCGGGCATCTCAACGGCGGTGTGAAGGGCTTCGCCGGGCGCTTGTGGGAGAGCCGTGTCGAAACCAACCGGGTCGTGATGTCGCTCTCTTCCGACGACGGCGATCAGGGGTATCCCGGTAATTTGCAGGTCGAGGCCGCTTTCGATTTCGACGAAGATAATGCGCTGGAAATAACTTATATCGCTCGAACCGACCGGACGACGCCCGTGAACATGGCCTGCAACCTGCTGCTCAATCTGGGCGGCGAGGGCAGCGGGTCGGTACTCGACCACGAGCTGCGGCTCGATGCTTCGACTGTTTTGGAAGCGGACGATCGTCTGATTCCTACCGGGAAACTGCTCGGTGTTGCCGGTACGCCCGCCGATTTCCGTTCACTGCGCCGCTTGGGTGAGGGCGTCGATTCCGATTTCGACCGGATCCGGATGCTGCGGGGGTACGACCACTTCTTCCCCGTGGACGGTTGGCGGCAGAATATCCTGACCGAAGTCGGCGAATTGCGCGATGCACGTTCGGGACGCCGGGTGGAGATTCTCTCTTCGCAGCCCGGCGTGACGCTCTACACCGGCAATCGCTTGGGCGGCGGATGCCCCGAAACGAAGTCGGGCGGCCGCTACCGGGATTACGAAGGGGTCGCCGTCGTCTGTCAGGGGTATCCCGATGCGGTCAATCGGCCGGAATTTCCTTCTCCGCTGCTTGCGCCTGACGGATTTTATTGCCAGAAGACCGTCTATCGGTTCGGTACTTTCCGGTAGGTGATGACTCTCCCCAGGCTTGCCCTGTCCCGAGGAAGATACCGGATTTTTCAACTGTCGGAGCCGGAAAACGGTCCCGGGTTTTGCCTGGTTCCGGGTTGTAAACGTTTTTTTCGGCAAATATCCGAACAGTCGGTTTTTCGTCGCTGTCCGCCGCATTCGGAGTGAGTTGTTCGAACAAAGCTGTGCGCCATTCCTGGGGTCGAGCCGGGTGGCGTACTCTTTTTGTGATGCGGTGCGATTTTCCGAAATTTAATGTTATCTTTGCGCCCGTATTCTTGAAGGGGTGCCTTACTGTCAGGCTGAGATTATACCCATTGTACCGGATACGGGTAATGCTGAAACCGGGAATCTATAATCGATACGACATACCCCTTTTCTGTTCTTTTAATTCAATTAAAGTTATGAAAAGGATTTTCTTACTGCCGCTTACGGCTGCGGCTGTCTGGTGCGCGATGCCGGTGCACGCGGACGAACCGGTGGAAACGGACTCCATGACTCCGGATTCCATGAAACTGTACGAATTGCAGCAGATCGAGGTGACCGCTACCCGCGTCGATCGCAAAACTCCGGTGGCATATGCCGATATCGGCCGAGAAGCGATTTCTCGCCGGAATTTCGGCAGCGACATGCCGACGTTGTTGCAAATGACTCCGTCGGTGGTCGCCACTTCGGATGCCGGCAACGGCATCGGCGGTACGGCGTTCCGTCTGCGCGGTTCGGATGCTTCGCGCATCAATGTCACAACCAACGGCGTGCCGATGAACGATGCCGAGAGCCACTCGGTCTATTGGTACGATACGCCCGACATGGCTTCTTCGGTCGGAACGATCCAGGTACAGCGCGGTGCCGGAACCTCGACCAACGGTACGGGAGCCTTCGGCGGTTCGGTGAATATGACCACCGCCCCGATGTCGAGCGAATTTTCTGGCGAAGCGTCCCTTTCCTATGGCTCCTACAACACCAACAAACAGTCGTTGCAGATCGGTTCGGGACTCATGGGCGGCCATTGGACCGTCGATGCCCGGCTTTCGCATATCTCCTCGGACGGTTATGTCGATCGGGCCTTCACCAACCTGGAGTCCTACATGTTGCAGGTCGGGTACTACGATGGGGGTACGGCCGTGAAGCTGATCTCCTTCGGCGGTGTGGCCAGAGTCGGACTGGCTTATGACGGCGTGACGAAGGAGCAGCTCGAAACCGACCGGCGCTACAATTCGCAGGGGCTTGTCAAACATGCCGACGGATCGATTTCGTTTTATGATAACCAGACGGATAACTATACCCAGATCAACAATCAGTTGATCGTCAATCATCGCTTCAACGCCCGTTGGACGCTGAATGTCACGGGCCACTACACCTACGGTTCGGGTTATTACAACCAGTATAAGAACGGACAGACGTTGAGTGAGTACGGTATCGCGCCGATCCCTACGGACGATCCGAACGAGCCGATTACCGAAAGCAATCTGATTCGCCGCAAGTCGATGGACAACCATTTCGGCGGCGTGGTGGCATCGGCCAACTATACTCGTGGTCGCGTACAACTGGCCCTGGGCGGTGCGGGCAACGTATATGACGGCGGCCACTGGGGAAACGTGATGTCGGTCGTCGATGCACCCGGCTTCCCGCGTCACGAATATTATCGTAACGCCTCGACCAAGTACGATGCCAACGTCTTCGCCAAGATCAACTGGGAGGCTGCACGGGGACTGAACCTCTATGCCGACCTGCAGTACCGTTTCATCCGGCATAACATTACGGGCACCAACGACAATTTCAACAGCACCACTTCGGCGCTTCAGGAGTTGGATATTCACCGTACCTATCACTTTTTCAACCCCAAAGCGGGCGTGAACTACACTTTCGCCCGGAATCACAAGGTCTATGTGTCGTTCGCCGTGGCGCAGAAGGAGCCTACGCGCAGCAACTTCACCGATACCAAGAACGGGGAGTATCCCACCTCGGAGCGGCTGTACGACTGGGAGTTCGGCTATCTTTTCCACAACGACCGTTTCGAGGCGGGCGTGAACTTCTACTATATGTCCTACAAGGATCAGCTGGTCGCTACGGGCGAACTCTCGGACACGGGGCAGGAGCTGTCCCGCAATATTCCAGACAGTTACCGCCGGGGCATCGAACTCTCGGCTTCGCTGAACATCGCCCGCTGGTTTTCGCTGGGAGCCAATGCGACCCTGAGCCAGAACCGGATCGAGAACTATACGGAATATGTTTCGGAGTACGACGCCGACTGGAACTACCTGGGCGAAAAGGAGCTGTATCTCGGGACCTCGACCCTTTCCTACTCTCCGTCGGTCATCGCCGGAGTGCTATTGGATTTCCATGTCAAAGGGTTCAGCGCCCTGCTGCATACGCAGTATGTCGGCAAACAATACTTTACCAACGGCCGCAACGATGCGCTGTCGCTCGACGACTACTGTGTCACCAACCTGAACCTGGGGTATGAATTGGCTGCCTCGAAGATCGGAAGCGTGCGTTTCGGCGTGCAGATCAACAATCTTTTCAATACGGAGTATTGTAACAACGGCTACGGTTATTCGTCGATTGTCGGAGGTGTGCGCGAAGATTCGGCCTTCTATTTTCCCCAGGCGATGTTCAACGTGCTGGCCAACGTAACGGTGCGGTTTTAGGCGATGGAACTCAAACTCATCCTGCAGATCGTCGGCTTTACGCTGGGGCTGCTCTATCTGTGGCTCGAATACCGGGCCAACATCTACCTCTGGCTCGTGGGGCTGGTGATGCCCGTCGTGCACGGTACGCTCTACTTCCAGACGGGGCTTTATGCCGATTTCGGCATGAACGTCTATTATTTTCTGGCAAGTGTCTATGGGTGGCTGGTATGGCGCAACGCTCCCAAAACCGAAAAGGGCGGCGGTATTTCCCGTACGCCCGCACGCCGCTGGCCGATGATCGCGGCGGCGTATGCGGCGATCCATCTGTTCATCTACTGGGTGCTCGTGACCTTTACCAACAGCACCGTGCCGTTCTGGGATAGCCTGACCACGTCGCTGAGCATCGTGGGAATGTGGATGCTTTCGCGCAAGTATCTGGAACAGTGGTTTGTATGGTTTGTAGTCAATTTGGTGACGGTCGGGCTCTATTTCTACAAGGAGATCCCGCTCACCGCATTGCTCTACACGATTTACCTGACGATGTCGCTGGCCGGGTATTTCCGCTGGCGTCGGATGATGCGGCGGCAGATGCGGGGCTGATTCGGGAAAGAGGCGAAAGCCGGGTTACTCTTCGGGGAGCCCGGCTTTTTCGATCTGGTTTCGTATTTCCTGCCGCAAGGCTTTGGGGGTGATGCCTGCCGCGACGAGCAGATAGGAGTGGCGGAGTTGCTCGCGGATAAAGGCGTCGGGCAGATCACCATCCGTACGGATGCCGTTCCAGTGGCGTTTGTTGCTGTGGAAAGCGGGAGTGACCAGTTCCGGATAGCGTTCGCGAAGCAGAACGGCCCGATCCGGATCGCACTTTACAGCGATCCATCGGAATTCCACCATATCGGTGTAACAGAACATTTTGCCCCCGATTTTGAAGACCAGGGTCGTTTCGTCGAACGGGGTACACTCTTCTGCCAGCGGCAGGGAGAGGCAATAGCGGCGCAGTTCCAGAATATCCATTTCAGGATGATTTTTTTAGTGTGGGTATATGCAGCAAAGCGGGTGCGGTGTCCGTTCGAAGGTTTTTCGTTCGGTTTTGCATCCGAAGCAAAGATATACATAGTTTTTCCGATTCGGAAAATAATCGTCGAGCTGCATCGGTGAATTTTTGGCAATCTGCGGACAAACCGTTTCCCGCATCCGATATTTTTCGTACCTTTGGCTCTGATAAACCGATTTTGTTATGGAGGTGAACAAGATACAGGAAGAACTTGCCCGTTTGATCGAACTGGTCGATGGCTGGGCGGGTTCGCACGATGTCCCCGGCATCGAGCGGGATTTGGTTTTGGACAAGCTCAAAAAATTGTATGAAGCGATACGGTTTGCGAATTTCGACGAAGGGGATTCCTCCGCTTCCGCGTCCGTCGCTGCGCAGCAGTCCGTCGCCGAAGTTGCGCCGGTGTCCGAAATAAGTATCGACCTGGACGATTTGCTGGCGGAGCCTGTCCGCGACTCCCTGCCGGAGCCGGCTGCGATGCCCGAAGCTTTGGGTGAATCCGCCGGGGTGTCTGCTGCTGTGCCGGAATCTGCGCCCTCCGTGAAGCCGGTTTCGGCATCTGCCGTTACAGAACCTGAGCCGGAACCTGTACTTGTCGTTGCGTCTGCTCCTGTGGCCGAGCCGGATCCGGTGCTTGCCGACGAATCTGCCCCTGAATCCGTGCCTGTATCGGAATCTGCACCTGCAGCGGAGTCTATAGCTGTCGCGGTCGCGGTATCTGTGACGTCCGGTCTTTCGCGGCAGGATGCTTCGATGGAAGGGCAGTCCGACAAAGCGTCGGGAACCGGGCACGATGCTGCGGTTCGGACCGGCCGGGAGGGGCTTGCCGGATCGTCTGCCGGTCAGGTGGTTGCTCCCTCCTCTGAAGCCGATGCCGAATCGAAGCAGAAAGTCGTCGTATCGGACAGTCTGTTCGATCTGGACGATCTGGTGATCCGTCACAGGGAGAAGCGGCGGGTCATCATGTCCCTCTACGAGACGGACGGGCCGCAGGAAGCCGCTGCTTCGAAGATTCCGGTCGGGACCGGGCAGAAGCCGGGGCATGCAGCGGCTCCGCAGCAACAGGCAACCGCTGGAAAGGAGCAGGACGATGCAGCGGCTCCGCAGCCGGAAACACTCCTCGAAAAAATGGATGAACCGAAGAAGTCCGTAACGTCGCAAATAGCGGAGCCACAGTCCGAAACATCGGAATCCGACTCTGTTGCCGCAGAGATTTCGGAGCAAGCGGATAATGCGGCGGATGCCGATGCTTCCGTTGCCGCTTCGCAAAAGACGGGCGTCGCCGAAACGACTTCGACTAAAACCGATGCCCCGAAATACCCGTTTGCCGCCGAGCCGGAGCCGGTGCTGGGCGAGGTGTTGGGCGGTGACGTGCATACGCTGGCCGACACGATCGCCGCGCCGAAGGACATGGCTTCCGAAATCGTGCGCAAGGAGCGGATCACCGACCTGAAGCAGGCGATCGGTATCAACGACAAATTCCTGTTGCTGCGGGACTTGTTCGGCGGCGATACCGAGCGGTACGAACGGACGATCGACCGTCTGAACGAGTTTGACGACCTGGACGACTGCATTATCTATATCTCCGAGAATTACGATTGGAACCCTTCGTCCGACGGAGTGAGGTTCCTGATGGAGTTGCTGGAACGTAAACTCTCCTGACGATGGCTAAGCTCTATATCGTTCCTACGCCGATCGGAAATTTGGACGACATCACGATTCGGGCCGTCAGGGTGCTTTCCGAAGTCGATTTTATTCTGGCTGAAGACACGCGCACCTCGTCGGTGCTGCTCAAGCATCTGGGCATCGAGAAAAAGATGTATGCCCACCACAAGTTCAATGAACATGCGACGGTTGGTCTGGTGGCCGACAACATCGCCCAGGGCCGTTCAGCGGCTCTGATTTCGGATGCGGGCACGCCGGGAATCTCCGACCCGGGATTCTTGCTGGTGCGGGCCTGTCTTGAAGCGGGGATCGAAGTGGAAACGTTGCCCGGGGCTACGGCTTTCGTCCCGGCGCTGGTGCAGAGCGGCTTTCCGTGCGACCGGTTTTGCTTCGAGGGTTTTCTGCCCCAGAAGAAAGGCCGCAACAAGCATTTGCAGAGCCTTGCGTCGGAGCCGCGTACGATGATTTTTTACGAGTCGCCTTTCCGGGTGGTCAAGACCCTCGAACAGTTCGCCGAGGTGTTCGGTCCGGAGCGGATGGCGGCCGTGTCGCGGGAACTGACCAAAAAGTTCGAACAGACCGTGCGGGGAACCCTTGCCGAGGTTGCGGACTATTTCCGGGAACATACGCCCAAAGGAGAGTTCGTGATCGTGGTGGCGGGGCTTCCGAAACCGGGAAAGAATATGGATACAGAATCCGAAGAAGAGTAAATGAGTGATATGGAAAATAGTGAATTGAAAGAGCAGTCCCGTCATTCGTTCCGACTTTGGGCGGAGTTCCGGGCCTTTATGCGGGACCGTTTCAGTCTGGAGGATGACAAGGCCTCGCAGGATGAAGTAGCTGCCAACATCAGCAAGGGTACGGAGTTTCGCGGCGTCAATTTGTGGGTCCTGATTTGCGCTACGATGGTGGCGTCGCTGGGCCTGAATGTCAATTCGGCCGCCGTAATTATCGGCGCCATGCTCATTTCGCCCATCATGGGGCCGATCATGGGCATCGGCCTCTCGCTGGGTATCAACGATTTCGAACTGCTCAAAAAGTCGCTGCGCAATTATGCGCTGATGTTCGTCGTGGCGATTTCGACTTCGACCCTCTTCTTTTTCATCTCCCCGCTGGGGAATGCGAGCAGTGAGTTGCTCGCACGTACCACTCCGACGACTTACGACGTGTTGATCGCCTTTTTCGGCGGTATGGCCGGTATCGTGGCGCAATCGCGCCAGGATCGTAATTCGACCGTTATTCCGGGCGTTGCGATCGCTACGGCGTTGATGCCGCCTCTCTGTACGGCGGGGTTCGGTCTGGCGACGGGACAGTATCGTTTTTTCTTCGGGGCGTTTTACCTGTTTTTCATCAATACGGTTTTTATCGCCCTGGCTACTTATATTTTTACCCGGTTTCTGAAGTACAGGAAGAAGACGTTTCTCAACAAATCCCGCGAGCGTTTCGTGAAGCGGACGATGCTGGCGATTACGCTCGTTACGTTTATTCCCAGCGTATTCATCGGCTTGCATATGGTGCGGGTTTCGATTTTCGAGGTGCAGGCCGATAAGTATATCGCCCAGGTGTTCAATTTCCCGCAGACCCGTGTGATCGAATCCAGCAAGATCTACCGGCGGGGCGGAGAATCGCCCCGTATCGAACTGCTGTTGGTCGGGGAGCCGCTCGGCGAAGATGTGATCGAGAATGCGCGGGGACAGCTCGCAAGCTATGGGCTGCCTCGGACAGAATTGGTGGTGCGACAGGCATCGAACTCGGATAAGGTCGATTTGCAGTCGCTGCAGTCGAGTTATGTGGAGCTGCTGGACGAGAAGAATCGGCAAATCGCCGAGATGAAACAGCGACTGGCTCGCTATCAGGTGACGAATGTCGATATCGGCGATATTTCGCAGGAGGTGGGCGTGATGTCGGATAACGTGGAGTCGATGTCGCTTACCAAAGGGGTGATGTTCGACGTTGCGGGCAAACCGCTGGATACGCTGTTAGTCTGTGTCATTACGCCGAAGGATTTCCAACGCCAGATAGACCGGGAGCAGTTGCGCAAGTGGCTTTCGGTCCGCACGAAGGTCGATAATGTGAAACTGTTCGTAGAACCGAAATCGAATGAGTAAGCCGGAGGTAGAAAGACAGAAAAGCCCGAATCTGGGTTTTTGGGGAAGGATCGGACTGGAAAGCCTCTGGATTTTCTGTAAGTTTTTCTCCATTTTGCCGTATTGGTTTCGCTATTACGTGGTGGAACCGGCCGTTTTCGGTGCGTTGCGCCTGTTGCGTTACCGTTATCGGGTCGTGACGGAGAATTTGCGGAACTCTTTTCCGGAGAAAAGCCTGGAGGAGTTGCATGCTATCCGGAGAGGTTTTTACCGTACTTTGGCGGAGATTTTCGTGGATACCTTCAGTCTGGCCGGACTCACCGACGAGAAATGCCGTCAGGTAGTCG
>ERZ791612.1167-NODE-1167-length-12087-cov-19.273438_pt1 | contig 12087 bp, 7 predicted proteins | sample MGYA00509963_ERZ791612 | MGnify/ENA primary metagenome ERZ791612 (study PRJEB30046, sample SAMN00791906) | human gut metagenome | study: EMG produced TPA metagenomics assembly of the A metagenome-wide association study of gut microbiota in type 2... | reverse complement strand
ATAGAATAACGAAAGGGCGTATAAAACATACGTGACGGGCATGTTCTATGGTTTCTATTACCTTCTTGGGACCGGATTTATCAACGAATATATGTCCGGCAGCTTCACAGGCTTTGCCGACGAAAGGCATTTTGCGCAGACTTTTTTTCATCATCCACTTGAAATTTCTTCCGATGAATCCATAAATAAGAAAAATATCGAAGGATCCCTGATGATTCGGCACAAAGATATAAGAGGTCTTCCCGTGTAATTTTTCACGACCGTGAATCTTTACAGGAATCAACAGAAAAAGACAGATGAGTTGTGACCATATTTTGCCCGGATAGTATCCCCAGAAATGAGCTCCTCCTAGTAAAGAGCCTACAATGGTGACAATCGCTGTAAGAATAGTCAATACCAATAGGATAGGTAAAGCAATACAAATTTGATAAATATAATATAGTATCTTCATGGGGAGTTTATTTTTATATATATGCAAAGATACATGATTATTGGTAAAAAAAGCAGTAGGATACAACATAATCTTTGCGATTATGTTATTTTTGTCTTCTGTTATAGACAGATAATGATATGATACGTATACTACATACTGCCGATTGGCATTTAGGACAGACATTTTTTGGTTACGACCGCGCGGAAGAACATAAGGCTTTTCTTGATTGGCTGGCCGAAGAAATCCGACAAAACGAGATTGATGCATTGGTTATAGCCGGAGACGTGTTTGATGTTTCCAATCCTTCTGCTGCGTCTCAGCGCATATATTATGAGTTTATTTATCGGGTGACTGCGGAGAATCCGAAACTGCAAATTGTGATTGTTGCCGGTAATCATGACTCTGCGGCGCGTTTGGAAGCTCCTCTGCCTTTGTTGCAGGCGATGCGGACGGAAGTCAGAGGGGTAGTGCGCAAATTGGAGGGCGGAGAGATTGACTATGATCATTTGACAATAGAATTGAAGAATAGAGAAGGGGAAGCAGAAGTACTTTGTATGGCTGTTCCTTTTTTGCGGCAGGGAGATTATCCGGTAGTGGAGACAGAAGGAAATCCATATATGGAAGGAGTTCGAGAACTTTATGCGCGACTTTTGCAAAGATTGTGGGCACGCCGGGAAACGAATCAGCTCCGGCGCAAAGGCGCTGGCGGGACGGATGCGGAACCGCCCGCGCCCGGCCTTCTGTTTGGCTTCGGCCTCGGCGCGCTGCTCCTCGGCAAGGCCTGCCTGCACATACTGCTGGCGGGCGTTTGCCACAAAGCCCTCGATATCCTGCCCCATGCGCGCCCCGCAGTCGGTGAACCAGCTCTCCACCCGGCCGGTGTCCCGCAGCTGACGGCTGTACAGCTGCCCCCGCAGCAGCCGCAGGGCTTCCTCGCGGCGGTCTTTGTCCAGCGTATACACCAGTGTGGCGGTGTAATCGCTGAGCAATTGGGCGTCCGGCGCGTGCTCCAGATGCTGGCACAGCTCCGTCCACACCTCGTGCTGGACGGCCTGCGCCTTGTCGTAGGCGGTACGGTACTTGTTTGCGTCCATGTAAAAAACCTCCTTTGGACATAAAGTATCTACCCTTATCCTAAGGCGATGGACGCGGAAAAACCAGTGTGTACTTTTTGAGGGCCAGAGGGTATTATTGCGCGCTGGATATACAAATTGTAAATACAAGTGCAGCCGCTGCAAAACAAAAACAAACGCAGCAGCGCATGGCAGCGCCCGCCGCGCGGGAAAACTCTGCCAAAAACTGGCGAAGTATTTCACCCCGCGTAATCCACCGAAAACGTGCGATTTTTGGGGGAGACAGCAAATGCCGGACAGCTTGCAGGCTGCCCGGCATTGTGCGTTGTGGTTATTTTTTGATCGCCCGCAGGATGCGGTTGGCGATGTACTTATGCCCGCTCACGGTGGGGTGGGCGTCGGTGGCGGTCATGGCAAAGGGGATGGGCACATAGGTCACGTTCTCGTTCTGGGCGGCAAGGCTCTTGCTAAGGGCATTCAGCCGCCGGAACAGCTGTGTCCACTCCGGCAGCAGGGGCACAGGGTTCGTGTAGCCCAAAAGGATGATTTGCGCGTCCGGGTTCAGCGCCCGCAGCTCCGCTACGACCTGCGGCATATGCACGGCTGCTTCCTGATACGCCTGCTCGCAGATGGCGTCCGTACCGCCGCCCAGCAGCAGCTGGGTGGTGGCCTGTTTTTCTTCCCTTGTCAGCCGCAGGCGGGAAAGGTCGCTGTTCAGCCGCTGCAGGTTCTCAAAGCTGGGCTCGCGCAGCACGCCGCTGACCATGGTGGCTACCAGCTGCTCGCTCTTCCAGTTGGTGGCGTTGCCCAGCGCCACAAGGGCGGGCACCAGCGCATCGTTGGAGCCGATCTGCACGCTGATGACATCCGCGCGCTTGAGGTAGTCCAGCATCTGGGGGTAGACGTAGTAGGTGCCCGCCTGCTGGTTCATCTGGGGCATTGCGCCGGTGTGCAGCATATCCGCAAGGTCGCCGGTGGTCAGGCCGGGCAGGCCAAGGTTGATGGCGTGCTGACGGTCCAGCCCAAGGCCCTTGCCCACCAGCGAAACATAGCACTGCTCCGGGTAGCCCTCAAAGTTTGGGGCCGCGTCTATGCCGATGGCGGCTTCGGTGTACTTGAAATCCGGCAGACCCACGCCGGAAACGATGCTGTCGCCCAGCGCCACATAGGTGCGCTGAGGATCGGCAGCAGGGGCTTCCTCAGTGGGGGCTTCCGCGTCCGGGGCAGCTGCCTCGGCGGTCTGCTCCTGCGCGGCGGGGGCGGTCTGTTCCGGCGGCAGGACGTCGGGCTGCTGGGCAAAGGCAGGCACAGCCAGCAGCACCAGCGCAGCGGCGCTGCACAGCCATGCGGTAAAACGGGGATGTTTCATGGAGGATTCCTTCTTTCTTAAAGGCAGACGGGACGATTGAAAATGGCCTCCGCTTGTGCTCTGGCCATAATGAGCGGAATTGGTTTTTTATTCGGGATTCAGAAAAGCCTGCGGGCTTTTCTGAATCCCCTTTTCACGGGAGGGTTTACCCCACCTCTTCTTCCAGCTTACGGTAGTCGGCCTTACCGGCGGGGGTCAGGGGCATTTCGGAAATGATCTTATAGGCCGAGGCGGCGGGCTGCACATACTCCGGCAGCTCCTCAAGGCACAGCTGGCGCAGCTCCCGCAGGATCTGGCGCTTTTTGCCGGTGGCGGCAGGCTCCAGCACCACAAAAACGAAGGGCAGCCGTCCCTGGGTGTGGTCGGTATCGGCGTAGCCCACCACGCAGCACTGGTGCACGGCGGGGTGGCGGCTGATGACGTTTTCGATCATGGAGGGGAACACCTTGAAGCCGTCGTGCCGGATGATGATGCGCTTGATGCGGGCATCCAGATACACAAAACCGTCCTCGTCCATGGAGCCGATATCGCCGGTGTGCGCCCACAGCTGGCCGTCCGCGTGGCGGCGCAGCAGATAGGCGGTCTCCTCGGGCTTGTTGTAGTAGCCCTTCATGGCGGTGGGGGTGCAGATGCAGATCTCGCCGCGCTGACCGATGGGCAGCTCGGTCTCGGTGCCCGGCTCGAAAATGGAGACCACCGTGTTGACCATGGGGATGCCCACGCTGCCGGGCTTTGTCACGTTGCCGGCGGCGATGGTGGCAGCCGAGGAAACCTCGGTCATGCCGTAGCCCTTTGCCAGCGGGAACTCCACCCCGTGGGCTTTGAGGAAACGGTTCACCGTCTGCTCCGCGCCCAGCGAGAGGGAATCGCCTCCGGCGGCATAGTTGCGGATGAAGGAGAGGTCTTTGTTTTTCAGCAGCGGGTCGGCGGCAAGCTGCTGGTAGTGGGTGGGCACGCCGAACATGTGCGCGGGCTTGTACTTCCACACCAGTGCGCCCAGCTTATCCGGGTCCAGATTGGGGATGATGATGATATGCAGCCCCATGACCAGCGGCATGTGGATGCCGCAGCTGTAACCGTAGGCGATGAAGGGCGGCATCACGTTCAGCAGCTTCTGCCCGCGGTGGAACAGACGGCTCTGGGCGGCAAACTCCTGTGCAAGGGCGTTGAAGCAGTAGTCGGTCAGCATAACGCCCTTGGGCGAGCCGGTGGTGCCGCCGGTGTGCACCACCACGCAGGTGTGCTGGGGGTCGTAGGGCACGGCGGCGGGGCTGTGCCCTTTGCCTGCGGCGATAAAGTCCTTCCAGCGCAGCACGTTGGAGGCGTAGCGGTTTTTATCCGGCTCTGTCAGCTTGTAGCCCACGGCTTTGGCCAGCGGCAGACTGTCGGCGGGGCTGAGCACCACCACCCGCTCCACGCTGGTGCGCTTTGCGGCCTGATGGCAGCGGGGGTACACCACGTTCAGGCAGATCAGCAGGCGGGACTCCACCTCCTCGATGTACTCCCGGATGCCCTCGGCGCTGTACCGGGGGTCTACCAGATTCAGGGTAGCGCCCAGCAGGTCGGCGGCGTAGAAGGTGTAGACCACCTCCGGGGTCATCACGCTGACCACCGTGATGATATCGCCCTTTTTCACCCCCAGCGCCTGCAGGGCGGCGGCGGTCTTTTTTATCTGCACGATCAGGTCGGCGTAGCTGAACTTGCGGCCGTAGTATTCCAGCGCGGTGTCGCCCAGGTGCCGCTCGTTGTTGCGGCAGACCAGCGCAAAGGCCGAGCACTCCGGCACGGATTGGTGGATGTACTTTTCGTCATAATATTTCAGCCATGGCTTTGCCTTGGAGGCGTAGACCGGCTCCTTGCCATCTTCCATCATAGGATCAGACCTTTCTTTATCATCATTCGGAGACCGGCTCTCCGAGAGCAGGTGCAGTTACATTGGCAGGGGCAGCGCTCTGCCCGGCGGGGATGGTCTCCGGCAGGGCGGTCTCCGCGGCCGGGGCTGCGGCCTCGGAGGTGGCTTCCGCAGCGGTTCCGGCAGCGTTTTCCGCTGCCTTGGCGGCCTCCTCGGCGGCCTTGGCGGCGCGCTCGGCCTTCAGCTGCTCGGCGCGCTGACGCGCCTCCTCCTGCCGTTTCAGGGTGCGCGCCTTGATGCGGCACACCGAGCACAGACCCTCGGCGCTGTCCGGGGCAATGGGCTTGCCGCACTGCTTGCACAGGGTCTTGGTGCACTTGTGCAGCACCACGGGGCCAAGGGTGGTCAGCTGGTACAGCTTCATGCCGTCAAAGCCTTTGTTGGAGCATACGTTCATGCACACGCCGCACTCGCTGCACTTCCACGGGGTAAGCACCATGCGGGTCTGGCCGTTGGGCATCTCCTCAAACTTCAGGGCATTGGCGCGGCAGGCTTTCTCGCACCGGCCGCAGCCAAAGCAGTTGTCGGTGAACTTGGGCATATAGTAGCCGTACTGCAGGGGCGTTTCCATGGCGGCTTTCAGCTGCTTTGTGCGCTGGTGCAGCAGCAGACGGAAGTCCACCCCGCTGTCCTCTTCGCTGCGCAGGCCGGGCAGCATCTGCAGCAGCTTTTTGGTGCCGCTCTTGGAGCCGTGGCTCACCTGTTCCAGCATCTCGCGGCGGGTCAGCTCCTGCACATGGTAGGGGTACTCCTTTTCCTCATACGCCAGCGAGAACCGCGCTTCAAACATCGGCTGACCGAAAAAGTCCACAAGGCGGGTCAGTTCTTTGCGCAGCTGCTCGGCGCAAAGGTCGTTCTCGCACTGCCCGCAGGGGGTCAGGTCCAGCACGATCTTTTTGTTCAGTGCCAGATACGCCAGCGCCTCCCACGAGAGGGCACAGATGCAGCTGCGCACCACGGTGTTCTTGCGGCTGGACTTCTCACAGCCGATCCAGATGGTATCGTTGTCGGTGTCCGCTGCGGCGGTATCCCGCTGCACCTGCTCCGGCGAGGGCGCAATGCAGCCGCTGCGGCAGGCGGAAACGCACAGTCCGCAGTCGGTGCAGGGGTCCCAGTCCTTGACGAGGTTCGGGCGGGTAAAGATCTCCTCGCCGTAGGGGCAGATGTCCTTGCAGGTCGTGCAGGGCTTGCGGTGAGGGTGCAAATTCCAGCACTGGCGGCGGTTGATCTCGGGATGGCTGGTCTTCATCAGGGCATCCATTGCAGTTCTGGTAAAAAAGCCCATGGTCTTACTCCTTTTCCACAACAGAGGTAAGGGCGGCGTGGTCGAGCAGGAAACGCTGCACCTTCTGGTTGGTCACGGCGGCGGCGATGGCGTCCCGGCTGAGCACCTTGCGGATCTCTTCTTCCGGGGTATCGTGCAGCTTGGAAAGGCGGGCAATCTCGGCGTCCACCTCCTGCTGGGTCACGGTGATCTTTTCGGCTTCGGCGATGGCGCGCACCGCCAGCATTGCCCGCAGCTGGCGCTCGGCTTCCTTGCGGTAGCCCTCCCGCACCTGCTCCGGGGTCAGCCCGGCGCTCTTGCAGTAGAGCTCCATGGTCATCTGGCTCTTGCGCAGCCGCTGGCGCAGCTGGTTCATCTGGTATTCGGCGTTCTGCGCCAGCAGCTCTGCAGGCAGCTCCACGGTCAGGTTCGCGCCTGCCATATCCAGCAGCGCCGCCCCGGCAATGCGGTCGGCGTTGGCCTCGTGGGAAAGGCGCTTTTTCTCCCGCAGGCTCTCCCGCAGGGCTTCCAAGTCCGCATAGCCCAGCGATTTTGCAAGGGCATCGTCCACCGGGGGCACCTGCTTGCGCTCCACCGTGTGCAGGCAGATCTCAAACTGCGCCGTCCTGCCGGAAAGCTCCGGCACCCGGAAATCGGCAGGGTAGGTGAAGTCGAACCGGAAAGTCTCGCCCGCGCAGTGGCCGTACACGGCATCCTCGGCGGCGGGCATCAGCTGCCCGGTGCCCAGCACTACGGTCACCTTCTCCATCCGGCTGTCCGGGATGGGCGCACCCGCGAGAAAGCCCTCGAAATCCAGCGTGACCCGCATCCCGCGGGCGGCGGGCGCGTCAGTGGGCACAAAGGGCGCGTGGACCCGCGCCAGGTTGCCGATATCCGCCTCTACGGCCTTATCCGATACCGGGCGCACCCGGCGGGTGAAGGCAAGCCCCTTGTACTGCCCCAAAGTGGCAGCGGGCATGGTGTTTGCAGTTTGTTCCATAGTCGAACACTCCTTTTTACAAAAGCGGCGTTACAGCCCACGGGCGGCCAGCCAGCTTTCTGCGATCTGGGAGAACATCTCCGGGTACTGGGCATCTTCTTCTTTAAAGGCGCTCAGGTAGTACTCCACCTCGGCGCGGGTGGGAGCCACGGTGCGCCGCCAGATGGTAAAGGTGGTGCCGTTGCCCATATCAAAGGTGGCTTCCAGCGCAAAGTACTCGTCCCGCACCGCAAGGAACCTCTCGTTCAGCTTGTGGGACATCTCGCCGTTGCCCACAAAGGTCTGGGGGAAGGGGTCGGCGGTGAGGACATATTTGGCCTCGAAGAACTGCATGGGGAAGTTGTGGGTGCCCGGCACCGAGAAGCCGAAGGCCAGCTTATCGTTGATGGGGGTTGCAGGCAGCTGGCAGTTCTTGAAGTGATCCGGGCAGTACAGCATATCGTGGGGGATCATGTAGCTGATCTCGCCCTCGGCGCAGTGGGTGTCGATCCAGTTGGCAATGGCCTTGATCTGCGGCAGATCCTTGCGGTCATAGATCAGCTTGTCCAGCCGGACGAACTCCTCGGTGACTGCCAGCGGGAAGTGATCCACCAGAAAGCCCGGCAGGGCAATGGTGGTCAGGGGAGAGCAGCGCACCGAGGTGGCAAACACGAGGGTGAACACCCAGAACACGACCTTTGCCGCCCGGAAGCGGCTGATGCCCTCCGCCAGCGCCGCTGCGCCCAGCAAAAACAGGAGAAACCACCCCGGGAGGAACAGCAGCATCTGGTGGGAACCGGTGTTCTGGATGCGGGTGAACAGCAGCATGCTCAGCAGGATCTCCAGCCCGGCAAGGCAGGGCAGCGCGGGCATTTTGCGCTTTTTCAGGCTGAACCACAGCCCCATGCCCACAAGCACAAGGTTCATCAGACCCATGCGCCAGAACTGCAGGCTGATCTCGGCTGCAAAGCCGCCGCCGTTATAGTAGGAATAGCGCTCGGCGTAGCTGTAAGCGAGGATGCGGCTGACCATCGGCCACAGCAGGATCAGCATGGCCACCATGCTCATCAGGCCGAACAGCACGAGGTTGCGCACCTGCAAAAGCGCCTGCTTTTTCTGCCCGGCGCGGGCAGTGCGCGCGCTGCTTACCAGCACCAGCACCGCGTAGGCAAAGTAGTAGCCCACCACAAAATATAAGTACCACCGGCGGGAAAGGATGATGGCTGCCGTGGCGGCAAACAGCAGGCAAAAGCGCACCGGCTCCAGCTTTTCAAACCGGAAGTCCAGCGTGAGCAGCAGGATGCTGAAGCCGAAGATGAGGCCGAACCAGTCCGGCTGGCTGAGCATGGCGCTCATGCGCAGCCACGGGTAGGTGACCATCCAGGTCATGCCGATGAGGAAGTACCAGAAGCGGTTTTTCACCCGCAGCATCTGCCCCACCTTGATGGTAAGCCCTGCCAGCAGCACCAGCAGCATGGGCAGGATGCTGAACACCTGACAGAAGGCAAAGCTGTCGCCGGTGCGGTCGCTCAGGTAGAAGGGAAACTCCAGAAACAGGGTGATGAAGTTGGTGTAGTCCTCGGCAAAGGAGCCGAAGATGAACTGGAAGCCCGCCGCTGGGCCTTGCAGAAAGGCAGCTTCGGCCCAGTACTGTTTGTTGATATAGTTGACGTAATCCCAGATATACACAAAGCTGCGGCAGCCAAGCGCCCAGAAAAAGTAGACCAGCGCCGCCGCCCACAGACCGACGAGCACCGCCTTGTGGAAGAGGTCAAATTTGATTCCCGCCACCCGCAGCACCAGCAGCACACAGGCAAACAGGGCAAGGTTGCACCACAGGCTCACCAGCGGGAAAAAGAATTTGCTGCCGGGCGCAGCCAGCGCAAAAACGGCCAGCAGCACCGCTGCTGCCGCCAGCACCAGCACGATTTTCGCCGCAGCGGAAACGCGGGGCTTCGTAATGGGTTCGGACATGGAAAAAGACCCTCCTTGCAAAGTTTCACACCCTACAGTATAACAACTCCCCGGGGCACTGTCCAGCACCCCGGCGGCGAAAAATGCAGAATGTCCCGCCGCTTTCAAAGCAGACGGGACATTTTTGCGTAAATATTACTTATCGGAAACTTCCGCAGCGGCCTTAGCAGCCTTTGCCGCCTTGCGCTTTTGCGCCAGCGCCCTGTTGGCGCTCAGGCGGGCGGCGTCCGGGTTGGGGGCTTCCGGGGACAGCCGCAGCAGATAGCTGCCCATGGCGGGCAGGTCCAGCGTCAGGGTATAGTCCCGGCCGAACACGCCGCCGTCGGTGGTGTGGAAGCTCTGCTTGCGGTGCGCCTTGTGCACGCCGCCCCAAGTGCCGGCCTCGGTGTCCAGCACCAGCTCTGCGCTGCAGGGGAATTTAAGGTACAGGGGGAACTTTTTGTGGGCGTGGTCCTGGGTGTTCATCACGCAGAGCAGGTTCTGCCCGCGCCCTTTGCGCAGCCATGCGTACACACCCTCGGCGCAGCTTTCGTTTGCCACCCACTCAAAGCAGTCCGGGTTGTACTCGCCGTCATACAAAGCAGGCTCGGAGGCGTAGGTGCGGCTCAGAGCGGCAAAGTACTTCTGGAAGGCATCGTGGAAGGGGTATTCCAGCAGATTCCAGTCCAGCTCCCGCTTTTCGTCCCACTCCCGGAAGTGTGCCAGCTCGTTGCCCATAAAGTTCAGCTTTTTGCCGGGATGGGTGTACATATAAAAATACAGGGTACGCAGCTGGGCGCATTTTTCCGCGTAGCTGCCCCACAGCTTATCAATGATGGTCTTTTTGCCGTGCACTACCTCATCGTGGCTCAGCGCCAGCAGATACAGCTCGTTGTAGAAGTAGTGCATACTGAACAGCAGCTTGCCGTAGCAGCCCGGGCGCTCGCCGAAAGGGGTGGCAAAGTAGTCCAGCGTGTCGTGCATCCAGCCCATATCCCACTTGTAGTCAAAGCCCACGCCCTCGTAGCGGGTGGGGGCGGTCACCTTTAAAAAGTTGGTGGAGTCCTCCGCCATGTAGATGCCGGTGGGCCAGCGCTCGTTCAGCCCGTGGTTCAAACTGCGCAAAAAGTTCACCGCGCCCTGATTTACGCCGCGGTTGGGGTCGCCCTGCCAGTACAGCGCGCGGGAGATGGCGTCCATGCGGATGCCGTCGCAGTGGTACACGTCCATCCACAGCCCGGCGGCGCTGCTCAGAAAGCTGCACACCTCCCGGCGGTAGTAGTTGAAGTTGCAGGTGCCCCACTCGCTCTGTCCCACGTCGCTGTCGTACTCGTACAGGTAGGTGCCGTCAAACTTTGCCAGTGCGTCGGCGTTGGCGGCAAAGTGCACCGGCACAAAGTCCATGATGACGCCGATGCCCATGCGGTGGCAGGCGTTGACAAAGCCCGCAAACTGGGCGGGGGTGCCGTAGCGGCTGGTCACCGAGAAGTAGCCGGTGGTCTGGTAGCCCCAGCTGCCGTCAAAGGGGTGCTCTGCCAGCGGCAGCAGCTCCACATGGGTAAAGTGGTGCTCCAGCAGCCACGGGATCAGCTCCCGCGCCAGCTCCTCGTAGTTGTACCACCCGTCCGAGCCGTCCGGCCGGGTAGCGCCGGGCTTATGCTTCCAGCTGCCGGCGTGCAGCTCGTAGATGTTCAGCGGGCGGTTGCGGCATTTGTCCCGCCGCTCCATCCACGCGGTGTCGTCAAAGGTGAAATCCAGCTTTGTCAGTTTGCTGGCGGTGCCGGGGCGCAGCTCGGTGGCAAAGGCGTAGGGGTCGCTGCGCATCACGGTGCTGCCGTCCGCGCCATGCACGCGGTATTTGTACAGGTCTCCTTCCGCAAGGCCGGGGATAAAGGCGCTCCACACGCCGGTATCGGCTTTTTCCATGGGCACGCCGCGCTCCCAGCCGTCAAAGCCGCCGCACACCTCCACGGCGGTGGCACCGGGTGCCCACACGGCAAAACGCCAGCCCTCGGCGCCGTTTGGGTCGGTGCAGGGGTGCGCACCCAGAATGCGGTAGGCATCGAAGCAGTCGCCACTGAAAAACGTGCGGGGGATCACAGGGTAATTCATGCAAAGATCTCCTTACTTCTCTATGTTGACCGGCGGTGTGCGCCGGTTGATACAAGGCTGTTTGGGCAAACTATCCAAGAAAAACGCTTTTTACCGGCACAGTAGCCGATAATCTTAGCGAATCTTGACAAAAATCGGCAAAAATACACATATTTGCCAGAGGGTGTGGTATACTGTTGCTACCGCCTTGCGGGCGGTGCAACTTTTTATAGCAATAGAATGGGAGCGAATGATCATGGCTTGGTATGACGAAGCAGTATTTTATCACATCTATCCGCTGGGGCTGTGCGGCTGTGCACACGAAAACGACGGCCAGCCCACCCCGGGCGCTTTTGCAAAGCTGGAAGCATGGGCAGCCCACGCGGCAAAGCTGGGCTGTACAGCCATCTACATCGGCCCGCTGTTCGAGAGCGGCTCCCACGGCTACGATACCATCGACTACCGTCTGGTGGACCGCCGCCTTGGCACCAACGAGGAGTTCAAGGATTTTGTGGCGGCCTGCCATGCCCGCGGGCAGCGGGTCATCGTGGACGGCGTGTTCAACCATGTGGGCCGCGATTTCTTCGCGTTCCAGGACCTGAAAGCAAACCGCGAGAACGCCCGCTATAAGGACTGGTTCTGCGATGTGAACTTCTGGGGCAACAACGAGTATAACGATGGCTTTTCCTACGGCAACTGGGGCGGCTACAACCTGCTGGTCAAGCTGAACCAGCGCAACCCGGAGGTGCAGCAGTACCATTATGATACCGTCCGCTTCTGGGTGGAGCAGTTCGACATCGACGGCATCCGTCTGGATGCAGCCGACGTGCTGGATTTCGACTTCATGCGCGGGCTGCGCCGTCTGGCAAACGAGGTAAAGCCGGAGTTCTGGCTGATGGGCGAGGTCATCCATGGCGATTACAGCCGCTGGGCAAACCCGGAAATGCTGCACTCGGTCACCAACTACGAGCTGCACAAGGGCCTGTGGAGCGGCCACAACGACCACAACTATT
>ERZ791612.1159-NODE-1159-length-12141-cov-2.534916_pt1 | contig 12141 bp, 8 predicted proteins | sample MGYA00509963_ERZ791612 | MGnify/ENA primary metagenome ERZ791612 (study PRJEB30046, sample SAMN00791906) | human gut metagenome | study: EMG produced TPA metagenomics assembly of the A metagenome-wide association study of gut microbiota in type 2... | reverse complement strand
TCAGGTTGGTTGTTCCGGCAACACCAAGTGGAACGCCGGCAGTGATAACAACGATCTCTCCATCCTTGATGTAATGATTTCTCTTCGCAGCTTCTACAGAATGCTCAAACAGATCATCCGTATTATTCTCCTCTGCAATCAGAAGCGGCTGAACGCCCCATGACAGATTTAACTGACGACATACCTTTTCAACCGGTGAACATCCGATGATCGGACATTTCGGTCTGTATTTAGAAATCATGCGGGCTGTTTTTCCTGATTTTGTTACGGTTACGATCGCTGCTGCGCCAAGATCGATTGCTGTTGTACAGGTTGCATGGGAGATTGCGCTGGTGATATCCGGATTCTGGATATTTCCTCTCTCATAAAAACGTTTTGTATAATCAATATCTTCTTCTGCACGTTCTGCGATCTTAATCATAGTATGGAGTGCTTCTACCGGCTACTTGCCTGCGGCTGTCTCACCGGAAAGCATGATCGCGCTGGTTCCATCATAGATTGCATTTGCAACGTCTGTTGCCTCTGCTCTTGTCGGTCTTGGGTTCTTGATCATGGAAGCAAGCATCTGGGTTGCTGTTACAACCTGCTTGTCTGCATTGTAAACCTTCTTGATGATCATTTTCTGGATTACAGGAACATCCTCTAACGGAATCTCTACACCCATATCGCCACGTGCTACCATGATACCATCTGATACACGGATGATCTCGTCGATATTTTCCACACCCTGCATATTCTCGATCTTGGAAATAATATTTATATTATCACAGCCATGCTCATCTAAAATCTTACGGATCTCCAATACATCATCTGCCGTTCTTACAAAGGACGCTGCAATAAAATCAAAGTCATTCTCAATACCAAATATGATATCTGCACGATCCTGCTCACTGATGTATGGCATGGACAGATTTACGCGTGGTACATTTACGCCCTTGCGATTGGATACCGGACCGCCATTTACTACACGACAGACGATCTTATTCTCGGATACCTGCTCTACCGTCATCTCGATCAGACCGTCATCGATCAGAATGCTGTTGCCTGGTTTGACATCTTTATATAAATCTTTATAGGTAACAGAAACGATTTTTTCGTTTCCTACGATTTCTTCTGTAGTTAAGGTAAATTCTTGACCTTCCTTCAGTGTGACCTTTCCATTTTCAAATTCGCGGATACGAATTTCAGGCCCTTTTGTGTCGAGAAGCGCAGCTACCGGTTTATTGAGTCTTGTACGAATTTCTTTTAATTTATCAATACGGCCTTTTTGTTCATCATGTAAACCATGAGAGAAGTTAAAACGTGCTACGTTCATTCCTTCTTTAACGAGTTCTTCCAGAACACCGTCCTTATCAGTAGACGGACCAAGGGTACAGATAATTTTTGTTTTGCGCATTCAAATTCCTCCTACTTTTCCTAAAAAATACACCTTTATTCTAACATATTATTTTCAATGTACAAGTAAAGTTTTTGATAAAATACACGTTAAATTTCTAACATTTTTTACATTATTGTGAGAAAAATATATGGGAATCGAAAGTAAAATAAAAGAAAAATTCCGATGCCTGAAACTATTTATCTCAGTCGAGAAGACTCCCACATCTTCAGGTGGTGAGTAATAGCAAATTTGTCTCAGTGGGAGTCCAATCTCCGACTGAGATAAACGCTCCGCGAGGATGCGCAGTGATTCTGATAGGAATATGTCAGCTTCGCTGACCAGAATCACGCGCCAAGTCTCACGGACGTTCGACTTGAATTAAAAAGTAGCAGACATCGGAATATGTAATAATTTAATTTCGAGAGAATCGCTGTAATTTAGAAACGAGTATGACGATTGATGTACTTAGCTTTATATTTGGAGTATACGATCGTCTGATCTTTGTACAGACCATAGTATCCGGATACGGCATAACTGATAGATACAGCAATCAGGTAATAGGATGCACCGCGGAAGCCAAACAGCTCAAATGCGATCAGGATGGAAGTGATCGGGCAGTTGGTAACGCCACAGAAAAGGGCTGCCATTCCGGCGGCTGCACAGATGGATGGGGAAAGACCGATCAGGTGTCCCATGATACATCCGAATGTTGCTCCGATGCAGAAGGAAGGAACAATCTCACCGCCACGGAAACCGGCGCGCATGGTCAGGGCAGTGAGTACGAGCTTCCAGAAAAAGTCCAGAGGGCGAGCCTGACCATTCTCGACAGCAAGCTCGATCAGGTTATTTCCGGCACCCATATAATCAGAGGTGCGCAAAAAGAGTGTGATCACAATAATGATGGCACTGGCTGCGACGATACGGATATATGGATTTTTTAAAAATTTCGCATAAAGTTTGCTGACACCCTGAAGTGCTATACAGAAAATAATACTGATGGCAGCACAGGCAACGGCAACAAGAACCATCTTGAGTCCTGTTTCGATGGTAAGTTCCGGGATGTTGACTACATGAAAAGATTCCGGATTGATGCCAAAGCCCGCCGCAAACTTTGAGGCAATAATGGATGCAATCACACATGGAACCAGTGCGGCATAATACATAATGCCAACGCTCACGACCTCCATAGAAAAGACTGCCGCCGCCATCGGTGTTCCGAAAACTGCGGAGAAAGCAGCACTCATACCGCACATGACCATGACATGACGGTCTTCTTCATCGAGGTGAAACCAGCTTCCAAGCTGATTGCCGATGCTTCCGCCGAGCTGAATTGCAGCACCTTCACGACCGGCAGATCCACCGGCAAAGTGAGTCAGGATCGTAGAAACGAAAATCAGCGGAGCAGAACGAAAAGGCACATCATCCTGAGAACGGATCGTTGATAAAACCTGATTGGTTCCGCCATCTTCCTGACCGAATTTCTGATACAGAAAAACAATGATCAGACCGGAAACAGGAAGCAAGAAGAATATCCAGAAATGCTCTGTACGATAGTTGGTTACGAATTTCAGTACTCTGGCAAAAAGGCTGCTGATGAAGCCTACGCTCAGTCCGGTCAGTACTGCCAGAACCAGCCATTTAATAAGATTGGTTATATCATATCGAATGTGATCGATATAATAGTGCAGGTTATGGATTTCTTCTGGTTTTTTTTTATCCTGTGTGTTGTTCATAGCTTCCTTTTATTCCTGTGTAATTCCGGTTACTTCGTATCCGGCATCTTTGATCGTCTGACGGATCTTGTCCTCATCAACCTTTTCCGGTGCTGTGAAAACGGTTGTGTTATTTTCGTGAGAAGATACAACGTCTTCAACGCCGAATGCTTTCTTAATAGCTTCGTTTACATGTGCTTCGCAATGTCCGCACATCATTCCCTCAACATTAACTGTAACTTTTACCATAGTTTTTTGCTCCTTTTCTTTTTTATTATAATCATTTTTTACTTCAATGGAAGTAGCTTGTTTAATTTTTTTGTCCTTTTTTGTGTCGTGGATCTTAAACAGGTTCAGACGAAGGGCATTGGTGACAACGCAGAAGCTGGAAAGACTCATTGCGGCGGCACCGAACATCGGATTCAATGTCCATCCGAAAATCGAGATCCATACACCGGCAGCCAGTGGAATGCCGATCACATTGTAGAAAAATGCCCAGAAAAGATTTTCGTGGATATTTTTCAGGGTTGCACGGCTGAGACGTACTGCAGCAGGAACATCGCTTAAACGACTCTTCATCAGAACGACATCAGCGGCATCGATCGCGATATCAGTTCCGGCACCGATCGCGATTCCGATATCTGCGCGGGTAAGTGCAGGGGCATCGTTGATTCCGTCACCGACCATGGCTACTTTGCCCTGTTCCCTGAGTGAACGGATCACACTTTCCTTGCCATCCGGGAGAACACCTGCGATGACATCATCAACACCGGCCTGTGCACCGATCGCTTTTGCGGTGCGTTCATTATCACCGGTCAGCATGACAACACGGATTCCCATATTCTGGAGTTCTTTGACCGCCTGTGGGCTGTCTTCTTTGATAACATCGGCAACAGCGATAATGCCGACCAGTTTACCATTCCGGGCAAAAAGCAGGGGCGTTTTTCCTTCTTCTGCAAGTTTTTCTGCCTTCTGGGAAAGGGTGGCAGGAACGTTTACCTGGCTGCTGATGAATTTCATGCTTCCACCGATCAGAGTTTCCTGTTCGAGCACTGCAGAGAGTCCGTTTCCGGGAAGAGCATGGAAATCAGTAACCTCCGGCGCTGTAAGATGTTGTTCTTCAGCATGTTTAAGAATCGCTTTCGCGAGCGGATGTTCACTTTTTTTCTCCAGGGCAAATGCCATGGTGAGAAGCTCCTGTTTGGAGATTCCGTCTGCAGGGAGCAGATCAGTAACTTCCGGCTGGCCGCTGGTGATCGTACCGGTCTTGTCCAGGGCAACAATCTGAACCTTGCCGGCCTCTTCGAGAGAAACGGCAGTTTTGAACAGGATACCATTCCTGGCTCCCATTCCATTGCCGACCATGATCGCTACCGGAGTAGCAAGTCCGAGGGCACATGGGCAACTGATAACGAGAACGGAGATACCGCGGGCAAGAGCATAGCCAAATTCGTGTCCGGTCAGAAGCCAGATGATCGTGGTAACGATTGCAATCGTAATAACTGCCGGAACAAAAATACCGGAAACACGGTCTGCGATCTTGGCGATCGGAGCTTTGGTAGCGGCGGCATCACTCACCATTTTGATGATCTGAGAGAGTGTGGTATCTTCGCCGACACGGGTTGCTTCGCATTTGATAAATCCGGACTGGTTGACGGTCGCGGCAGAAACAAGATCTCCGGCTGCTTTGTCAACAGGGATACTTTCACCGGTAAGAGCAGATTCATTGACGGCACTGGTTCCCTCGACGATCACGCCATCAACCGGGATATTTTCGCCAGGGCGGACCACAAAGACATCTCCCTTGTGGACCTGTTCGATCGGAACGGTAGTTTCCTGGTCATTGCGAAGAACAACGGCGGTCTTTGGGGCAAGCTTCATGAGGCTCTTGAGAGCATCGGTCGTTTTTCCCTTGGAACGGGCTTCGAGCATTTTTCCAACAGTGATCAGCGTCAGGATCATTGCGGCGGACTCGAAATAAAATTCCATCATGTAGTTCATAACGGCAGCAGAATCACCGTCTACCTGTGCTCTTGTCATGGCAAAAAGTGCGTAGACACTCCATACAAATGAGGCCATGGAGCCGAGTGCAACCAGTGTGTCCATATTGGGGGCACGGTGCCACAGACTCTTAAATCCGCTGATGAAGAATTTCTGGTTGATGACCATGACGATTCCGGCAAGCAGAAGCTGGATAAGTCCCATAGCAACGTGGTTATCGTTAAAAAATGCCGGGAGTGGCCAGCCCCACATCATATGTCCCATGGAGAAATACATCAGAACGAGTAAAAACCCGATGGAAGCGATCAGGCGGCGTTTGAGAACCGGCGTCTCGTGATCCTCCAGGGCTTCCTCGGCTTCAGACATGGAAACCTGTTCCTTATTTGCACCCTTGAGTGATGCACCATAACCTGCCTGCTCTACGGCAGTGATGATGTCATGAGAGGATGCAGTTCCTTCAACTCCCATAGAATTTGTCAGAAGGCTGACCGAGCAGGATGTAACTCCCGGCACTCTGGATACGGCCTTCTCCACACGGGAACTGCAGGCAGCGCAGCTCATTCCGGTGACGTTGTATTGTTCCATTGTATTACCTCCTTATTTCATTAGCTTCTGCAGAGTTGCAACCAGCTCGTCGATGGTTTCATCTTTACCTTCGCGGATATCACGAGCCACACAGGTGCGGATATGATTCGCGAGAAGTTCTTTGTTAAAAGAATTGACGGCGGCATTAACGGCGGCTGACTGAATGAGGATATCGTTGCAGTAAGCATCGTTTTCCAACATTCCTATGATTCCCCGGATCTGCCCTTCGATACGTTTCAGACGGTTGATGAGTTTCTTGCGGTCAGCTTCTGAACGGTCGGTGTGCTTGGTACAGCAGCAGGCAGGAGCGGATGGGGTGGCATTATCATTGCTGCAACAAGATTTTTCCTGAGTGGCTGCTTGTTCCTTTATAATTTCTTCTGTCTTTGTAGAGGAACTGGCATTAAAGTTATTATGATCCATAAGCAAACTTCCTTTCGTTCGAGATTTATTATATCAGATGTGAGATGACTCCACCTCGCAGCAAGAATGCCGATGGCATTCCTGAATCGCATACCCTACAGGGGTATGTTCACTATACTTGTAATATATACCCCATGAGGGTATGTGTCAAGGGAAAATATAAAAAAAGAGGGATATCAGGGAATTATACCCCGATAACCCTCTTGCTGATAAGCAAGGATACCCCGGCGGTCAGCGCTTCCGCAATCCAGAAAGCGTTCCATACACCAATGGCTCCGAAGAAATGACTCAGGACAAATGCTGCCGGAAGGATAATGACCAGGTACCTGCAGAGAGAGACGATCAATGAGGCAGTTCCTCTGCCAAGTCCCTCCAGTGCACCACATGCTGTGACGGATACAGAAGAGATCAGGAAACCTGCACAGATGATTCGGAGTGCTGTTTTGCCTGCGGCAATTGTCTGAGGATTTGTGGTAAACATGCCGATCAGCTGTCCCGGAATTGTCAGGCAGATGATTGTTCCGATCAACATGATCACACCACTCATGCCAAGTGTGACGAAGTAGATTTTTTTTACACGTTTATGTTCACCGGCACCATAGTTGTATCCGATGACCGGGCGCATGCCCTGTACAATCCCGCTTGCCGGAAGATACAGGAAAGTCTGCAGTTTGTAGTAAATTCCCAGAATCACCACATAACTCTGGGAATAGGCTGCCAGAAGTCCATTCAGTGCAGAAACCAGGACAGAAGGAAGTGCAAGATTCAGTGCTCCCGGGATACCGACAGAGTATAATCTTGCTGCCAGAGCCATGTCCGGATGGAGATGTCTGCGGCTGAGCTGAACCTGGAGAGGTTTTATTTTATATACGATCAGGTAGAAAACAAGATTAAATACCTGTCCCAACCCGGTTGCCAGTGCAGCGCCTTCAATACCGAGTGCCGGGAACGGACCAAGGCCAAAGATCAGCAGCGGATCGAGGATGATATTGGAAACACAGCCAATCATCAGACCGATCATCGTAACCTTCATCTTGCCGACACCCTGGAAGATCTTTTCGTAGGCAAGGTTAAGCGTATTTATCGTTGCAAACAGAAAAACAATTGTAGAATAACGGATTCCAAGGTCAATGACATCTGCATCACCAGTAAAAAGTGCCAGAAATCCAGGCATCACAAGGATACAACCGATTGTCAGAATTACACCATGCAGACCGGACAATGCAAGCCCGTGTGTGGCTGCTTTGCTGGCAGTCTCTCTGTTTCCGGCACCAAGACAGATGGCAATCTGTGAACTGATACCAATTCCAAAACCAATCGCAATCGCATTGGCGAAGTTTTGGACAGGAAAAACAAGCGACAGCGCGGTCATGGCATTTTCACTGATCTGTGCGACAAAGAAACTGTCCACAATATTGTACAGAGAATTTACAAGCATTGAGATGACCATTGGCAGAGCCATGGACAGAATCAGTGGAAAGACCGGTTTTTCTTTCATAAATGTATCGTTCATAGAAAACTCCTTTCAAATAAAAACATCTGCAAGTGCCGGTATTTCTGAAAAATCTGTATCGGCGGAGCAGACATAAAAAAACGCCGCACAACTACCGCAATGGGCAATTGTGTGGCGAAAAATGGTCGGACCAGAAAAATCCACACTATGTTTTGGAAATTAAAATTGTTGTAAACATGAAAGAACAGAATCGTTGTTTACAGACACAGATTGTAGCATATAAATAAGAAGAACGTCAATAAGAAGATTGTACAAAAAGGAGATGTCCGACCTCATTTGGATGGTCAGGTATCTCCTTCCGTCAAATCTCCAGATCACGGATCTTCTGATTCGTCCATGGATTTCGCTGCTGGAGGGTGATCTCTTTTGAAACGTATGGGTGGAGTAATGTATTAAATATAAACGGAATCGTTCGCAGATTATTGTATACAACTCTGTACAACTGGCCTTCTTGCGGGGATTTCAACAATGTGCTACACTAAAGTATGATTTGAGATGATGAGGATGAAAATGAATTAAGAAGAAAGGAAGCAGGTGTTTCAAAGGAAGGAAACACGCGGAAAGTAGAATATTATGAAAACACTTCTTACATTACAGCTTACGATCTTTCTGCTCGTGGCTGTAGGATTTTTAATGAAAAAAATACATATCATTGGACCACAGGGGCAAAAAAACATCAATGACCTTGTTATTTATCTGATCCTGCCGTGCAACATTCTTCATGCGTTTACGCAGAGTGCAGCAGATGGAAATTTTATAAAATATCTGGAAATCCTTCTTATATCTATAGGTATTCAGGTATTCTGTGTGATTTATGGAAAAGTGATGTTCCGAAAAGAACCGGAAGGACGATATAAATGTCTTCAGTATGGAACCATCTGCTCGAATGCGGGATTTCTTGGAAATCCGATCGCAGAGGGAATTTATGGCGCAGAAGGTCTGGTGCTTGCCAGTGTTTATCTGATTCCACAGAGAATCATGATGTGGTCCTCCGGGTTGGCTGTTTTTTCCGGAAGCAGTGATAAGATGAAAACACTGAAAAAAGTCGTAACCCATCCGTGTATTCTGGCATGCGTTCTCGGAATTATTCTGATGGTTACAGGACTTCCACTGCCACTTGGACTTGACGGTGCAGTAACGGCAGTTGGAAACTGCAACACTGCTATGTCCATGATGGTCATTGGCATGATCCTTGCGGACATTGATCTCAAAGATTTCTGGGACTGGACAGTTGTAAAATATACTGTACACAGACTGGTCGTTATTCCGGCGGTCGTTTATATTGTATGCAGTTTCCTGCCATTGAATAAAACAGTCCTTGGTCTTTGTGTGCTTCTGGCAGCGATGCCGGCGGGTGCGACAACCAGTATCCTCGCAGAGAAATATCAGGTCGATTCTCCGTTTGCAACGAAGATGGTTATTTTTTCCACGCTGCTGTCATTGCCGACGATCTGTCTGTGGAGTATCTTCCTGCAGTAGGAGAAGTAGAAGAGAATTTGTAATAATGCATAGAGTTCTATATATGGATATGCTAAAATAGAACAAAAGGGAGAGGCAGGTGGAAACCTTAAGCCTGAAAAATATGCTGGATGAAATATTTGCAGGGTTACTTTCATTTACAGAAGATGAATGCTTTATTAAAAAAATAAAAGAATAAATACCATACGAGGAAATTTCCCAAAGTACGTAAGATAGCAAAATATAAAGACAGAAAGGGAAAAGCCTCATGGCGAAAAACAACACAACATTTGATAATGTATTTCGGACAATGCTTGAGAAGATGCCGGAGCTGATTGTGCCAGTGCTCAATGAGATATTTGGAACAAATTATCCACTTGATGTTCCGTTGGAACAGCTACGAAATGAACACCAGACGCTGAATGGTGAAAAAATTACTGATTCATACTTCAGAATTGGAAAAAAAGGTTATCATTTCGAATGTCAGAGTACAGGTGACTCGAAAATGGTGATCCGAATGGTGGAGTATGATTTTGCAATCAGCATTGAAAACGTGAAAAAAGAAAATGGAATTTTCAGAATGAGATTTCCACACTCAGCGGTGATATATCTTCGTGGTACAAGAAAAAAGAGCCTCAGAATGGAACTGATCATGCCGGATGGAAAAATTGTGCGGTATCAGGTTCCGGTTTTATGTGTGCAGAAGTATACGAAAGATGAAATCTTTCAGAAGAAGCTACTGTTTTTGTTACCTTTTTATATCATGAGATATGAAAAAGATAAAAAGAAAATTAATAAAAGTGAAACAGAACTGCATAAACTATTGGAAGAGTATGAATCTATACTGCAACACCTGGACAAGATACTTTATGATCAGGGAGCGATATATGGCAGACTGCTTGAGCTTATAAAAGAAATTTCCGACTACATATTCAAAAAAGAAGAATCGGTGAAGAAAGGAATAGGTGATATTGTGGGTGGAAAAGTGTTGGAACTGCAGACAGATAAAGCATTGCAGAAAGGCAAAGAACTTGGCGAGAAAATCGGTGAGATAAAGGGCATTTGTGAAACGGCACAAGAATTTGGGGGATCTAAGGAATCGCTGAAGAAAAAGCTGATCGAAAAGTTCAATCTTACAGAAGCAGAAGCCCAGAGTCACATCGATAAATACTGGAAAGAATAGAACAAAAGATAAATACAGAAAGTAAAAGAAAGCTTCAGAGCTCGTACAGTGAGCCCTGGGGCTTTCTTTGCGTATAGAATTATTTTTTTTGCTGTTATGAAATCTTCCATTTCTTTGGGATAGGAAATTTATAGATATTACATATCCCAGAATGTGTTCTAACAGGACATTTGATATGTTATAACGATTGACATGAGATAATTAATATCCTATAATCAGTAAAAGAAAGTCATACAATATCCGATTTTCGAGTCCGAGGTGCTATTTGATGGAAAAAATGCCGTACTATGCGATCACAGTCAGGAGATACAATATCCTGTTTCGACATACAGAGTGGTTCCACCAGACCCAGGACCTCTACAATGAAATCTTGCTTTTTTATTACCAGCTCTATCTGGAAACCTTTACAGATGAGCAGCCCGGCACACAGGAAGCACTCCGCATTCTGGAGAAACTGACAATCGTTGGCCGAGATAAGCAGCCGGTACCGAACCCACTTCCGTGGAAAAAGGTTCCCCTCTATTTTCGAAGAGCGGCAATTAACACCGCCACGGCAGCAGCCAAAAGTTATCTGGCAAGAGATAAGCAGGAACAGCCTACCGGGGCTTTCACAGAATCGGTAACATTCTATAAGGGAATGTATCGGGACTTTCAGGGAAATACAATTTCTTTAAAGCTCTGGGATGGAGAAGGATGGCAGTGGTCCAGACTGCGTCTCCGCGGAAATACAGTTCCGGAAGAAGGACAGATGATGTCACCGGCACTGGTTCTGAAGAAAGACCACGCGGAACTTCATATCCCATGGAAAGTACCAGTAACAGACGGACGTAGCGCCCGCGAACGCATTACAGCAGAAAATAAAATCTGTTCCACGATCTTTACCGGACAGGACGCCTGTGCAGTGTGCTGTATCCTCGATTCGGCCGGAAAACGAACGAGTTCCTTCTATATAAAAGGGGGAAGAGAATACGCCAATGCGAGCCGTCAGATTTATGAGCGGATCCACCGATCCGAACAGGTCCATGGTGGTGGCGGCAATGCAAAAGCAAATTACCGCTACTGGAAGAAACTGCGAAATCTCCATGAGCATTATGCACATCAGTTCAGCCGCCAGATCATTGATTACTGCAAAGAACAGAATGCCAGCATTCTGGTGTTGCCCGAATACAACAGAGATCATGGAAATATCATCCAGGCAAGCGTCGGAAAAAATTCCCCACTTCGTCTGGTTCCGTCCATCCGAGAAAAACTGAAATACAAGGCATGGCAGGAAGGCATCGTCGTTCTGGAGGTTCAACAGCATAATATCAATTCTGTGTGCAGCCAGTGCGGAGCCAAAATCCGCCGGAAAGGTGCGGATTTCCAATGCGAAAACGGCCATCGCGGCAGCAGATATCTGAATATGGCACAGAACCTTGGACAGAAATGCCTGGATAGCTTTAAGGAAAATCAGAAAAACAAATAATGGAAAAGTCAACGATAGAGTCGTTGTTTTCATGTGATGAGCGATCATCGCATCACGAATAGAAGTAGGTAACTACAAAGAGAGCAGCATCTATATGGTGCGGTTTTCGGGCTGAGTACCGCCCGCCGGAGTCCACGAGGACCCCGCAAAGACCGTGACTTTTACAAAAGCCGCGAGAGTACTCGAAGTTATATAAGAAGAGAATTATGTAAGAAAGAGAACATTGATACAGATTTATTTTTGACCGAACTGCATAACTGAAGGAAAGCTGGTTTGGGTTCTGAATGGAAGATGAAAATGAAAAAGAAACAGACAGCAGGTTCTTTTGGAGTGATCGGCCTTGGCCGTTTTGGTACCGCACTGGCAATCACTTTGTCAGAGGCGGGCAAGGATGTGATCGCCGTTGACCGGGACGAAGATAAA
>ERZ791612.1147-NODE-1147-length-12261-cov-2.654350_pt1 | contig 12261 bp, 14 predicted proteins | sample MGYA00509963_ERZ791612 | MGnify/ENA primary metagenome ERZ791612 (study PRJEB30046, sample SAMN00791906) | human gut metagenome | study: EMG produced TPA metagenomics assembly of the A metagenome-wide association study of gut microbiota in type 2... | reverse complement strand
CTAGATGATAGTTTATAGTTGAAAGTTTATAGTTAATAGAGCTTTTCAGTTGGCCGGAAGACTGGCCGTTCTAGCCAGATCATGATCGTCATCCGGAATAAAGTCGTGCCAAGGCATCGCCATGTGATGTTTGTGGTGCTTTTGATGCTTCTGAGACAAATGAACGCTGCTTCTTTGTCTCAGCTCTTCTTCTTTGCTCATGTCAATTTCCTCCAAATATCTTCCTCGTTAAAAACACTTCCAATTTTAGCACAGTTTGAAAAACTGAAAAAGACTCGGAAGAAATGTAAACGCATCCCCGAGTCTTTTTGTTATTTGTACATATATTCTCTGACCCAGAATTTCTGTGAAAGATAATTTCAACGCCAGGTTCTTCTTTGCTCCGTCACCATAATTTTCAACATCGCCATTGTCATAAGCAACCTGAACGGGAATATTAATAAACATTAGCTTTTTCTCGTGTCGGAGTTTCCAGCGCCAAACACAAATCATCAAGCGTCATCTCAACGAAATACAGTTCTTTTTTCGTTCTGGAAACTGCCGTATAGGCAAGTCCGTAATCAACCGCTTCAAGCACGTAAACGCGCTTGGCGCCGCTTCCTTGTGCTTTATGAATCGTCAGCGCATATGCCAAGAGCAGATCTTCTTTGGCACGCCAAACCGGCAGCTCATATTCTTTTTGGTCCGTTCTGACGATAACTTTGCCGTTTTTGTTCTTTTCGCTCGGAAGTTCCAAGGAAACGATCTTGCCAAATTCAGAGTTCGTATAGCCATACTTTTGATACTGATCGTCGTTTCTGTAGAAGACGACCTCTGCTCCGACAAAAAAGCCGCCGCGTCCGTAACCGTTCTTATACTCGAAGGGAACAACGTTTTGTTTGCCTTTTGAAAGCACTTTGAAAAACTGTTCGTTGATTCTGCCGACCGTTGCATTGCGATAAGCAATAATCATGCAGTCCTCAAGCGGCAGGTGCTTCAGCTTGTAAGCAATCATGTCGTCTGCTTTTGACTGCTTGAAGACGTGCAGCCGCTTGAGGTTTTTCGTATTCTTATAGCGGCACTGCGCAATAAACATGCGTACTCGTTCATCCTTGCAGCGCAGGTTGGCCTGAAAATCAAAGTGAGATCCAGATTGAATCAACAGCTGCATGACGTTTCCGCATACTTCAAGCGCATCCTCATCCTGACTGACCGGAGGAAGCTGCTTGTCATCGCCTAAAAAGATGAAGCGATAGTCGTTTCCGACGTATTGCAGCAGCGTTTTCAGCATGTCCTGCGTAACCATTGAAATTTCGTCAATCACGATGACGTCATAGTCGTCCCCGTCGATCAGCTCGCTTTGACTGTTTTCAAGCTCATAGATCACTTTTTGAATCGTCTCGTTGTGCCTGAATCCGCATTTTTCCAGATTGATCCGCGCTTTGTGCGTCGGAGCAAGCGCCAAAACCCGCTCATGATCCAAAATCTGCCCAAGCGTATACGTCTTGCCGCTTCCGCCGACTCCAAGCAGGCTGATGATGCGATGATTGTTTTGAAAGATCCAGTGGATAAACCTGAACTGTTCTTTTGTCGGCCGATATTCCTTTGGAGGATGTCTGAACGGCAGCTTTTGTCTGGTCGTTTGCTTCAAAAGTTTTTCGATCAACCGTTCACCCAGGCATTTTTCTTTAAGGTGCACCGTATTTTGACAATTTTTGTCGCAAATAAAGCCGAATTTCCTCAGCTGCTCTGCATTTTCCAAAACGGGCTCGGAGGAAAGCGGCATGACCTCGCCCTGTTTCTTCAAATAAACCAGGTCGTCGCAGCCTTTGAGGTGACGTTTGGCCTGCGTGTCGAGCAGGTCGTTTTGAAGCAAAAGTTTTTCGATCATCTCACGTGAAAAGATTTTCGTCAGCAAAAGCGCAAAAACTTTTGACTTCTCCCACTTGATCTTGAAAAAGCGATCTTCTTCCAAATAATCATTGAACGAAGAGCGCAGATACAAGCTGCCGATTTCAGGCAGGTATTTTTTGTAATAGCCTCGATCGTCCAAAAGCGCAACCGACATGAACCCTTTGAACTTGACCTTTTTTGGCTTCGTGACCTCTAATTCGTGCCACTTGCCGTCGCAAAATTTCTTCTTTTGCTCGTCGGTCATCCCGTTGATGAAAAATTTCACCTTTTCATATTCCTTGAGATCCGTTTTGGCAATCGGCGTCTTGTTTTTGGCGAGCTGCAAAAATTTAAAACGCATCTTTTTTGAAAAAGAAGCTTCATCAATTTTTGCGATTTTTTCCTTTAAGCCGGCAAGTTTTTCAGCACCATACTCTGATGCCTCCTGCAAAGAAGACGCTGCTTTTTCCTTGTCTTGTCTTCTGATATAAATTTTTGTCAGCATCGAAATTTGATAGAACATGCAGTGCATTGAATGCTACTCGGTTGCCACTTCACCAGATGAATGTGTGACGAATATTTGCAAAGCAATCAAATTCCCGCAAAAAATAATGGCACTTGCCCAAGTAGTAGCAAACGGACAAAAAGCCGGCATTTTCTTGAAAAACGCGCTCAAAAAACGCCATGGCCTGCTGATAATCTTTTGCCTTGATTTTGGCTATTCCTTTTTGATACGTTTCGGCAAGCTGATCCATGAAAGCATTTCCTTTCTTAACAAATTCTTATTTCATTTGTAATACTTTTTCCTAGAATAATATGATACGCTTTATCCCAGAAAAGTTTCAAGGAGTGATTTTTTTGGTACGTCGCTTATTATGGTTGCTGGTGTCTGTCATAAGTTTTTTGCTCCTGGTCGTCGGAATTGTTTTTCCGATCGTGCCGCAAGTCCCGTTCCTTCTCGCATTTTTATACAGTCTTTCAAAATTTTCGCCGCGGTTTCACAAGTGGCTTTTGAACACGAGAGTTTACCGCTGGCTAAAAGGCTTCATGAATAAAGAAAAAGAAAAAATCGGCATGAAACGCTTGTCAAAAAGCAAAGTCAAGCTCTAAAAAAAGAGGTCGGAAACGGCCTCTTTTTTGTTTGCTCTTAATGCCGCATGCAGTGTCTGCACCGCCAAAAGCAAAAAACGCCCCGCATGAGCGAAGCGTTTTCTTGACGATTGCTGAAGACGAGTCTGATCTGCCGACAAACGATGATCGTTTCCGTTGCCTATTTTTCTTCCATGGCTTTTTTCAATGCCGCAGCCAATGCGCTTTCCTGCGGCTCGTCGTCTTGGTTGATTTTTTTCAGCAAGCGCCGTTCTTCGTGCCTGCTCATCTTCTTTTTGCCTTTTTTGCCGCCGAGTTTTTCAGTCGTTCCGTCATACTTGCAGCGGAAATATTCGCCTTTTTCGCCGGAGACGATCAGCATCTTCTTGTGGCACTGCGGACAGCGGTGATTGGAAACTTTGGCTTCGGCACGGCGTTTGTAGTCGCACTCTGCATTTGAACAGACCAAAAGCTTGCCGTCCCTGACCTTCTTTTCCTTCAAGAAAGCTCCGCATTCAGGGCATTTCTTTTGCGTCATGGAGAAGTCCTGGTACTTTTTGGTCGAATTCTTGACTTCGCTGACGAGTTTTTTCGTATCGTCTTTGATTTCTGCGATGAACTTCTGGCTTGAAAACTTGCCCAAAGCAATTGCTTCAAGCTGCTTTTCCCATTTTTCGGTCAGTTCCGGCGTCACCAGGGACGGATTGACCAGTTCAAGCAGCTGGCGGCCTTTGCGCGTTACGCGCAAAAAGTTGCCGGAGCGTTCCATTAGTTCTGACGACACGAGTTTTTCGATGATTTCTGCGCGCGTTGCCGGAGTTCCCAGACTGTATCTTTCCATCAAGGCAAGCAGACCGCCTTCGGTCAGCGGATTCGGCGGTGTTGTCAGCTTTTCTTTGACTTCAAAAGTTCCCTTGACTTGTTGTCCTTCTTTAAAATGCAGTGCTTCGCCCGACGTCTGCGCATTTTCCTTCCATCCCTTTTGCAAAACGGTCGTCTTGGAAAAATTGAACCTGCGCTCGGCAAAGGAAACGGTGATTTTTTCTTTTTGCTCGCGATACTCAGGCGCAAAAAGCATTACGAACCGTTTGACGATCATCCCGTAAATTCGATGCTCATCGCTTGACAGCTTGGCATAGTCGGGACGCTGCTCAGTCGGGACGAGCGCATGGTGATCGGTCACTTTTTCGTTGTTGAAGACCTTTTTTTGAACGACTTTTGCGCCCTTTCTGGCATATTCCAAAGCTTCCGGCACCATTGAGCCGACTGCCTGCAGGCGTTCCTTCATCGTCGAAATCATGTCGGTCGACAGGTACTTGCTGTCCGTTCGCGGATAAGAGACGATTTTGTGAACTTCATAGAGACTTTGCACGACGGACAAGGTCTTTTTGGCAGAATAGCCGTACTTTTCGTTCGCCGCACGTTGAAGCTCGGTCAGATCGTACGGCAACGGTGCTTTTTCGGAGTGCTCCTTGACGGTGATTTTTTCGACCTTGCCGATTGTTCTTTCAAGCTCCGAAACGATTTTTTGCGCTTCTTCCCTGGTCTTTAAGCCGTAAGGATTCTTTTGTTCCATCAGTGCCTTTTGATTTGACGCGTTCAACGCAATCTGATAGTATTTTTGCGGAATGAAGCTTGAAATCTTGTCTTCCTGCTTCAAAACCAAGGCCAAAGTCGGCGTCTGCACGCGCCCGGCCGACAAATTGTCCTGATATTTCACGGTCAAGGCACGCGTTACGTTGAGGCCGACAAGCCAGTCTGCAGTTGCGCGCGCCAATGCCGATTGATACAGATCATCATAATCAGAAGCAGGTTTCAGTTTGGCAAACCCTTCCTTGACGGCTTTTGTCGTCTGAGAAGAGATCCACAAACGCTTGACCGGCTTGTTGAACCTGACGTACTGCAGAATCCAGCGTGCCACAAGCTCGCCTTCTCTTCCCGCATCCGTTGCGATCACGGCTTCTTTGACGTCCGATCTCTTTGCCAGGCGTTCGATTGCCTGCAGCTGGTGCCTCGTTTTTGGCAAAGGCTTCGTTCCGATGAACTTCGGAAGCATCGGCAAAGTCTCAAGCTGCCATTTTTGCCAATCCTTGTTCAGATCTTCCGGCATTTTGAGCCCGAGCAGGTGCCCCAATGCCCAAGTGACGATCACGCCCTCTCCTTCAAAATAATCCTTATGTTTTTCCGTTGCTCCGAGAATCTGGCTCAAATCTCTGGCAACGCTCGGCTTTTCAGCCAAAATCAGTTGTTTCATTTACTTTCCCTTCTTGCGGGATCGCCCGCACAAATGCTGTCTGCTTCAATTCTGTCCAAAACGACGCTTCCCGACCTGATCCATGCATCGTCTTCAATAATCGTCCCCGGCAAAACGACCGAGTTGCTTTCGATCACAACGTTGTTTCCGATTCTGATCGGAAGCTCGCTGCACCAGTGATCGCGACGCAGCTTGGGATCCTTTGCATGATTGCTCGTATAGATTCCGACGTTTTCTCCGATGGTGACGTTGTTTCCAATCGAAACCTCGTTGCAGTCGATGATTTTTAAACCGCAGCCGGCCTCAAAGTCATCGCCGATGCTCAGATTAAAGCCGAATTCGGTAATGAACCCGTCAGCGATGCTTGGATTTTTGCCCAGTTTTTCAAACAAGGACCTTAATTCGTCAATGTCCGTTTCATGGCGGTTGTAGCGTCGACACGTCTCATAGGCAAAATTTCTTGCGCTTTCAATCAGCGGATCGTAATCATAATAGAGACGTCCGCTGTTCGTAATCTTTTTGACGTGTTCTGTTTCTTCTTTGGTTAATTTATGTCGTCTGTTCAGATCCATTGCAAATTCCTCTTTTTTAATTATAACAGTTTTTTGCTAAAATATAATTTGAGGTGATGATTATGGAAAATTACTACAGCCTTACGGATGAAAAAATCATCCAGGCAAAGCAAAGAGCACAAAAATTGTGCGTTGAATACAACGAAAAAGTCAATCAAAAGAATTTTTATGATGAAGCATTGCTTAACGCGCTGCTCAAAAAAGTCGGCAAAGATCCCTACGTTGAACCGAATTTCCGCTGCTTTCTGGGTTCAAGGATCGAACTTGGCGATGAGGTGTTTTTGAACCATGACGTTACGCTTCAGGACATGGCGGAAATCACAATCGGAAGCAACGTCAACATTGCGCCGAGAACGGGCATCTTCACTGAATTTTGCCCGAAAGAAAAAGAGCTCAGAAGGAAAAAAATACGCTACGCCAAACCGGTCGTGATCGAAGACGGCGTCTGGCTCGGCGGAAACGTGACCGTTTGGGGCGGAGTCACGATCGGCAAAAACAGCATCATCGGCGCCGGTTCGGTCGTCACGGCAGATATTCCGGAAAACGTGATTGCAGTCGGCAATCCGGCCAAAGTCATCAAAAAAATCGAAACAGACTAAAAGCTCGCGACCTAGGGGTGCCGTGAGCTTTTTTCGGGTATTCAAAACTACTGTTTGTCGTTTAATTCAACCAGATGACCGTTTTTGCTGTAGACGATCCATTCCGACAAATTCACGATATGATCGCCGATGCGCTCAAGCAGTCTGGCAACCAGCAGATAGCTTGAGGTTGCAACGGCCGTCTTTGTTTCGTGCTGCATCTCCTTGACGATCAGATCGCGGCAGACTTTGTACTGCTCATCAATCTTCTTGTCTTCTTGCGCAATGTTTCTGGCGCTTTTTTCATCTGCTTTGACATAGGCATCAAGCACTTGTTCAAGCATCTTCCTGATGTCTGCCGTCATCGCCGAGATTTTTTCCTCAATCTGCGGCACGCGCGGATTTCCCTTGACAAGAATCGTTTCCTTGGCAATGCTGACGGCATGGTCACCGATGCGCTCAAGATCGGAGCTGGCCTTCAAAACGCTGACGATCGTGCGAAAATCGCTTGCGACCGGCTGCTGCAGGGCAATCAGCTTCAAAGCCTGGTTTTCAAGCTGCATTTCGCCGCCGTTGATTTCCCGATCATCGCTTACGACCTCGTTTGCGAGCTCCTTGTCATGTTCGATGAAGGCTTTGGTCGAACGATAAATCTGTTCGCTGACGTTGATGCCCATTTCCATAAAACGAACGTTGAGTTTTCTCAACTCATCATAAAATATTTCATGCATCAAAAATTCCCCCTTATCCGAATCGACCGTTCAAATAGTCATCCGTAATTTTTTCCTTTGGTCGAAGAAACATTTCTTCCGTGCGATCGTACTCGATCAGATCACCGTTCAAAAGCAAAGCCGTCCTGTCCGAAATTCGCGAAGCCTGCTGCATGTTGTGCGTCACGATGATGATCGAATAATCATTTTTAAGTTTCAGCAGCGTATCTTCAATCTTGGAGCTGGAAATCGGATCCAGGGCACTGGTCGGCTCATCCATCAAAATGACTTTCGGATGAACCGCAAGCACGCGCGCGATGCAGATTCTTTGCTGCTGACCGCCGGAAAACGCCAACGCGCTCTTGTGCAGGTCGTCTTTGACTTCATCCCAGACGGCCGCCTGCTTCAGGCTTTCTTCGACGCGCTGATCGATAAAGTCTTTTGGCTGCTTTTTGCCAAGTCGCAAACCGTATGCCACGTTGTCATAGACCGAAAAAGGAAACGGATTCGGCTGTTGGAACACCATGCCGATTTTTTTGCGCAGATCGACGACATCGACGTTTGGCGCATAGATGTCTTGATTTTCAAAAGTAAAGCTTCCGGTAATCGTCACGTCCTCGAGCAGATCGTTCATGCGGTTGATGCAGCGCAGATACGTCGATTTGCCGCAGCCGGAAGGTCCGATCAGGGCCGTGATCTCATTTTCATGAAAGTTCATGCTGATGCCGTGCAAGGCTTCTTTTTTGCCGTAATAAAGATGCACGTCTTCTGTTGAAATAATTTCTGCCATAGTGTCCCCCTATCCGAAATTGCCGGAAACATAGTCTTCCGTCAGCTTTTCATGCGGCGTTTGGAAGATGTTTTCCGTCTTGTCGTATTCAATCACGCGTCCCAGGTGGAAAAATGCAGTGTAGTCACTGATTCTTGAGGCCTGTTGCATATTGTGCGTCACGATGATGATCGAATAGTTTTCGCGCAGCTGTTCCAGCGTATCTTCAATCTTTGAAGTCGAAATCGGATCAAGCGCGCTGGCCGGTTCGTCAAGCAGCATGATGTCCGGTTTCATTGCGCAGCATCTTGCAATGCACAAGCGCTGAGCCTGACCGCCTGAAAGAGCAAAGGCGCTTTTGTCAAGCTCATCCTTGACTTCATCCCACAGCGCTGCCTGCTTCAGGCTTTCTTCGACGCGTTTGTCGAGTTCTTCCTTATCGGTCAAACCGTTTGCCTTCAATGCATACGTGATGTTTTCCCGAATCGATTTGGCAAACGGATTCGGTCTTTGAAACACCATGCCGATGTGTTTTCTGACTTCGTACACGTTGATGTCTTTGGCATTGATGTCGACTCCCCTGTACCAGATTTTGCCGGTAACGTTTGCGACCTTGTCGTTCATGCGGTTCAAGCTGCGCAAAAACGTGGATTTGCCGCAACCGGAAGGCCCGATCAAAGCCGTAATCTTGTTTTTTTCAAATTCAAGGTTGCCATCGAAGAAAGCGTGATGGTCGCCATAGTATACCTGAAGATTTTCCGTCTTCAAGGCAGGATTTTCAAAACTCAGCATCATTTTTCCTCCTTAATTTGCAGCCGTCAGTTTTTTGTACAGGAAACGTCCCAGGGCGCGTGCCCCGAAGTTGAACAATAAGATGACGACGATCAAAACGGCAGACGATGCGCTCGAAATAATGCTTGCGTCCGGCACGACCGCCTCTGTATTCACCTTCCAGATATGCACGGCCAAGGTTTCGGCCGGTCTGTTCCAGTTCAAGAAGCTCGTTGCAGAAAACGGGTTCCAATTGCCGTAATCGACTGCGGGCGCCCTTTGACCCGCCGTGTAGATCAAAGCTGCGGCCTCGCCGAAGACGCGCCCGGCACTCAGGATGACGCCGGTCAAAATACCGGGAAGCGCGGCCGGCAACACGATGCCTTTGATCGTTTTCCATTCGGAAAGGCCAAGGGATGCTCCGGCCTCGCGCTGAAGCTGCGGAACGTCTCGCAACGAGTCTTCGATGTTTCTCGTCAAAAGCGGCAGGTTGAAAAACGTCAACGCCAAAGCACCGGCAAGAATCGAAAAGCCCATCTTGAACTTGATGACGAAGAACAGGTAGCCGAACAAGCCGACGACGATCGAAGGAAGCGAACTCAAGATCTCAATCGTCGTTCTGAGAACTTGAGCAAACCAGTTGTCTTTTGAAAATTCCGACAGGTAGATGCCGGATCCGAGCGCGATTGGAAACGAAATGATCAAGGTCAGGATCAGAAGATACAACGAGTTGAACAACTGATCTCTGATGCCGCCCCCGGCCTTGAAGGCTTCTGCTTGAGAGGACAGAAAATGTAAGGAAACGTCCGGCAGCCCGGTTCCCAAAATGTATCCCAGCAAAAACAGCAGAATCAAAACCACGATTGCGACAAACGTCCAAATAACTCCGGTTGCGACTTTATCGCTCGTTTTTGGATTCATTTTTTCATCTCTCCTCTCTTGGCAATCAAACGGACAAGCAAATTAAAGAACAGCGACATGAACAATAAGATCAAGGCAAGCGACCACAATGCGTTGTTCGACAAGGTTCCCATGACCGTGTTCCCCATCTGACTCGTCAACTGACTTGTCAGAGTTGCGGTCGGAGTCACCAGACTCTTCGGCATCAGGCAGGCATTGCCGATGACCATTTGAACGGCCAATGCTTCACCGAACGCTCTGGACATCCCGAAGATGACCGCCGTAAAAATTCCCGGTGCGCTGGCATGCAAAATAACTTTGTAAATCGTCTGCCATCTCGTTGCGCCAAGCGCCAGGGAAGCCTGGCGGTAGTGCAAAGGAACTGCCTTCAAACTGTCGATCGTCAGCGACGTGATCGTCGGCAAAACCATGACGAACAATACGATCGTTCCGGAAAGAATCCCAAAACCGGTTCCGCCGAAGACTTTGCGAATAAAGGGCACGATGACCGTCAAACCGACATAGCCGTAAACAACGGACGGAATTCCGACCAAAAGCTCAATCACGGGCTGCAGGAACTTTGCACCGTTCTTGGCATACTGCGTCGTGAACAAGCCGATTGCCAAAGCAAACGGCGTTGCCGTCAACGCAGACAGCACCGTAACGGCAAAGGACGTCGCAATCATCGGCAAAGCTCCGACTTTCTTTGCGCCTGCTGCGGGATCCCAATCCTTGCCCGTCAAAAAATCTCCTATGTTGACCTTGTCCTGCACAAACGTCGCAATTCCTTTTGACGTTATGAAATAAAGAATCGATGCCACCAAAAGAATAATCAGCGTTAAGCTTAAGTAGCACCAGAAATGACCGCGTTTGTCCTGCATCGTTTCCTTTGAAGGATTGGTCAGCTTGTCTTTGATCTCATCCATTAACAAAACCTCTCATCTTTAATCAAAAAAGCAAGTCCCTGCCCACACCAGGACCTGCTTTCCTTAAACCTGACTATCCGTTATTCATTAACTTTGCCGTTTGCGTCCTTCTTGACCTTCATATCATGAATGCTGATGTAGCCAAGTTTTTTGACAAGGCTTCCCTGAACGTCGTCAGAAAGCATGTAGTCGATGAACTTCTTGGCTTGACCCTTTGCCTTGCCGTTCGTGTACATATGTTCATATGACCAGATCTTCCACTTGTTCGTCGTGATGTTCCTGTCGGTCGGTGCAACGTTGTCGAGGCTCAAAGTATGCAGACCGTCAGTCTTTGCGTATGACAATGCAAGGTAGCTGATTGCCCCGGGAGTCGTTGAAACGATCTTTTGAACCGTCCCGTTTGAATCTTGTTCCTGTGCCTTGACTGCTGACTCGCCGCCCAAAACGGCACCTTCAAACGTTGCGCGCGTGCCGGAACCCTTCGCACGGTTAACGACCGTGATCTTTTCGTCCTTGCCGCCGACGTCTTTCCAGTTCGTAACCTTGCCCGTGAAGATGTCCTTTAATTGGCTCATTGAAAGGTTCTTGACCGTTACGTCGGAGTTGACGACCGGTGTCATGCCGACAACGGCCACCTTGTGATCCTCGATCTTCTTAGCATCGATTCCGCTTTGTTGTTCTGCAAAAATATCTGAGTTGCCGATCGTCACGGAACCTGCCTGGACCTGGCTGAGCCCCGTCCCGGAACCGCCGCCTTGAACAGTAATCGTTGCGCCCTTGTTTTCATCCTGATATTTGGAAGCAGCCTGTTCGACTAACGGCTGCAAAGCAGTTGATCCGACGATCGTAACTTTTTCATTCGATTCTGATTTGCTTGCGCCTGAGGATGTCTTGCTGTCACTTGAGCCCCCGCTGCAGCCCGCAAGAACGACTCCGGCCAGACCTAAAACAAGCAATGATGAAAAAAGTGATTTCTTTTTCATAAAATATGTGTCCCTTCTGTGGTTGAATTTGCTGAACTCACCCGCTGAGGTCTCCCCCTTACGAGTACATTGTCTATGTTATGCCCGGGTTGTAAAATTAAAGTCTTGATTAAGTAAAGCGATTGTAAATGTCTTGTAAATTCAAACACAACGCCATTTTTTTGTGGCATAACTTTAAATAAGGAATATTGAATAAAGGCAAGGAGGAATTTTGAATGAATGAATACGTAATCGCACTGACGGAAAATCTGCCCTTGTTCACGGGAATCAACGACGCATGCAACGAAAACGGATGGTTCGTCTGCAATACGACTACGATAAACGACTTGAAAAAAAATCTGCTGAAACGCGATCCGATCGGCATCATTTGGGATCTTGAATATGAAATTCCCGCTGCTACGCTTAAAGATTTGAAAAACCTGCGCAAAAATTTCCGCGATCCGATCATCGTGCTCGCCAAAGAAAAGGACATCGATTATGAGGTCAGGCTGTTTGAAGCCCAGGTCAACGACTACATAACCGCGCCGTTTGACTATTCAGACATCGCGATTCGCCTGAAGCAGCAGCTTCAGCTCAAAATGCTGCTTCACAAGCCCAGGAATTCATTTGACGAAGCAGACGAAGACTCTGCATTTCAAAAACGAATCTTTGAACTGAACGGCATCACGCTGTGCCTCGACTCTTTTCGCGCCATCAAGGACGGAAAAGATCTTCAGCTGACGCCAAAAGAATTCAAACTGCTGGACTACCTGGCCAAGCACTGCGGTCAGGTCCTGAGCCGCGAGCAGCTGCTTCAGGGCGTTTGGGGCTATGACATCCTGGGCACGAGCCGCATCG
>ERZ791612.1136-NODE-1136-length-12349-cov-64.706198_pt1 | contig 12349 bp, 9 predicted proteins | sample MGYA00509963_ERZ791612 | MGnify/ENA primary metagenome ERZ791612 (study PRJEB30046, sample SAMN00791906) | human gut metagenome | study: EMG produced TPA metagenomics assembly of the A metagenome-wide association study of gut microbiota in type 2... | reverse complement strand
TTAATCTTTTTTAATATAAAGTTTCGCTTTTGCGCAAAATATTTCACAAAAACAGCCGATAGTTGTAGATTTTTTATTAATTTTGCAAGCATACTTCATAAAAGCAGAACGGAGCCCGTCCCCAAGGAAAGGTTCCCGATGAAGAACAGAGTATAATAAATTGGTATAGAACATCGTATCATAAAAATAGTATAGCTTATGCATCAATCTACATTACCCTGCGATTTCGCACTCCCTGCCGAATGGGAGCCACAGAGCGCCATCATGCTCACCTGGCCACACGCCGGCACCGACTGGAAGCCGTATCTGCCTGAAATTACAGATACTTATCTCGAACTGGCAGATATCATCACGCGCTACGAGCAGCTGCTTGTAGCTACACCCGATGTGCCTGCCACCCGATACCAGCTCAAGAAAAAGCTCTCTGCCGAGCAGATGAGCCGCGTGCTGCTCTACGAGGTAGAAAGCAATGATACCTGGGTGCGCGACCACGGCCCCCTCACCATGGTGCTGCGCAGAAAGCAGAACACCTGGATGGTGCCTTACCGCATACTCGACTTCAAGTTCAACGGCTGGGGCGAAAAGTTCAGATGGGAGAAGGATAATGCCATCACCCTGAAACTATACTATCAGGCAGCCTTCAATGCCGATATAGAAAACCACCAGGGCTTCGTGCTCGAAGGAGGCAGCATCGAGAGCGACGGAAAGGGTACGCTCTTCACCACCTCTCAGTGCCTGCTGGCGCCTCACCGCAACCAGCCGCTCGACCACGACAGCATCGACCATCTGCTGCAGACTTTCTTCCAGCTCAAGAGAGTCGTCTGGCTGGATCACGGCAATCTGATTGGCGATGATACCGACGGCCACATCGACACCATCGTGAGAGTGGCTCCACACGACACCTTATTATATGTAGGCTGCGATAATCCGGAAGATGAGCAGTATGAAGACTTCCAGGCGCTGGAGAAGCAGCTCAAGGGGCTCTTCACCTGGGAGGGATACCCTTACCGCTTGCTCAAACTGCCGATGCCCGACCCTATCTATGATGAGGGCGACTGCCTCACCACCAACCCGGAGAGCGAGGGCGACCGCCTGCCTGCCACCTACGCCAACTTCCTGATACTCAACAAGGCGGTGATTTATCCCACCTACAATCAGCCGGAAAAGGACGAGGAGGCACGCAAGCAGATTCAGCTCGCCTTCCCCGACCGTGAAATCATCGGTGTAGATTCGCAGACCATCATCCGCCAGCATGGCAGCATCCACTGCATCACCATGCAGTTGCCCGAGGGAGCCCTCAGAGACTCAAAATTCAACACTCAACACTCAACATTCAACATTTAACATTAAACATTTAACATTAAAAGTAAAAAATGAACGTCGGTTTATTACAACTTCATAATACGGCAGATATCGCCAACAACAAGCAGCGCCTGGCAGAAGGCATCATCGACCTCGCCCATCGCGGCGCAGAGCTCATCGTGCTTCAGGAGCTTCATAACTCCCTCTATTTCTGTCAGGTAGAGGATGTTGACCTCTTCGACCTGGCAGAGCCTATTCCGGGCCCTTCGACCGATTTCTACGGCAAGCTTGCCAAGGATCTCGGCGTCGTCATCGTCACCTCCCTCTTCGAGCGCCGCGCTCCGGGGCTCTACCACAATACAGCGGTAGTGATGGAGAAGGATGGAAGCATTGCCGGAAAATACCGCAAGATGCACATCCCCGACGATCCTGCCTACTACGAGAAGTTCTATTTCACACCGGGCGACCTCGGTTTCCACCCTATCCAAACCTCTGTAGGCAAGCTCGGCGTGCTGGTTTGCTGGGACCAGTGGTATCCCGAAGCAGCCCGTCTGATGGCGCTGCAGGGAGCCGAAATGCTCATCTATCCTACCGCCATCGGCTATGCTACCTATGATACCGAGGAGGAGCAGCAGCGCCAGCGCGAGGCGTGGACTACCGTTATGCGTGGCCATGCCGTAGCCAACGGATTGCCAGTCATCGCCGTAAACCGAGTAGGTTTCGAGCCTGATCCTAGCGGTCAGACCGAGGGCATCCAGTTCTGGGGCAGCAGTTTCATTGCCGGTCCTCAGGGCGAGCTCTACTACCGTGCCAGCGATCAGGAAGAAGAGAGCCTGGTGGTAGATATCGACCTGAAGCACAGCGAGAATGTGCGCCGCTGGTGGCCATTCCTCCGCGACCGCCGCATCGAGAACTACGGAGATATTACCAGGCGATTTATCGATTAAACCATTTTTGCCGGAAATTCCGAGAGAATATCGGGATTCCGGCATACATATATATATAAGGTATAGATTTTCAGGATAAATGGAGAATTTGGAAGTGATGGTGATACTTTTCATCATCGTGATTTTAGGTTACGTCGCCTGCAAGTTAGGATATATGGGCGACAAGTTTGACAAGAAGTTATCCAGCATGGTGGTAGATATCACCTGTCCTCTGTTGGTGCTCTCGTCAGTAATGGGCGATGAGCTGCCCGACCGCACGCTCATCCTCCCCCTTCTGGGCGTAGGTTTCCTTACCTACATCCTTTTGCTGGTATTCGGTTTCTGGGTGCCGCGTCTCATCACGCGCAATCATGACGACCAGGGCATGATAGGTTTTGCGCTGATGTTTGCCAACGTAGGTTTCATCGGCTACCCTATCGTTTCGAGCATATTCGGTCCGAAGGCCATTTTTTATGCCGCGCTGCTCAACATGCCGAACACCTTTTTTATTTTTACGGCAGGTGTCATGCTCATCAAAGGCGAGTACAGCATCAAGCAGTTCAATCCTAAGGTGCTGTTTTCTCCGGCTCTTCTGGGTGCCTTTGTTGCCGCCCTCCTGGTAGCTTTCGGGGTTCATACGCCTGATATCATTGCGCGTCCGGTAACGATGGTGGGAAATGTTACGGTTCCTGCCGCCCTGATGATTATCGGTTCCTCGATGGCTAAGTTGCCGGTGAAGGAGATTATCGGCAGTCCTAAGGTATACCTCTCCTCGTTCTTGCGTCTTGTGGTAGTACCTCTGAGCATTTATTTTCTGTTCAAGGTATGTGGTGTAAGCGATCAGGTCAACGACATCAATACGGTTGTCATTGCGATGCCCGTAGCGAGTTTCGGCACGATGTTCTGTCTGAAATACGGCCGCAATCCTTCGCTCATCACCGAGATGACGTTCATCACCACGGTTGGCAGCATCATCACCATCCCGCTCATCACCCTCCTCTTTTCGTAACGAGAAAAAAATCCCCTGATGCCACAAAGTCACCAGGGGATTTTTATATTATCAGTAATCGTAATAATCACTAATCATTAATCACTAATCATTAATCACTAATCACTAATCACTATCTCACGCAGAATTTCTTGCCATTCTTGATGTATATACCCTTCTTCATAGCCCCCGTAATGCGGCGGCCGCTCAGGTCATAAATGGCAGCATTGTCTGGCTCCTGATCCGATGTTACAGAATGGATGCCGGTAGACTCCAGGTTGCGGTAAGTCCTTACCTCGAGTTCATAAACCGGTTCAAGACCTCTTACGCTGTTCACGCTTCCAGCACCAAACACGATGTTTTCAGCCAATTTACCATCCACCAGTGCATAATACTTTGATACGCCTTCATCCACCGTCAGATAATAGTAATAAGTGGAGCCGATGACAGGTTTGCCATTATAGAAATTGCGGGAAGGATTATACTGGCTTCCTGCTTCCTCGAATGTTACACCTTCTCCTATTTTGGTTCTCACCTCAAATGTGCGAGGTTCGTATCCGGTTGCCGGCAGACGCAGTCTCTCAAAGTCCTGACCATACAGTTCCATATACTCCTCCGAGCCATTTCTCTTAGCCACAACAGCCAGATAATCACCCGGTTCTGCATCTACAGTACTCAGAACCGTAAAGACCAATTTAGGATAGATGTAGCCCCGTCCAAAATCTTTAACCGTCTTGGTGCTGGATGATATAATCTCCCGAATCTCGCCCTTAGCATTCATCAGAGCCATGGCAAGTACTCCGTCAAAGTTCTGTTTTCCTTCATTTTTGATTGGTACTGAAAAGACGATACATTTCTGTCCCTTCTTCACATCAGTAACATTCATATTCATTTCCTGAAGATAGTCAGTCATCTTCGTGAATCTCATATCAGAGATTTTTTCCTTTCCGTCAGATGGCTCCATGCCGAATACTGCCATCTGGCCAACGTTATACCGACTGGCAACTGGCTTTCCTTCTTCGTTTTGCGGATTGAGGGCTCCTATATGGTAGAACCCGTTGCAAAGACCGCCCCAGCCCCAGTTTACGCTGAAGCTATCGTCCTTATAACCATCTATCACGAAGGCATGAACGCCGCCAATAGAGTCGAATGCAGCATAGAGCACAGGACGGTTGGCATCAATCTCTCCGCGCAACTTTTCGTTCCATTCCTCTGCGCTCCCAGCTTCTATTGACATCTGATGCGAAATCTTGCTGTAGCCGAAATACTTCTGCATGGCGGCCACCAGATCGCTTATATACGAACCGCTACCGTCTTCAGCATACTGCATATCCACAGCCACACCGAGGTCTGACATGAGCCTTGCCACGCCGTCGAAGTCAGCAGCGTTGGTTCCGTCATATCGCGCAGGCATGTTTGCCCAATCATATTCGTGCTCGAATTGGGCAGTCAGGGTCTTGCCGTCCCATTTATAGGAATGGCTTCCGGTGCCCTTGGCAGGATAACCGTGATACTGCATCACGATGGCACCAGCCGTAGCCGCACAGCCAACCGGATATTTGTTTGGCGTGTACTTGTTGAATGGAGCCATCTGGTCCCATTTCGCGGTATTGAGCAGCTTTTCGCCGCTGAAACCGGTTCTTGTGGCAGTCTGGTTCGCCTGATTGCTGTTAGCCAGCGCTGCTATCTGCCGTTCATAACTCTTGAGCAGGTCCTTCAATCCGTCGGGCAGATTTCCTGCATCAAATGTTCCTGTTGAGGTATACCCCAAAACTGGCGCTACTGCGTCGTCACCTGCTATAATGACGAATCCGCCTGCGTCATTGTTGAAAACATAATAAGCATCAGAGCGCGATGCGGTATTAGCCGTTCTGCTCTTGGCTCTAGCTTTCTGCGGCATCTGTTTTCCCCAGAAGCTATAAGCCTGCTGCTGTGCCTGCCATTGAGTTATCCGCTTAGCCTCCGAAGGAGAATATACCAGCAGCAGCAACAATGCCAATATGTTTTTAAAGTGTAATTTTCGTTTCATTAGTTCTTGTTGTTTAATAATTTACTAAATATTCTCTATATATCCTAATATATATCCTGATATAAGTTCACTTGTATAAATCCACCTGAATAAGCCCAGCCTGAATATCGGGCTTCTGTAGTTTTTTAAATACTTTGTTCTGCTGCAAATATAAGAAAAATATTCGTACCAAACAAGTTTTTTCGCACTTTTTTTCGTCCCTACCCTCATTTTTTATGTATTGCCCCCTCTTTTTACGTATTAAGCGAAAAAAAATCCCCTGATGCCACAGAAAGCACCAGGGGATTCCTATCTTTTAATTGTAATATTCAACACTCAACATTCAACATTCAACACTCAACACTCAACATTACTTCGCGCTAATTTTCTTGCCATTCTTGATGTATACGCCCTTCTTCATAGCCTCAGTTATGCGGCGGCCGTTCAGGTCGTAAATGGCCTTATTGCCAGTCTTCCCATCCAATGTTACAGAATGGATGCCGGTAGGCTCCAGATCCTCTACCACATTATCAAAGTATTTAATCCAGTTCTTGGTATACTGATGAGCATCATACTTCGCCTTGCTGCCCGGATAGAGATGCAGCGTGCGGTACAACTTACTGCTCTTGCCAGCAAATACACACCAGCTTATCCAGTAAGGTGCCTCTTTATGACGCATATATACATCCTTCAATTCGAAGCAGGCATAGAATGTGTTGCGGCCGAATTCCGTTATCGTCTCCGGCAAATCAATCTCCTTCAGCTTGGTAGACCTGAAGGCGTTGAAACCCAACTCCCTGACACCGGCTGGCATCTTGAAATGCTCCAGAGTGGCATTGCCTTCGAATGCATATTTAGGAACCATATCAGCCTTGTAGCTTTCATAAGCCACCACCTTGGCACCGCTCAGGTCGATGCTCTTGAAATAATGGCTCGCCAGCTCATCAAAGTCGCGCTTGTCTATCTCGCCGTTCACCTTGATATTTCTGTAAACAAGATAGTCAGGGTTTTCCTTGGCAAGTGTTTGCTTCAGCTGTCCCGCCTTCTCCAGGTTGATAACCAACTCCTTCTCCTGATAGTTGCGATAAGTGGTCACCACGAGATCATAAACCGGTTCTATTCCTCTGAAAGAATTCGGTTTGGCAGTACCCAGTTTAACATCATCCATCAGCTTTCCGTTCAATTCTGCGAAATACTTTGAGATGCCTTCATCTACCGTCAGATAATAATAGTACCATGAACCGATAACCGGCTTGCCATTATAGAAATGATTATACCTCGTTTCTGCTTGCTTGAATGTAGCTCCCTCGCCCATTTTCGTTTTTACCTCAAATGTACGAGGTTCATATCCCGTTGCCGGCAGACGCAATCTCTCGAAGCTCTTATCATACAGTTCTATATATTCCGAAGAGCCTTTTTCCTTTGCCACAACAGCCAGATAATCACCCGGTTCTGCATCTACTGTACTCACAAAATTGAAAGACGGATACGGATAATACCTGCCAGCGGCTAAATTATCAACTGTCAGAGGTCTGGATGTTACGATTTCCCGCATCTCGCCCTTCGCATTCATCAGCGCTACGGCTACTTCTCCATTAAACGGCTGGTCTCCCGTATTGCCGATTGGCACACTGAAGATAACACCATTCTGCCCCTTCTTTACATCGGTGATATTCATATTCAACATCTGCAACTCACCTACATTTGTCAAGAATCCCATGCCAGAGATTTTCTCCTTACCATCAGATGGCTGCAAACCGATTACTGCCGTCTGTCCTATATTATATTTATCGCCCGTTGGCTTTCCTGCGCTTTCCGGATTCAGGGCTCCTATCTGGTAGAAGCCATTACAATAGCCGCCCCAGCCCCAGTTTACGCTGAAGCTTTCGTCCTTGTATCCGTCGATGATGAAGGAATGGCCGCCAGCCGAAGCATCGGAAGCGGAATAGAGAATCGGACGGTTGGCATCAATCTCGCCACGCAGTTTCGCATTCCATGCCTCAGCCTCCATATCATCTATTGACGCCAGATACGTAAGCTTGCTGTAGCCGAAATACTTCTGCAGGGCAGATATCATATCACCGATATACGCACCGCTTCCGTTCTTAGCATACTGCATCTCCACAGCCACACCGAGGTCTGACATCAGTCTTGCCACGCCGTCGAAAGCGGCATCGTTGGTGCCGTCATATTTGGCAGGCATGCTTGCCCAGTCGTAGGTATGCTCGAAATTGGCTGAGAGGGTCTTGCCGTTCCAGGTATAAGAATGGCTTCCGGTGCCCTTGGCAGGATAGCCGTGGTGCTTCATTACGATGGCTCCAGCCGTTGCTACACAGCCTGTTACATAGTTGTTTGGCGTATACTTGTTGAATGGAGCCATCTGGTTCCATTCTGCGGTTTTGAGCAGGTTTTCGCCTGTAAAAGCGGCTCTCGTGGCTGTCTGGTTCGCTACATAGTTGTCGCCCAGCGCCGCAATCTGCCGCTCATAGCTCTTCAGCAGATCCTTCAGTCCGTCAGGCAGATTCTCGGCATCAAATGATCCCGTTGAAGTATAGCCCAAGACTGGCGTTACGGCATCATCACCAGCGATAATGACGAATCCGCCTGCGTCGTTGTTAAATACATAGTAAGCATCCGATGGCGATACAGTAGTAGCCGTGCGGCTTTTCGCCTTCGCCTTCTGCGGCATCTGTTTTCCCCAGAAGCTGTAGGCCTGCTGCTGAGCCTGCCATTGTGTGATTCGCTTGGCCTGCAGAGAAGAGTATCCCAGCGCCAGCAACAATACCAATAGGAATTGAATGTGTAATAGTCGCTTCATAAGTTCTTATCTTTTTAAGGGTTATTATATAATATGTATAGTTCTTAGAAAATTCTTTGTTCTTTTGCAAAGATAATGTTTTTTTTAATACCACGCAAGTTTTACGCCCTCTTTTTTTGCCCCGTTCTCCACTTTTTTACGCAATGACACCCCTTTTTACGCATTGAACGAAAAAAAAATCATCCAATTTTCGTTATTCCCCGATTTTTGCCTTATCTTTGCAAGGAAATTTGGTACGAAGCAATCCTTTTTACCAATAATATAAATTAGAAAAAAATGAAGATAAACAACAGTACGAAGAAAAGCCTGCTCATCATCGCACTCGCGATGGCCAGCACTACTTACCAGACACAGGCCGCTCCGATAGAACATATCGGCGACAGATACATCATGCATATTCCAGAAATGGAACTCACAGGCGAAGAATCACTCCTCGATGTGCTCATGATGTGCCCGGAAGTCATCTCGCTCGACGGCAACAACATCATCGGCGGAGATCCATTCGCCAACCTCTACGGCAAGTTCGTCATCCGTATCGACAACCAGGAATACGGACTCGATTACGCCACCTTCCTCCACCATTTCAAGGCTCGGGAGATTGAAACCATCAAGGTGTGCCAGAACGCCGAAGTGATGAAGGGATGCAGCAGTCTGAAGAAAGTCATCGACATCACACTGCGCAAGAAGGAGAACGGAACTACCGGCAGATGGGGACTCTTCGGTGATACCTACGGCGGCGCAAAAGGCATCGTCAGCGTCATCAGCCAGCAGGATAAACTCCGTGTGCTCAGTCATGTGGAAGGCAACTTCCAGCGCACCTCCAGCAGCGATAAGGATGCCTACCAGGGCATTTCAGGCACCACCGTGAACCACTACTCCCACGAGGGCGCCAAACTCAATCTGCTCTGGACACCTACCGCAAAGGATGTGCTCGAAATAGATGCGATGCAGACCTATACCCGCAACCATTTCACCCACACCCCAGCCGATTACGTGCGCGCCTATCATCTGCAGGCCGACTATACCCGCACGCTCGCCGACAACGGCTCCAGCATCCTCTTTACCCTCGGTGCCGAGCATATCAGCGACAACGGACGCACACAGGAAGAAACCCAGACTGCGCCCTACCAGAACCACTCAACCTACCCCTTCATGGTGGTAGAATACGCCACTCCGGTCATCACCCCTGATCTCTGGATTACGGCAGGTTTCGAGGGCGGACTCTCCATCGAGAAGAACTGCGTCGCCGATTACATCAACCATTCCAACTACCAGGATTTCTACGCCCAGCTGGATTACAACATCGGCAAGTGGGGATTCATGGCAGGCGACCGCTTCCGCATCATCAACTTCCGTCCTAAGCAGATTGCGCCGGAAGAGCACTGGAAGCATACCACCCACAACCATATCTACTCGGCGAGCGCCTATTACCGCTTCACGCCGGGTCATACCCTGCAGGCCACCTACTGCCGCCGCATCTTCAATCCCGAGTTTGGCGATTTCGTAACCGCGGGCGATATGGAGGGCGCCTGGCAGCCGGTTTATACCGCCGATATCGTCAACAGCATGGCGAATGTGGTAGAGCTCAAGCATACCTACAGCCGCCCAGCCTTCGTGCTCAGCACCTCGGTAAAGAACATCCACCAGCACCTGTTCAGCGCCATCCACGACAATACACTCGGCATCGGCTCCACCGCCTTCTGGCATAAGGGCATCCTGCGCCTCACAGCCGGTGTCAACTACTTCTGGCAGCGCAGCGAAACCCCTTCTGAGGAGGCTCAGCAGCGCAATGCGGAGTATAATCATTTTGCCGTATTCAAGTTGGCACCGCAGCTCACAATGGCCGATGGCTGGCGCTTTACGGGTAACCTCATCTGGTGCACCCGTCGCCGCAGCGATGCCTACACCCCGGCTAATCTCTATGCCGAGGTAGGGGTATACAAGAATCTGGGCAAGCACTGGACGCTCGAGGGCCGCTTCCACGATATGGCGAGCCAGCACTTCGGCAACCGCGCTGCCACCATCGGCTGCACGTATTATTTTTAATTGAGCTTTTAACAATCTTTTTCTAAATCAGAAGCAAGATTTCTGTTCCTTTCTTATTTTATTATCAGAAAGTGAAACAATAAAAAGAAAGGAACATTATATATGAGAAAAATTGATTTCAAGAAGATCGGGCTGGCAGCGATGATGCTCCTGTCGGCCCTCACATTCCAGTCGTGCGATAATGATAACGATACCGACTGGGACCGCGTTTTCCCTAACGCACTGGTAACCGTGAAGAAGAGTGGCGATGCCTGCTATCTGCAGCTCGACGACAACACCACGCTGCTCGCCAAGAACCTGAAACCTACCATCTTTGACGGTAAGGAGGTTCGCGCCCTCGTCAACTACACGCAGACCTCGGAGAAGAGCGAGAAGTATAACCAGGTGATTCACGTCAACTGGATAGACAGCATCCTGACCAAGAAGCCTGTTCCATCGCTCGGCTCAGATAACGAGAACAGCGAGAAGTATGGCAACAATCTGGTAGAAATCGTGCGCGACTGGGTAACGGTGGCAGAAGATGGCTATCTCACTCTCCGTTTCCGTGCTCTCTGGGGCGGTCAGAAGGTGCATTACATCAACCTCGTTACGGGTGTGAATCCTGAGAATCCTTACGAGGTAGAGTTGCGCCACAATGCCAATGGCGATCCTCAGAACTACTGGCGTGATGCCCTCGTAGCGTTCAATCTGAACGATGCCGTGCCTGATACAGAAGGCAAGACAGTGAAGCTTACCATCCGCTGGCGTTCCAGCCAGGGCTACAAGAAGGTATATTTCGACTACTGTTCGCGCAAGCCTATCAGCAGCCCGAAGATGCTCGAAGGATACAGCCAGGAAGGAAGAGATATCCGATAAACGAAGAAAAAGCAGATAAAAGCAAAAGCCCCGATGCGTGATGCATCGGGGCTTTTTTGGGTTTCCTTTATGGTAAAGGCTTTTTGGGGGACCAGCGATGGAATCGCTGGGGACGGGGGCACAAAGGGCTAAGGTTCTTTTTACCTTTTTACTTTTTTACCTTTTTACCTTTAAATAGCCTTTTTACCTTTAAAAGCTGCTGCAGCTTGTTATACCGAGTGTGGTAGCGATGGCTGTAAGGAAGGAGATTGCAATCTGCAAAATTGTTTTCCAGGTACTTGCTTTCATAATGTTTAATGTTGAATGTTTAATGTTGAATGTTTAATGTTGAATGTTGACTTGGTGGGGGGATACGCTAGCTTCCGTCAGGCGTTAGGGAGAGACGCATCCCCGCTAGGCGGGGCCTGCGGGGGTTGCCCTCAGGCGAGGGCTTTATTCAAGCCCGTCGCCGCCTTCCTGAGAGCCGCCGCCTGGCTGCGTACCGCCGCCGGTAGTTCCGGAGCCGCCCTGTTCAGTGCCGCCCTGGCTGGTGTCGCCGCCTTGTTCAGTGCCGCCAGAGGTACCACCAGAGGTGCCACCCTCGTCGGTGCCGGTATAGCCGCCGTACTCCTGAATCTTGCACTTCTTGCGCAGCTCGGAGTTGCTCCAGCTTTTTGTGTTTCTCACAATCAGGTGTACACCCTCTACGCTGGCAGCCGTTACCTTCTCCTTGGTATCCTCCGCCTTCGAAGTCATACCGATAGAGAACAGACCGAGATCAGAGAGACGCACACTCTTGCCGTCGAGAATCAACTCCTGCAGATGGTCGAGTGCATCCATCAGCACACCGTGGATAGTACCTCGGGAGTAAGGCGAACCGTGGTCAGAGATATGGGATACGAATCCCTCGAAATCCACTTCGCGGTCGGTTACCGCAGTGGCATACCACTTTTTCTTACCAGCGTTCTCGCCGCTCTGTGGTGTACGCTGCAATTTACGATACTTCAATGTTCCTTTCTGTTCCATGATATAAAAATATTAAAGGGTTAATATAAATGTTGAATGTTGAGTGTTGAATGTTGACTTGGTGGGGGTGCGCTTTGTCGAGTGCAGCCTTTCTTCGAACGACAGTGCAAAGGTACGGCAATTTTCTGATACTACCAAATTTCACCCTGCAGAGTTATGTTAAACAGATTTAACACTTCGGACACATCTGGTTAATCTTGCCAACTCATAATTTATCGGGCGAGAAAACTATATTTTGTAAAAAGTTTCTCTATGCTTTCTTACTCAGAAAACAGAAGGAAGCAAGAAATCATCCATCAATGCTTCCACCTTCCTCAACCCCAAAAGCGTGACAGTTGTGACAGTTGTGACAGTTTTCAGCACCTACCCCCACCTCCCTCTCTTTAGAGGTAACTTATAAT
>ERZ791612.1135-NODE-1135-length-12365-cov-5.338343_pt1 | contig 12365 bp, 17 predicted proteins | sample MGYA00509963_ERZ791612 | MGnify/ENA primary metagenome ERZ791612 (study PRJEB30046, sample SAMN00791906) | human gut metagenome | study: EMG produced TPA metagenomics assembly of the A metagenome-wide association study of gut microbiota in type 2... | reverse complement strand
AGCATCGTCGATTGAAGCTGACGCGGCAGATGGAAATTTAGACAAGTGAAAGGGGTATTGTGGATTATACTAGGGATTATATAACATTTCAGGTGTATTGTCCATGCTGTGTATAAGTTGTGTATAAAAAGAAACATATCTGTACAAGTTATGAAGGAGATATAAATGCAGAGGCATATGATGTCCTCTCGGAATCTTTCATGCATCTGGGAGAACATCAATAATAGCAGGAGGACGTGAAATGACAGGGATCGTAACAGCACTTCTTTCAGGGGCATTGATGAGTATACAGGGAGTGTTTAATACAGGTGTGACGAAACAGACCAGTGTGTGGGTGGCTGCAGGCTGGGTTCAGGCAACAGCCCTGATCGCATGTGCGGTGGTATGGTTTTTTACAGGAAGGCCACCGGTGCGGGGATTGTTTTCTGTATCACCGGTATATCTGCTTTCCGGCGGTCTGATGGGAGCCGGGATCACATTTACAGTAATACGCAGTATGCAGGCGTTGGGACCGGCCCAGACAGCCCTTCTTATTGTAGTAGCCCAGATCATTACTGCATATTTGATCGAATTGCTGGGGCTTTTTGGCACAGAGAAAATGCCTTTTGCCTGGCATAAGCTGTTTGGAGCAGCAGTTGCAGTGGCCGGGATTTTTATTTTCCAGCGAAAATGTTAGATTTACTGCTTGTATTTACTGGGGCTTTCCGATAGAATAATAATAGCAGGCTGAGATGGTATTCCATGGAGGAATATCATTGAAAAGATTAGAAAAAATAGTATCCTTAAAGATGAAAATACTGTTGGCTGTGGCTTTTGCTGCAGCTGTGTTTGTCTGTGGAGGCTGTAAAAAGGCCGGTGAGGATGAGATCTTTCTGGAAACAGTGGCTGAAAGCTGTGACGGGACGGATCCTCATAAGCAGCAGGTGGACCAGGGACCGGATATTTCTGAAACAGAAAAAGAGGAACCTGTTTATGTTCATGTATGCGGTCAGGTAAAGCAGCCGGGAGTTTATTCTTTAAAAAAAGGAAGCAGATTGTATGAAGCCATTGATATGGCTGGCGGCATTACAGAAAAAGGTGTCAGTGATGCACTGAATCTGGCACTTGTGCTGGAAGATGGGATGCGTATCATGGTTCCGGATGAGGAACAGGCAAGGCAGTGGATGGAAACCGGGAAGATTTCCGGTGGGATACCTGAAACACCGGAAAAAGGTGGTAAGGTTGATCTGAACAGGGCCAGCGTAGAGGAACTGATGACTCTTTCGGGAATCGGTCAGTCGCGGGCAGAGGCGATCGTGCGTTACCGGGAAGAGATCGGGGATTTTCAGGCCATTGAAGATGTGATGAAAGTATCCGGTATCAAGGAAAATGCATTTAATAAGATAAAAGATAATATAACCGTATAGCATACCTGAGGTCATCTGATGTACTGGTGTGCTATAGGAAAATGATAGAAGATAAGGGGAGCTTTGAAATGGCACGGGTATTAGTAGTAGATGATGAAAAGCTGATCGTAAAAGGCATACGGTTCAGTCTGGAGCAGGATGGTTATGAGGTAGACTGCGCTTATGACGGGGAAGAGGCCATTGAGATGGCTAAAAAAACGGAATATGATATTGTGCTGTTAGATGTAATGCTTCCAAAGCATGACGGCTTTGAGGTATGCCAGGCAATCCGGGAATTTTCTGATATGCCGGTGATCATGCTGACTGCAAAGGGCGGCGATATGGATAAGATCCTGGGACTGGAATATGGTGCCGATGATTATATCAGCAAGCCTTTTAATATATTGGAGGTAAAAGCACGCATCCGTGCCATTATCCGCCGCAGTATGAAAGCAAAACGCCATAAAAAGGAGGAACCGGCTGACAAGTACATTGGTGCAGGTGATCTGAAGATGGATACAGAAGGAAGGCGGGTATTTATCGGCGAAAAAGAGATCAATCTTACAGCTAAAGAATTTGACCTGTTAGAGCTCCTGGTACGTAATCCTAATAAGGTATACAGCCGCGAAGCGCTTCTTAATTATGTATGGGGAAATAAAGCCATGGACAGCGGTGATGTGAGAACTGTTGATGTGCATGTAAGAAGATTAAGGGAAAAAGTGGAGCCGGTACCAAGTGACCCTAAATTTGTACATACAAAATGGGGCATTGGCTATTACTTTGCTGCAAAATAATAAAAAAACCAGGGATGAAATTTCGTGAAAATAACATTAATTACAGTAGGAAAGATAAAAGAACGTTTTTTTGAGGATGCCATTGCAGAATACAGCAAGCGGCTAAGCAGATATTGTAAGTTGGAGATCATCCAGGTGGCAGATGAGAAGACGCCGGATGGTGCCAGTGAAAATGTGGAGCGGCAGATCAAAGAAAAAGAAGGACAGAGGATACTGGCCCAGATCAGGGAAGGCGCTTATGTGATAGCACTTGCCATTGAGGGAAAGATGCTTTCCAGTGAAGAACTTGCAGGAAAGATGCAGAAGCTGGGTGTGGAAGGAAAAGGACATCTGGTATTTGTCATCGGCGGATCATTAGGACTTTCAAAGGAGGTTATGGACCGGGCGGATCATGCCCTTAGTTTTTCAAAAATGACTTTTCCGCACCAGCTGATGCGGGTAATTCTTTTAGAGCAGATCTACAGAGGCTTCAGGATCATAGCAGGAGAACCGTATCATAAGTAAAGGCTGATCGCAGCTGCCAGAGGGAAGATAATTCTGGCAGCTGCTTTTTTATAATACAGTTTTTAACTGATATCAGGGTCAAAAGGTCGGAAATCCGACGCAAGCTTGCTTGCAGGAGGATTTTTGAATTTGGGACCCGCCAAAAACATGAGTAAGGAGCCATTTTTTGAAGAAAAATGAACGGATTACGAATGTTTTTGGAATTGCGGGAGTGCAAAGCACGTAGCAATTCGATATCAGAGGGGTCAAAATACCTTTTGACCCCAACATCTTTTAACTGTCAGTCATAAAATCCCATTGCCTTCATATACTGGAGTTAGAGGTAGAGAAAATGGCAATGGAAAAAGTTGAGATAACCGGGCTGTTTCCCAGACGGCTGCGGCAGATATTAGAAAGCATTTCACTGGATTTTGACCAGTTAGAAGAGGTGCGTCTGCGGTGCGGACAGCCTGTGCTGTTGCGTGTGAATGGCAGGGAAATGGGGATCATCGGAAATGATCAGCTGGTGGAGCTGGCGGAACAGTTATGGAAAAAAGAAGATTGGAAAAAACTGGAAAATATAAATGAGAAAGAGTTAAAGGATACCCTGGAGATCATGGGAGGTTTCTCCCTGTATGCGGCTGAAGAGGAGCTGCGCCAGGGCTTTTTTACTGTCCGGGGCGGTCACAGGATCGGTGTTGCCGGGAGAGTGATCTTAAAGGAGCAGAAGATCATGGGGATCAGGTCAGTGGCATTTTTAAATCTGCGGGTGGCCCATGAAATAAAGGGCTGTGCAGATAAAGTGCTTCCGTTTTTATATGAAAATGGAAGATTTGTGAGTACATTGATCCTTTCACCTCCGGGGTGTGGAAAGACGACTCTTTTGCGGGATTTGATACGCCAGGTCTCTGATGGGAGCCGTGATCATGTGACAGGAGAAGCATTTTCTGGGGTGACTGTAGGTGTGGCAGATGAACGGTCAGAGCTTGGAGCCTGTTATCAGGGGATACCGCAAAATGACCTGGGAATGCGTACGGATGTGTTAGACGGGTGCCCTAAAAGTGAAGGGATGCTTATGCTTATCCGTTCCATGGCTCCGGCTGTGGTTGCTGTAGATGAGATTGGGGGAAAAGAGGATATCCAGGCAGTGGAGTATGTGCAAAACTGTGGCTGTGTACTGGCGGCTACAGCTCATGGCGCCTCGCTGGAAGAGGTGAGAGAACGACCGGGATTTAGGGAGCTTTTAGCGGAAAAGACATTTAAGCGGCTGGTATTTTTAAGCAGCAGAAGGGAACAGCGTGGAATGGTGGAAGCTATATATGATGGGGAGTTTCGCCAGATATTCTTATAAAATCAGGTACAGAAAGATCCCGGGAGAACATTTATCAGGAAAGGAGGAGAAGTGGGATGTTCTTTAAATGGACAGGCGGGCTGCTGATCTTATTTGCAGGCTCAGGAATGGGTGTATGGCTGGCATGGGGATATAAAAAAAGACTACAGACACTGGAAACACTGCGGCGGATGGTCTACTGCCTGAAAGGGGAGATCGTTTACAGCCATGCTCCACTGGAAGAAGCTTTTGAGCGCATAGGAAGGCGGGAAAAAGGCATTCCTGGAGAGCTTTTTATACAGACAGCAGAAAGGATAGGCAGCCGCACCGGAGAAAATTTTGCAAAAATCTGGGAAAAGACCATTGAAGAAATGGAAAAATCTGGGAACCCCCTTTTTCTGGAAAAAGAAGATAAAGAAAAACTGCTTTCCCTTGGAGATCAGCTGGGATATCTGGATACGCAGATGCAGGAGAGAACATTGCTGCTGTATCTGGAGCAGCTGGAGCTTTCTATTTCCGGGCTGCGTGGCGAGATACGGGAAAAATGCAGGCTCAGTACAGCGCTTGGGGTGATGGGCAGCTTATTTCTGGTGATCGTCATGTTTTAGAGGTGGGAAACTATGGATGTAAATCTCATTTTCAGGATCGCGGCAGTGGGGATACTGGTGTCGGTCATCTGCCAGGTCCTTAAACATAGCGGAAGGGATGAACAGGCATTTTTAACCAGTCTGGCAGGTCTTGTAATGGTGCTTTTCTGGATGATCCCGTACATATATGATCTGTTTGAGACTATGAAACGGCTGTTTTTGTTATAAAAATGTTGGGGTCAAAGGGTATTTTGGCCATTCTGATACCGAAGGAACATCGTTAAGAGGTGAAGGAATCATGAATATATTGACAGTCGGTGCAGCCGGGGTCGCGGCGGTGCTTTTAGCAGTGTGGATGAAGGGGGTAAGGGGAGAATATGCTCTGTATGTGGTAATCGCAGCACAGCTGTTTTTCCTGTTTTACGGCATTGGCCGGTTAAAAGAAATACTGGATATTATCCGGCAGATGGAGTCATATATAAAAATACGGCCGGTGTATCTGGTCACGCTCTTAAAAATGACCGGCGTTACCTATGCTGCAGAATTTGCCTCAGGCATATGTAAAGATGCAGGATATGGGGCGCTGGGAAAACAGATCGAGATTTTTGGAAAACTGACCATACTGGCTGTAAGTATGCCGGTGCTGCTGGCTCTTTTTGGAACTTTGGACCAGATACTGGCATGAGAGTTTTTGGTTTGTGGAAATAAAAGATTCTGAGGGAACATAAAATGAATATGGAGGATGGATTTCCATGGAAAATGATATGGGTATCGGGGAGGAAATCAGGAAGATACAGGAATATTTAAATCAGCTTCAGCCTGGAAATACATCAATTTCTTTTACAGAACTGATGGAAGTTCTGCTTCAGGGAAATATGAAGGAAGCTTTAAATACAGCAGGCAAAATGTTACAGTCAGCCTTGTTTTCACAGGCAAAAGAAGGACAGGTCCTTTTGGTACAGGTAGCTCTTTTAGGGCTTACAGGGGCAGTGTTTTCCCATGCTGCCTCTGCATTTAAAGGAAGCCAGATACCAGAAACTGCTTTTTACGTGATCTATCTGCTGATCTTTACCTGTCTGGCAGGAAGCTTCTTATCCAGCATCCAGATCACAGCCCAGGTCTTAGACCAGATATTAGAATTTGTCCGCCTGCTTATGCCGGCTTATTTTATCAGCGTGGCTTTTGCAGGGGGAAGTGCCAGTGCTGCTGCTTTTTATGAGATTGCACTGGGAGCTGCCTGGGCTGTCCAGTGGCTGTGCAGAAGGGGATTTTTATCCTTTGTCCGTGTTTACGGTATGCTGGTCCTTGGAGATCATATGATGGAAGAACCATGCTTTTCAAAGCTTACCGATCTGATCGGGAAAATGGTTTCATGGGGGATGCGGGCGATATTGGGACTGACACTGGGACTTCAGATCGTCCAGTCGCTGGTGCTTCCCTATGCAGACAGCGCCGGGAAGTCTGCTGTTATGAAATTTGCGGAAATGGTGCCGGGGCTTGGACAGGCAACAGGAGCAGCAGCCCGGCTTGTATTTGGAAGCAGTGTATTGATCAAAAACAGTATGGGAGCAGCAGCGGTCATTATCCTGGCAGTGATCACACTGGTGCCTGTAGTGAAGCTGGCAGTTCTTATGGTCATGTATCAGGGGGCGGCGGCTCTTTTACAGCCGGTATGTGATAAACGGATCATTTCCTGTATACAGGGAATGGCGGCGGGACATGGACTGCTGCTTCGTATTACATTATATTCCCTTCTGGTATTTGTCCTGGTCATTGCCATAACCTGTGCCGGTACTAATGTCAGCTATCTGGCAGCATAGGTGGGGATATGGGAGAGTTATTACTCGACTGGGCCAGAAATATCCTGTTTTTTACGGTGTTTTTGTCTGTGATCAGTCATTTGCTGGCAGATCGTTCTTATGAAAAATATATCCGTTTTTTTGCGGGAATGGTATTGATATTGATAACCATAAGCCCTTTAAAAGGCGGATTGAACTTCCAGGAGCAGGCTGGCATATTATTTGAAGAATTTTCTGATTTCTGGGAAAAACAGCAGGCTGGGGAAGTGCTGGCAGATGTGGATAAAAACAGGATGGGAATGTTTTTTTCGGAATATAAAAAGGAGACAGAAAAGCGTATAGGGGAAATGGCGGAAGCAGAAGGCTTTGTGTGTGGAGGAGCAGAGGTTACGTTGCAGGAAAGGTCAGAAAGCAGTGATTATGGCCGGGTGGAGAAGATCCGGCTGCACCTGAAAAAAGAAGAAAATGTGGATGGAGAGCAAAATGAAGGGGATACCGGTGGATTGGATAAGGTAAAAAGCAGCGAAAAGACGGAGGGAAGGACTGATGGTGAAAGTAATGTATCCGTAAAAGTAGAAATCCCAGATGTAAAAGCCGGACTGTCCGGGAAAAAGAAGGAGATTTTGGGAACCGGTTCTTTACAGGAGCAGCAGCTTAAAAGAAAGGTGGCGCAGTATTATGGACTGGAAGAAGCTTGTGTCGAAATTTGGTGGGAAGATGACCCGGGAGAAGTGGCTGTTCCTGCTCCTGCTGGGAGTGATATTAATGATACTGTCCATGCCATTTCCGGGGAGCAGCAGTAAAAGTAAGGGGACAGTCCCAGGGGAAAATGTATCTTTGTGGAAAAACAGCTCTTTGCAGGAAAACCCGGAGGAAAAAGGATGGCCAGACCAGACGGCAGAAAACGGCCAGGGGGAACCGGCAGTCCGCGCGGCAGCTGCAAAACCAGCAGCAGATTATGAAAAAGAACTGGAGGAACGGATCGCACAGATCTTAAAGTCGGTAGAAGGGGTTGGAAAGGTAGATGTAATGGTGGTATTAAGTTCATCTGGCGAAAAGGTGTACCGCACGGACCGGTCGGAAAATACCAGTACAACAAAGGAAAAAGATGCTTCCGGCGGAGAACGGGATATAGCAAGCAGCCAGTCTGAAGAAAATACCATTTTATCCCAACAGTCCGGCTCCACTGGTACCAGCCCACTGATCCAGAAGGAATTATATCCGGAGATATCCGGCATTATCATCAGCGCCCAGGGCGGGGATTCCCCCACTGTGCAGGCAGAAATTTCCCAGGCTATGGAAGCATTATTCGGGCTGGAACCGCATAAAATAAAAGTGTTAAAGCGGGTGGAATAAAAAAGGAGTGCGGCATATGAAGATCAGGAATATGAAGCAGGTCACAGAACGGGTAAAAGGTTTAAAGGGCAGAAAGCTGTTTCGGCGCAATCAGATCATTATCACAACGCTGGCGGTGATGATCGCGGCAGCGGGGTATCTGAACTATGCGGGAAAACGGGATCTGGAGGCGGGAAGCCGTTTATCCCAGGCAGGAAGCCTGGAGCTTTCAGAGGAAGACCTGATGGCGGAAAACCTGGCGGCACAGTCAGAAACGGTTTCGGACATTTTAAGTCTGGACAATGACCCGGCAGAGGGGGAAGTGGCAGAGGCAGGTCCGGAGGATACAAGTCTTGCACTGGGGGATAATGGAACCGGTGGGGAAGCTTCCACTCAGGAAGGGGAACTTTCAGGAAACAGTACAGATACAGGAAATACTGGCGAAAGTGCGGATCCGGCAGGTTATGAAAATCCGGGAGAAGCTGTTTTGACCAGTGGTATGAGCGTAGCGGATTACATAGCAGGTGTGCAGCTTAGCAGAGAGCAGATCCGGGCAAAGAATAAAGAAACATTAATGAGCCTTATTAACAGCACTAATATTGATGAGGCAGCGAAACAGCAGGCTATCCAGGATATGATCCGCATTACGGAAATATCAGAAAAGGAAAATGCGGCCGAGACTCTTCTTATGGCAAAAGGCTTTGCAGATCCGGTAGTGAGCATTACTGATGACAAGGTAGATGTAGTTATCCATGCATCTTCCATTACAGATCCACAGCGGGCCCAGATCGAAGATATTGTAAAGCGCAAGGCAGAAGTAGGGGCAGACCAGATCATTATCACGCTGCTTAATATGGCAGATTAAAGTCCTGTGGCCATTGCAAAAAATTCCTATACATATCCGGCCGGTTTTGCTATAATAACAGATAATAACAGTGCAGGAGGTAAGGGATTTGGCAGAAGAAAATCGCAGCACACATAAAGTATATGAAAAAGACAAGATCGGGGAAGTACAGATCGCAGATGAGGTAGTAGCGATCATCGCAGGTCTTGCTGCTACGGAAGTAGAAGGTGTAGATTCCATGGCAGGAAATATCACCAATGAACTGGTTGGAAAGCTTGGCATGAAGAATTTAAGCAAGGGCGTAAAGGTAGATGTAACAGAAGAACATGTATCTGTAGATCTTTCCTTAAATATCCGCTATGGCTACAATATCCCTGCTGTCAGCGAACAGGTTCAGGAAAAGGTAAGCACAGCCATTGAAAATATGACCGGTCTTACAGTTCTGGATGTGAACATCAAGATCGCAGGCGTGAACATGGAAGAAAGCTGAAAATGATGTATAAGTATGCCCTGCAGATATAGGAAGAATATTTCCTCATCTGCAGGGCATTTTATACATTCTTGTTGTTTTTATGCATTGCCTTTGGTATAATCACTGGTAGTGGAAAAGAATCATGATAGAAAGAGGAAAAAAGAAATGACAAGAAGAGAATTAAGGGAACATTGTTTTAAAATGCTGTTCTCTGTGGATTTTTATACAACCGGTGAAGAAGCAAAAGCACAGATGGAGCAGTATTTCCAGTCACCGGAAGAAGACGATACAGCTTCTGACGGCACTCTTCAGGTAGTGCATAAGGTTGATATTGGGGAAAAGGATCAGGAATATCTTCGGGAGAGAACTTCCAGGATAGTAGATCTGGTAGATGAGATCGATAAAAAGATCGACGAAGTGGCAGCCGGATGGAAGACAAAGCGTATGGGAAAGGTAGAACTTGCCATTTTACGTCTTGCGGTTTATGAGATGCTTTATGATAATACCATTCCGGAAAAGGTATCAGTAAACGAGGCAGTAGAGCTGGCGAAAAAATTCGGCGGAAATGAATCTCCTGCTTTTGTAAACGGTGTCCTTGCTAAATTCATTCCTAAGGAAGGTGCAAAAGAAGAAGCAGAGCCGGCAAAAGAAGAAATAGAGGCAAAAGAAGAAATAAAAGCAAAAGAAGAAACAGAAGAAGCAAAAGAAACAGTCAAAGAAGAGAAAAAAGAGCAGGAATAACAGATGGGAAGCGTTTATACCGTATCCCAGGTGACTTCATATATTAAAAATATGTTCACCCAGGATTTTGCGTTGAACCGCATTTCTATAAAGGGAGAAGTGTCCAACTGCAAATATCATACATCCGGCCATATTTATTTTACATTAAAGGACGGCGGCGCACAGATTGCCGCCGTCATGTTTGCAGGACAGGCAAAAAGTCTGGATTTTCATTTGACAGAGGGGCAGGAAGTGGTAGTGTCCGGGACTGTAGATGTATATGAAAGGGACGGACGTTACCAGCTTTATGCAAAAGAGATCAAAAGGGAAGGCAGAGGCGATCTGTTCCTGCGCTTTGAAAAACTGCGGGATGAACTGGAAGAAATGGGAATGTTTGATGGATGCTACAAACAGCCTATTCCCAAATATGCAAAAAAGATTGGTATCGTTACTGCTTCTACCGGCGCAGCAATCCGTGATATCATGAATATCACAGCTAGACGCAACCCTTATGTCCAGCTGATACTGTATCCGGCCCTTGTTCAGGGAGAACAGGCAAAATACAGCATTGTAAAAGGAATAAAAACACTGGATGCTTTAGGTCTGGATGTTCTGATCGTAGGACGAGGCGGTGGTTCCATTGAAGATCTTTGGGCATTTAATGAGGAAATGGTTGCAAGGGCCATTTTCGAGTGCCAAACTCCGGTAATATCTGCAGTGGGTCATGAAACAGATGTGACCATTGCTGATTATGTAGCAGACCTGCGGGCTCCTACGCCTTCTGCGGCGGCAGAGCTGGCAGTTTTTGATTATAAGCAGTTTGAAGAAACAGTAGCTGCGTATAAGCTGCTCTTAGACAAGGCGGCGAATAGAAAGCTGGAGCAGGCCCGTTTTCGTCTGGAGCAGTGCCGGATGCGTTTAAAACTTAAAAATCCGGAGCGCCGGGTCAATGACCGCAGGCAGCAGTTAGCGGATATGGAAGAATGTTTAAACCGGCTGATGCAGGAAGCCTTAAAAGAAAGCAGGCGAAGCATAGAGAAACGCACAGAACGTTTAAACTATCTGATGGCGGGAAAACTGGAAAAAGAAAAACATCGTCTGGCTCTTGATGCCAGCCGGTTAGAGGGACTTTCTCCTTTAAAGAAACTAAGTGCCGGATACGGCTTTGTACAAAAGAAGTCAGGGGAAGCCTTAAGAAGCGTAACCCAGGTAAAGCCGGGAGATACAGTCTGTGTATATGTAACGGACGGCTCTCTGGAAACCCTTGTAAAAGAAGTAAGACCGGATGATATCAGAAAGGTGCGCACCAGTACACCCTTTCGTAAATAACTGTACTGATCGCGTAGGATAGTTATTTCGAAAACGATGTACCAGGAGAGAGGAAGAATAGACATGGCAGGAAGAAAGAAAACAGAAGCGGCTTTGGAAAAGGAAACCAGCATCGAGGAGAATTTCGCCCGCCTGGAAGATATTATAAAAAAGCTGGAAGATGGGGAAAGTTCCCTGGAGGAGACTTTTGCGGGGTATGAGGCAGGAATGAAGCTTGTGAGGTCTTTAAGCAGTCAGATCGATAAAGTAGAAAAACAGATCCAAATATTGAGTGAGGGTGAAGACAATGAGTGATAATACAGTATTTAAAACAGAACTGGAAGAAAGAATCAATAAGATCAATGAGCAGATCGAAAGTTATCTGCCAGAGGAAAAGGGACATCAGAGTACGATCTTTGAGGCTATGAATTACAGTGTGAGAGCAGGCGGAAAACGTCTTCGCCCACTGTTCATGCAGGAGATCTGCAGACTGTTCACAGGAGAAGTACAGCCGGCAGTGGTACCGTTTATGGCAGCTATTGAGATGATCCATACATCTTCCCTGGTGCATGATGACCTTCCATGTATGGATGATGACATGATGCGCAGGGGAAAAGCAAGTACCTGGGCTGAGTATGGCGAGGACATGGGGGTTCTGGCCGGTGATGCTCTGATGATCTATGCTTTTGAAGTGGCTGCGAAGGCATTTAATGAGGTTTCTGAGGCAGATGACCTAAAAAGAGTGGGACGTGCCATTGAAATACTGGCTGCAAAAACTGGTATTTATGGTATGATCGGCGGACAGACGGTAGATGTAGAGTTATCCGGCGGCCCGATTCCGAAGGATAAACTGGATTTTATCTATCGTTTGAAAACAGGAGCACTTATTGAAGCATCTATGCTCATCGGTGCTGTTTTAGGCGGTGCGGCAGAGGAAGACTGTAAGATCGTAGAAAGCCTTGCTGGAAAAGTGGGACTGGCATTCCAGATCCAGGATGATATCCTGGATGTGACAGGAGACCAGAAGGTCCTTGGCAAAGAGGCAGGAAGCGATGAAAAGAACCAGAAGACAACTTATGTGACCATAGAAGGCCTGGAAAAAGCGAAAAAGGATGTAGAGATCCTTTCAGCACAGGCGATTGAAGACTTAAATAAACTGCCTGGAAATAATGAATTTCTGGAGAACCTGATCCGCATCCTTATTAAGCGCCAGAAGTAAAATGCCAGAAATGTTCTCTCGGAATCTTTTTGTACCTGATTTTGTGAGAAGATTTTTTGTTAGTTGTGCCCAAATTTCTGAGGCGTACG
>ERZ791612.1127-NODE-1127-length-12439-cov-2.575016_pt1 | contig 12439 bp, 13 predicted proteins | sample MGYA00509963_ERZ791612 | MGnify/ENA primary metagenome ERZ791612 (study PRJEB30046, sample SAMN00791906) | human gut metagenome | study: EMG produced TPA metagenomics assembly of the A metagenome-wide association study of gut microbiota in type 2... | reverse complement strand
TGAAAACGCATGACCAGATCGCAGAAGCAATTCTGAATGGAGAGATTAATACAGATTTGTTGATTTCACATGTATTGCCTGTTGAAAAATTTCAGGAAGGGTTTGATGCGATTAAAGAGAAAAGAGCGCTGAAAGTAGCATTACTCTTTGGTGGTGATAGATAGAGGACTGCCTATGTTAAAATGCAAAATCAACATATACCTGTAGAAAATCCCGGCAAAACTGCCGGGATTTTAAGTTATGACAAACATCTGTTGCAGAAGACCCAATCACAGGTCTTCTATTTTTAATGCAGTATAGATATTGGTCTGCCTGGAATCGGCCGGGTTGAAAGTGACCTTCACGGAACTGCCGGTAAGAAGTCCGCCAGTGGATTCATTAGAGGCACTTTCTGTATTGCAGGTGATCCGCACGCCATCAGAAGTCAGAAGGGTGATGGTGTTGGCAGTGGATGCAGTAATTTCTCCGGAAATAGTGAAGCCGGTATTGCGTTCACTTAAGTTTTCTGGGATATCTCCGGTGATACCGAGGATCGTGAGTCCATCAAGGGTTGTTCCATTGAAGTCTCCGGTATAAATTATATTTACATGTGCTCCGGATTCGATTCCACCACTGAAATAACAGGGAATTGCAGACATGTCCAGACTCAGGATGTTTGTGGTATTCTCTGGGGATACCTGAAGGATATTTGTCTGAATGTTCTGGATCACAGCCCGGAGTTTGTTTTCCGGTTTGATCTCAACTCCCTCCTGAGGTGCAGGAGTAGGAGTGGGTGCAGGCACATTGAGCGGATCAATATCAGAAACACTGTAGATTTTCATCTGAGAACCATCAAGTACATTTGGATCATCGGCTGAAGCTGGACCAAAATCTCCCTTATAGTGAAGATAAACCCAATTGCCGGCTTTGATGCCGCCCTGATAATATTGTTCTGTTCCTGTGATCGGGAAAGTAACGGTTTTTCCACCTTTAGATCTGATCGTAATGGAATTGGCGGTCAGATTCTGAACCTGTCCACGCGTAGTTCCTTCTTTTACTTCGGAAGTATCATGATAGTCGTCAACAATTTTGAGCACGCGGACAGCACCTGTATCCGTACTGTCAAGCTGCCCTTCGTAGATTACGCTGACAGCATCGCCACAGAGCATTCCGTCTGCACATTCCAGAGTTGCCTGGGAAATATCAAAGACATAGTTATCCGATCCGCTGAGAAGAGTAAGCTGATTACCGGTAAAATACTGAAGAGTACCCCGGATCTCATCCATATATACACGGGTGCTTCCAGGATTGATGTCCTGAATCTGTGTATCTTCTGAATCTGAGAAACGATCAACAACATCTCCCAGACTGCAGCCGGATAAAGTGATCAGAAAAAGTGATCCGATACAGACCACCAGTATTTTTTTCATGAAACTCCTTTCTGTGTTACAGCTTCAGGCTGCACACGGAACCAATACGTATAAAAATCAGTAAAGCCAAGAGATGCATACAGTCGTTTGGCAGCGGTATTTCCCTGAACGACCTGAAGATAGGCATTTTCAGCACCTTTTTTCATGCCCTCCGTGAGAAGTGCAGTACAGATCTGGCGTGCAAATCCCTGTCCGCGATATTTTTCCTTTACATGGATCGCGTAGATTCCGATGTAGTCACGGTCAAGGATACCAAGTCCTGTAGCGATGATCTTCCCCTCTTTCCAGATGGAGGCACAGATTGTTTCTTTGGGAATGGCACGATACATAGAAGGAACAATGGTCCGGTGGATCGGGTTTGTCATTCCTTTCAGATCAAAAAGACTTGTGATCCAGATATCCGGAATCTCATCCGTGATCGTTACGGCAGAATATGGCGTATCCAGACGTGCATCACTCAGATGAAGCGTCATGACTTCAGTTACATGCTGGATCTCATAACCACGGTTTTCGAGAGTATAATCAAAATCCGGAGATACCAGCGGACTGATCTTAAAGATAGCAGGAGATCCCAGACGTTTGTAAACATCTTCGCAGTAGGCAACCTTTTCACGCCATGGAAGCGTAGAGTTTCCAAATTGTTCCACACTGTTGGTACGGTGCGTATAGAAATAAGAAAATCGCAGGATCCAGCCATCGTAAAGTTCCATTTTGTGAGATGGCCAGGCATTCAGCGACATATCTTCGATTTTTTTGATGTTTTTTTCCATGATGAAGATAAAGCCCCCCTTTTGCTGTTGCTTTTTATTATACCCAACAGAAGCGGATTGTGCAACCGCAAGTCCGGTGCATAAATGTCGGAAATACAGAGAATTTGGCGAACGAATCTTCTTTACAAAACGGCACGGTCCGTTCTATAATAAAACTCACCAGAGATCTTCTGGTATTCATAACCGTCGGTTCAGACGGAAATCCCTTTTTTATAATTGAGATAATTGTATACAGAAAGGAGTGTGATTGGTGTTATTGGTGGCAGGATACTGCTTCTGACGATCACCGGAGTTGCTGTTTTAATGGATCTGTATCAGATGAAAATAAAAAACAGCTGGATCCTTTTTTCGATGCTGATCGGGTTCGGATATGATCTGTGGCGTGGAGGATGGAATGGAACGGCATTTTTTATTTCAGGTACAGGAATTCCACTGGTGGTTCTCGGATGGCTGTTTTATTTCCGAATGCTTGGTTCGGGAGATATCAAACTTTTTTGTGTACTGGGAGGAATTATGGGACCAGTACATATTCTGTGGTGTATCTGGTATGCATTTCTGACAGGAGGGCTGCTTTCACTGGCCATTCTGATCTTGTGCGGCGGTTTCAGCCAGCGAATCCAATATTTGGTCAAATATATGAAAACGTATATCCGGACAGGCGAACGGAAAGCTTATTACCGAAATGGGACTGCGTGGGAAAATATTCATTTCACGGTTCCTGTCTTTATGAGTGTGATGCTGTATGCAGGAGGTATGTATTGAAAAAACAAATTTTTGCAGTCTGTGATCTGGAGGCAGAGTATGCCTGCAACTTTATGGACTATCTGAATCAGAAGAAAAATATCCCTTTTGAAATCCAGGCTTTTACCAGTGTGGAAAGTCTGGTGGCATATGTGAAGAAGAACCCCGTAGAGTTGCTGTTGATTTCTTCGGAGGCAATGTGCCGGGAAATAGGAGAACTGGATATTGGTAAGATCGTGATCCTGACAGAGGGAAGTAAGCCAAAGGAACTGGAGAAGTATACTGGTGTGTATAAATATCAGGCATCATCAGATGTAGTACGCGAAGTGATGGCCTGTTATGGTGCGGAGAAGGCAATTCTTCCGGCGCAGCTGCCAGTATTAAAGAAGACGACGGAGATACTGGGAGTATATTCGCCGCTGGGAGGCTGCCTTCAGACTTGCTTTGCACTGACACTGGCGCAGATATTGGGCAGGGAAAAAAGTGTCCTTTATCTGAATCTGGAAGAGTATGCCGGGTTTGAAGAACTGATGCAGAAAAAATTTTTACATACACTCAGTGATCTTCTGTATTTTGTAAAACAGGGAAGTACAGGGATTGCAGTTAAGATGAATGGAATGGCAGAGAGTATGGGAAACGTGGATTTTATTCCACCTGTGCAGTCACCGGAGGATATCAGAGGAACTTCCTGGCAGGATTGGGAACATCTTTTGCAGGAGATCATTCTCCACAGTTCTTATGAGATGATTGTACTTGATATAGGAAACGGGATCGAGGAGGTTTTTCAGATGCTGGACATGTGTACTACGGTTTATACTCCGATAAAAACAGACAAAATGTCACGGAGTAAACTGGCACAGTTTGAAGAACTTCTGAGTGTGCGGGATTATCCGCAGATTTTGAGCCGTATGGTAAAACTGAATCTGCCGTATGGACAGGAAGTCCTGGCAGAGCCGTTTCGCGCAGAGCAGCTGGTCTGGGGAACGCTTGGCGATTTTGTCAGAGAACTGCTCGGAAAGGATGAGGTATGAGTAGAGAAACTTTTCAGTCACTGAGAATGCTTCTGATGGAAAAACTGGACCTTGCAAGAGAACTGACCGATGAAGAGATCCTGGAAGAAATTGATACACTGATTCTGGAGAGGATGCGGGATTCCTGCCTTTCTCTGAAGGAAAAAGTACAGCTCCGTCAGGAATTGTTTCATTCTGTAAGAAAACTGGATGTGCTGCAGGAACTGATCGAGGACGAAACGGTGACAGAGATCATGGTGAATGGTCCGGATGCAATATTTGTGGAACGGGCCGGAAAGCTTTCCCGTTGGGAAAAGACCTTTACTTCCGGAGAAAAGCTGGAAGATGTGATCCAGCAGATCGTCGGAAAATGCAACCGGGTGGTCAACGAATCAATGCCTATTGTGGATGCCCGTCTGGAGAACGGAGCCAGAGTGAATGCGGTGGTCCGCCCGGTTGCATTGAATGGTCCGATACTGACGATCCGCCGTTTTCCGGATACACCGATCACCATGGAAAAACTGATCGCGCTTGGAAGTCTGCCTGCGGAATGTGCGGAATTTCTGAAAACACTGGTCAGGGCAAGATATTCCATGGTCATTGGCGGAGGAACAGGAAGTGGAAAAACAACGTTTCTAGGAGCACTGTCCAATTTTATACCCAGTGACGAGAGACTGATCACTATTGAAGACAATGCAGAACTGAAGATTCAGGGTATTGAGAATCTGGTACGGCTGGAGGCAAAGATGGCAAATACAGAAGGTGCAACATCAGTTACGATACGTGATCTGATCAAGACCGCTCTTCGTATGCGACCGGACCGTATTGTTGTGGGTGAAGTCCGCGGAGGCGAGGCGGTAGATATGTTACAGGCACTGAATACCGGTCATGAAGGCAGTTTGATTACGGCACATGCCAATTCGGCCGAGGATATGCTCTCTCGTCTGGAAACAATGACTTTGATGGGAGTAGATCTTCCGCTGGAAGCGATTCGACGTCAGATTGCCTCAGGAGTGGATATACTGATCCATCTGGGAAGAATGCGGGATAAAAGCCGGAAAGTACTGGAGATAACAGAAATCTGTGGATTCGAAGCTCATGAAATAAAAACCCGGACATTATATCAGTGGCAGGAGGGAAAAGGGCTGGTGCAGATTGCGTCCCTTCTGAACCGGGAAAAACTGATACGGGCAGGGGTGACTATATGAAACAGAATTATGCGGAATATCATTTTTCAAAAACAGAGATTCTGAAATATCTGATACAGAGCATTCTGCTCTGTGGAGCAATGGATTATCTGTTTTATCAAAACTGCTGGCTGATGCTGCTGATAGTTCCTGTTACTGTCCTGTTTATGAGACTGAAAAAGAAAGGATTGATCAGAGAACGAAAAAGGAAACTGAATTATCAGTTCAAGGATGCACTGAATGCATTAAGCGTAGCTGTACAGGCTGGTTACTCTGTCGAAAATGCAGTGGCAGCATGTTCCAGGGATCTGGAGAGACTGTATCCGAAAGAGACAGATATCGTGAAGGAGTTTCATTACATAGAAACACAGCTCAGAGTCAGTGTTCCGGTTGAGGAACTTTTACTGAGCCTTGGAGACAGGAGTGGTATTGAAGATGTGGAAAATTTTGCTGCAGTATTTTACACCGCCAAGAGAACCGGTGGAGATATGAATCGGATCATACAGACTTCTGCGCGGATGCTTGGAGACAAGATCGATGTCCGTAAAGAAATTGAGACAACGCTGGCGGCGAAGAAAGCAGAACAGATGATCATGAGTCTGATGCCGGCCGGAATCATTCTCTACCTGAAACTGACCTCTCCGGGATTCTTAAGTGTACTGTATGGAAATCTTTTTGGAATGTGTGCGATGACACTTTGTCTGGGGATTTATGTGTTATCTTACTGGCTTTGGCGCAGAATTGTTGATATTGAAGTGTAGGAGAAAGCAGTATGTGGGTACATTTTATTATTTTTATGACAGCGTTTGGCACTGTGCTAGTCTGGAAAGCAGGGTGGCTCAGGCTGGATGGTATTGCTGATAAAGAAAGCCTCCGTTTGTTTCTGATCGTTGCCGTCTGTGGAAATCTGGCAGGAATGGCGATGACACTGACAAATGGAGACAGTGAAATTTATCAGAAAGGCCACAGAATCGAGAAGAGTGAGGATGGGGCTTATACGGAGGAACTGCAGGTTTCCGTGGGTGATGGGAAGCCGGAGAAAGTTGCTGTTCAGATTCCGGAAAAAGAGACAGAAGAAATGGAAGCGGAAAATGCACAAGTGAAGCAGTCGCCGGAAGAAATGAGACAGAAAGAACTGAAAGAAGTGATTGAACAGTATAACAGGGAAAAACAGGATCCGGATTATTATTATCTGCCGGATTCCTGGGATGGCCAGACACTTAAGTGGCAGAAACCCGGGGAGAGTACTGGAACACTTCTGGCAGCACTGGCCCTGTTTGCGGCAGTCGTGCTGATGTTAAAAAAAGCGAGAGAACAGCAGGAAGAGATAGCAAAACGGGCAGAACAGCTTCTGATGGATTATCCGTCGCTGATCATGAAGTTTACACTTCTGATCCAGGCAGGTATGACGGTTCGCAGAGCATTTCAGAAGATCAGTTCAGATTATCTGAGAAATTGTCCGAAAGAAGGACGATATGCATATGAAGCCGTGACGACGACCTGCCATGAAATGGACAGTGGTGTGGCAGAACTGGAAGCTTACCGAAGGTTTGGAGAGCGGTGTGGACAGATGAAATATAAAACATTTTCTACGATCCTGATTCAGAATCTCCAGAAAGGCGGACACAGGATGGCAGATCTTCTGGAAAAAGAAGCTCTGGAAGCATGGGATGAAAGAAAAAGAAAGGCAAGGGTAATGGGGGAAACAGCAGCAACAAAGTTGCTTGTTCCAATGATCATGATGCTTGCGGTGGTGATGGCGATCATCATGATACCTGCATTTTTGTCGTTCTATGGATGATTGTATAAAAAACGAGGAGGTAAAACAATGCGGGATTATCTGCAAACAGCAAAAGAATTTGTATACGAAGAAGATGCAGTAGGGGTTGTAGAGATTATTCTGATCCTGGTGGTGTTGATCAGCCTTGTCATTATTTTTAAAGAGCAGCTGACAAATCTGGTACAGGCAATCTTAAGTAAAATCACAAAACAGAGTAATTCAATTTGATGAAGAAAGGAGAGAGCTGATGGAGAAAAAGGGCAGTATTACTGTTTTTCTGGCGCTGATCTTAAGTCTCCTGCTGTCACTGGTTGCAACGAGCATTCAATCTGTGCAGGCAGCGGCAGCGAGAACACAGATTCTGAACAGTATGGATATTGGACTTTATTCTCTGTTTGGACAGTATGATCGTTTTCTTCTGAAAAATTATGATCTGTTTTTTCTGGATGGAACACAGGGAGGAACAGATCTGAATCTGGCAGCAGTTTATGATAACTTTGAGTCTTATATGAAACCGATACTGAAACAGAACAGTCAGAAGCTGAAACTCAGGCAGGGTGGTTTCAGTGGATATCGTCTGGCAACAGATGAAGATGGCGAAGTCTTTTACCAGCAGGCAGTCACTTATATGAAAGATACGCTTGGAAGTCAGGGAGTACAGACACTTGTGAAGCGATATAAGAAAAAAGAGCAGAAAGTGAAGCAGGCAGAGAAAGATGGAAAACAGGCGGAAGCAGGGAATACACTGGAAAATTATGATTCCGAAATGAATTCTGCGGCACAGAAGAGCCAGGAAGCCAAAGAGGCTTCAAAGAAGGAAGAATCCGGAGATTTTGGTGATGGCACTTCGGGAGAGAGTTTTTCAGATGGAGAGGTAAAACCGCAGGTGGTAAATCCAGTTCCGGTGATTCAGAGGATTCGGCGTATGGGACTTCTGGATCTGGTCGTTCCGGCATCAAAAGGAATTTCTGATCAGAAAATCTCACATGGAGATCTGTTATCAGGAAGAACACTTCAACAGGGAATGGCGATGCCGCAGAAAACGGGAAAAGATAATTCCGGATCAGCAAAAGTACTGTTTCAGCAGTATCTGATGGAGCATCTAGGAAACTATATTTCTCCTTCTGAAGCAGGGCTGCATTATCAGCTGGAATATCTTCTGGCGGGAAAGAAAAGTGATCAGGAAAATCTAAAAGCCGTGGCAAAGCGTCTTCTGCTGATCAGAGAGGGAATTAATGCATCCTGTCTTATGGCGGATGCCGGAAAAAGGGCCCAGATTCAGGCACTTGCCCTGGCAATTGCATCGGGATTTCTGATACCGCCTGCAGCAGTGGCGATTGAGGCGGCACTGATTTTGTGCTGGTCCTTTGCAGAAAGTATTCTGGATCTTCGGGAGCTGTTTCATGGAGGCAGAGTACCATTGACTAAGACGGCAGCAACCTGGCAGCTTTCTCTGGAAAACCTGCCGAATCTCCTTGAGGGACTGGACAGCCAGAGAAGGGATGCGAAAGGTGGAATGTCCTATGAAGATTATCTGCAGGTGCTGCTTTTGTCAAAATCAAAAGCAGTCAAGCTGACAAGAGGTATGGACATGATCGAAGTGGAAATCCGCAGTACAAAAGGAAAGGAAGGTTTCCGGCTGGACTGCTGCATAGAAGCGGCTGAAATATCTGTAGATGTAGAGGCAAACCGAAAGCAGACTTTTTCAGTGACAAGGCAGTACAGTTATATTTAAAAACTGGATTTAAATGGATTTAAGGAAATACGGGCGGCGACGAGCCGCCCCACGGAAAAGAGGTGCAGAAAGATGCTTTTTCAGAAGGAAAAAGATTATGGGAATACTATCACAAAGATAGGTAGAAAGAAAAACAAAAAAAACGAGACTGCAAAAAAGAAAAGAAAAATAAAAAAAGAAAGGAAATGCTCTCTTAAAAACAGAATCCTGGCTTCCTCGATGGTCAGAAGAATCTCAAATTTATTTTTAAACACATCTTCTGAAAAAGTATCTTTCTGTGCCTTGAACAAAAAGGCGAGTCTGGCGCTGGAAACAGCACTTGTGCTTCCTATGTTTTTGCTGGGAATGGTGACGGTGATCTCTTTTATGGATATTTACCGGATTCAGACAGAACATCTGCAGGTATTATGTGAAAAGACAAAAGAAGCCGGAATGTATGCATATGTGCTGGATGGAAAGGGGCCGGAAGAAATTACATTGCCGGATGTCTATGCATATACTCCGATCGGAGTACTTGTTCCTTTGCCGAAGGTATGGATGCATAACACAGTAAAAGTCCATGCATGGACAGGAGCTGATGAGACAGCGTTTTCCGGAGAGACCAGAGAACCGGAAGAAATGGTGTATGTGACAGAAACGGGAACGGTATACCATAAGAAGGCAGGATGTCGTTATCTGAAGGTATCCATTAATCAGATTTCGGGTTCATCTCTGACGCATGCCCGTAATGACAGCGGACAGAAGTACAGTCCCTGTGAAAGCTGCAGTCGAAATCAGAAACCATCCGGGGTGGTGTATGTTACATCTTCGGGAAATCGATATCACAATCTTGCTACATGCAGTGGCTTGAAAAGAACTGTAAAACTGGTAAAAGAATCACAGCTTGGAGGAATGCATGCCTGCAGCAGCTGTGGATAAGAGGCAGAGGATTATGCAGATCAGAGAAGTAATGACCGTGTTGTTCCTGGCAGTTATGGGCTGGAAAGACTGGAAGAAAAAAGAAATTTCACTGTTGCTGACAGGTACTTATGGAATCATTGGTCTTGCCTTTAGCATTTATGCAGAAAGACCACTGGAAGACTGGCTGCTGCCATTTGGTGTGAGCCTGATGATACTGGCGGTAAGTGTTCTGACCGGTGGAGAGATTGGAATGGGCGATGGCTGGATTTTTCTGGCACTAGGAACAATGCTGCATACAGAAATGTATGTAAGAATGGCATGTATCGGAATGTTGATCGCAGCGGTGTATGCGGGAGTCCTTCTGGTTATATGCAAAAAAGGACGCAAGACAGAAATTCCACTGGTGCCTTTCTTACTGTTTGGATATCTGGGAGGATTATTGCTATGAAAGTCAGAAAAGGAAGTTTTACAATAGAGGCAGCCTGCGTGATGTCGCTTGTGCTGATAACGGTAATGGGAGTTTTATATCTTTCCTTCTTTGTACATAATCGTTCCTGGCTGACGGCTGCAGCGTACGAGGCGGCACTGGCGGGAAGTATAGAAGGTGTACAAAAAAACGGACAGATATATGAATCAGCTTCTGCAAAAGCACAGGAACTTGGAAATGTGGGATTCTTTGGTGCGGAGAATTTGTCTTACCAGGTCAGTGATGGAAAAACAGTAAAAGTCTCCTATCAGGCAGATACGATCGCCGGTTTTGGAGGTTTTCACTGGACACTGCGGACGGAGGGCAGTTCAAAGATCATTCGTCCGGCGCAGTGGATTCGCAAAGTAAAAGCGGCATCTGAAATCGTGAAGGATACAGAATAATAAGAGTACAGAATCATATAGGAGAGTGTAAAATATGTTTGCAGAATATAAAAGAGATGTAAGTCATAATTATCTGATCCTCCATGGGGATGAAACAATCAATACCACTTCTTATCAGGTACGGATCCTGACAGGAAATACAATGTCTTCTATATTAAAATGCCGCCTGCAGGGACTGGATGGAACATGGCTCTTTTATTATGATATCACTTCAAAGCAGTCGCTGGCATCTTTTTACGAACAGCGTAAACTGCAGGGAGAAGATCTGGAAATGATTTTGAAAGGATTTCTCCATGTAATAGAAGAAATGGCAGAGTTTCTTCTGAATACGGAACAGCTGGTGCTTTGCCCGGAATATATTTTTCTGGATGTGGAGAAAAAAGAGGTTTCGTTCTGCTGTCTGCCGGATTATCACCATCCGGTGCAGGAACAGTTTCGGGAACTGACCGAATATTTGTTGCCCAAACTTGACCATGAGGATCCGGCAGCTGTAAATCTTGGATATGGAATTTACCGAAAAGCCATGGAGCCAGGGATGCAGCTAGAAAATATTAAGGAATTGCTTTATCGATCTGAGAACAGTAAAGAGAAAATTGCAGAGAGCGATACAAAAATCAGAGATAAGGAAGAGTACGTGGAAGAAATAGAGGAGCCACCGCAATTTTTTCAGGAGGAAAAAAAGGAGAAAAAGGACAGGAAGTGGCAGCCTGCAGCCGGGTGTGCAGTGGGGGTTCTGTTCCTGCTGGGAATTCTCATTTTCCGCTATCTGGGATATTTTCCGGAAATTCCAATAGAAACTGTATTGGGGACGGCAATACTCCTGATGGGAGTTGGAGCAGGATGGACCTGGATGGAAGAAAAAAAGAAGAAAAAACAGGAACAGTCTGCAGAATGGAGAAACAAAGTACAGCGGGAACTTGCCGGAATGAATATAGAAAAACATGAAACAGAGAGAAAAGAAATAAAAGATATAGAGCAAAAGAGTGAAAAACAAAACCGTACAGAACAAAATTCATGGGAATGTGAGAAAACTGGTGAGGATACAACAGAACAGGAAACATATGGTGAAACGGTAGTTCTTTCGGCAGGACAGCTGTCAGGTACAGCCAGCCTGGTAAGTCGGGAACCCGGAGAACTTCCGACGGTTTATCTGGAACGGGAACTGACCGTGATCGGAAAACTGGAACAGGCTTCGGATGTAGTGATCTCGCTTCCGACAGTCAGCCGGGTGCATGCAAGAATACGCAAAACAGGTGAGAACTATTATCTGGCAGATCTGAATTCCAGGAATGGAACTTCTGTTAATGGCAGAATGCTTGGGGCAGAGGAAGAATATTTTCTGCAGGATGAGGATCAGGTGGATTTTGCTCAGGCAAGATATGTATTTCTGAGGGGATAGATAACTTCTGAAAAGAAAATCATCGGACATGAGGGTTCGAAGGCAGTATTTCGGACAGCACAGGTGAAGTGTTGCCTTGCCACAGGGAACGGCATCTGCTAAAATAGACGAACAACAGCAGAATACATATGTATTCTCTGAATACAAAAACAGAGGAGAGTAACCTGTGGAAGAATTACGCAAAGAGCCGGTGACTGCCGGACTGATCCTGTTGAATATTCTGGTATTTCTGATCGTGGAATTTACAGGAAGCTCCCAGAATACCATGCATATGCTGGATTGTGGAGCTGCCTTTACACCAATGATCATTCAGGTTGGAGAATATTACAGACTGTTCACCTGTATGTTTCTGCATTTTGGAATTGAACATCTTCTGAATAACATGCTGGTTTTATTTGTACTTGGAAGCAGACTGGAACAGGTAATTGGAAAAATAAAATTTCTGTTGATCTATCTGATCGGTGGAGTACTTGGAAATGTGATTTCTTTACTGATCGAATTACGTACGCAGGATTTTGCTGTATCAGCAGGAGCATCCGGAGTTGAAAGTGGAGCTTCGGGTAGGAATGGAAGATGAAGCGGCACTCACCCGTACAGATGCGATCAAGCAGTTAAATACGGAACTGATGAGTGGCAGT
>ERZ791612.1126-NODE-1126-length-12448-cov-6.006294_pt1 | contig 12448 bp, 15 predicted proteins | sample MGYA00509963_ERZ791612 | MGnify/ENA primary metagenome ERZ791612 (study PRJEB30046, sample SAMN00791906) | human gut metagenome | study: EMG produced TPA metagenomics assembly of the A metagenome-wide association study of gut microbiota in type 2... | reverse complement strand
TAAAACTTCATATACTCTAAGCACAAGGAGGTTGAGGTTTGGCTATGAATAACAGTTTAGCAGAAGTACACCCGGAGCTTGTTTCGGAGTGGTCGGAAAAGAATTTAACGCTTACGCCTGATGACATTACTTTCGGTTCAAATAAAAAAGTATGGTGGAGAGGTGCTTGCGGTCACGAATGGCAGACAAGCGTTAAGGCTCGTTCTAATGGAGAAAAATGCCCGATATGTTCCGGTGCGAGAGTGATTGCAGGTATTAACGATTTGGCGACATTAGAGCCGCTACTGGAAAAGCAGTGGTCGAAAAAGAATAAGATAAAACCGACAGAGGTTTCTATTGGTTCTCATAAGAAAGTGATTTGGAGATGTGAGAAAGGACACGAGTGGGAAGCTGCCGTTAAGAGCAGAACAATAAATAAAACAGGTTGCCCGTATTGCTCCCATAATAAAGTGTTGGCAGGATTTAATGACCTTGCAACACTTCTGCCGGATATAGCTGCCGAGTGGTCGGACAGAAATTATCCGTTACTTCCAACTCAGGTTACGGTCTTTGCCAATCGTAAGGCTTGGTGGAAGTGTAAGGATTGCGGCAGAGAGTGGAACACCCTTATTTCTACCCGTTGCAAGTTATGGGATGCAGGAGAAAAGGGACTTACATTATCTGCTTTTGAATGGGAGAAGGATAGAAAAACGCTGATATATTGGCAGGTAGACTATATGTATGGAGAAGCACTTTATAAGCCTGAAATGAAAGAAGGAAATCCTATAAGGTTATATAGTTTGGATGAAATCACGGAGATATTCGGTAAATTAGGACTTCGTATTTGTAACAGCTTTGCTGATTTCAGTGGAAAGCCGAGTTCTGATAATGATATTCAATTGATGGTTTATTCCATACGAGAATAAAAATAGAGTAGACGAATTATTTAGCAATCTTCATCAAATCTTTATTTTTTTCTGTTAGGTTATATTTCAGTAAGAAATGAAATATGGAAGGAAGGATAGTAAAGATGGAAATGATGTTACAGACACAAAATCTATGTAAATATTTTAGAAAACAGAAAGCGGTAAATAATGTTTCACTTAATATCGAAAAGGGACAGATTTATGGACTGCTTGGACCGAATGGTGCGGGAAAATCTACCACATTGAAAATGTTGACTGGTATGATGAAACCAACTGCAGGAAAGATTTACTTTGATGGAAAACTTTTGGATAGGAAAGATTTATCAAAAATAGGAGCGTTAATTGAAAATCCGCCTATTTATGAAAATCTTTCCGCCAGAGAGAATTTGAAGGTAAGACAATTATTGCTTGGTACAGATGAAAACAGAATTGATGAGGTCTTGCAGATTGTATCACTTACAAACACCGGAAAGAAGAAAGCAGGACAGTTTTCTTTGGGGATGAAGCAAAGACTAGGCATTGCAATGGCATTGCTTGGAGAACCGGAACTTTTGATATTGGATGAACCTACGAATGGATTAGATCCAATAGGCATCGAGGAATTACGAGAGCTGATCCGGTCTTTTCCGGAACAGGGAATCACTGTAATTCTCTCCAGTCATATTCTCTCAGAGGTACAGTTACTTGCAGATAAAGTCGGGATTATTTCAGGTGGAATCTTAGGATACGAAGGAGCATTAAAGCAGGGAGATAATCTTGAAGATTTGTTTATGAATGTGGTAAGAAAAAACCAGAAAGCAGGTGAAATCCATGGTTAATATTATAAAAGCAGAACATCAAAAAGCCAAAAGAACCATGCGAAAAAAGTTTATCTGGGGATTTCCTCTTCTTACATTTGTCATGGCATTTATATTTACTCTTGGGATGACAAATGCTTATGCAGAAAGTGTTTGGAACTGGTGGTATACACTTTTGCTGCCGGGGATGATTGCTCTATTTTGTTATCTTTCTGTGGCGCAGGAGAAAAAGATAAAATACTATCATTTAATGACTATTCCCACAGACAGAAGAAAATTGTTGCTGGGGAAAATTATTTATATTGGGTACATGATTTTGTTTTCTAATGTGATTGTGTTTGCAGGAGCAACGCTTGGAGGCTTTCTTCTAACGACACATGTTCCAGTTGGAGGAGCGTTGATTGCAGTATTGTTTCTGACGGTTTCTGAGTTATGGGAGATTCCGGTAGCTTTATTTTTAAGTGAACGATTTGGAATGATTGTAAACCTGTTCGTCTGCCTATTTATTACCGTCAGCGGTGTGGTAATATCACAAACCAGAATCTGGTATGTACTTGTTTCTGCAATCCCTATGCGAATGATGTGCCCGTTGCTTCATGTTTTACCAAATGGACTTGCCGCAGAAGCAGGGAATCCTCTTTTGGATACGGGAGTCATTGTTCCGGGAATGTGTCTCTCAATCATCTGGTTTGTTTTTGTAACGGTTCTGTTTTTGAAATGGTTTGAGAGAAGAGAGGTGAAATAAGATGATTGGAAGATCTCTTAATGCAGACTTGCGAAAGATGAAAGGAACATCTGTGATTCTGGCACACTTACTGATTCCGATTATAACCAGCGTTATATTTTTAATATATTACTTTTTTTCACCATGGAATGAAAATATGAAAGTGATTGCATTTTATCAGGCAATAGGAGCAGGACTTCCGGTACTTATTGGAATTTTTACAGCAAGTGTGATGGAACAGGAACAAAATGCAGGTGATTTTCAAAATCTGTTGTCTTTACCGGATAAACCTGCAGCATTTTTATCGAAACTGTTGATGCTACTGGTTTTGTGTCTGTGCTCTATCCTATTGACAGCAATCATATTCGGAATTGGATTTGGAAGAATCGCATCAAGCGATATCGAAATCATGAAAGGATGTATATTTGCAGCATTGCTGCTGTGGGGAAGCAGTGTTCCACTTTATCTGTGGCAGCTGATTCTGGCTTTTCAGTTTGGAAAAGGGGTATCCATTGGAGCAGGGATTATATCAGGACTAATTAGTGCATTGATGCTTACCGGACTTGGAGATTATGTGTGGAAATATGTATTTGTCTGCTGGACGGGTAGAGTACCATATACTTATCTGCAATCTGTATTGGGAGAAACTAGTGTAGGTGAATGGTTGTCATTCATACCAGGTTGCTTAATATTTACAGGGATTAGTATGGTATACTATTTTTGGTGGGTAAACCACTGGGAAGGAAACAGAATATCGGAATAGAATCGAGGGAAACTATGGCAAAAATACTGGCAGTTGATGATGAACCGGCAATTTTGGAAATGATAGAAAGCATTTTGAATAAGGATGGACATCTGGTTACCAAAGTAAGTAATCCACTAAAAATTAATATGGAAGAATTACATCGTTATGACCTGATTTTACTGGACATTATGATGCCTGGAATTGATGGCTTCGAATTATGCAAAAGAATTAGGATACTTGTGGATTGTCCGATTTTGTTTCTTACGGCAAAAACGGAGGAAAACAGTCTGGTAAACGGACTTTCTTTAGGAGCAGATGATTATATTTCAAAGCCATTTGGAGTGATGGAACTTCGGGCAAGGATCAATGCACATCTTAGAAGAGAGCACAGGGAACATTCTGTCCGGATGGTTTTAGGGAGAGTCTGCATTCAGATGTCTCAAAAGAAACTGTTGATGGATGATAAAGAACTTCCGTTTACGAAAGCAGAGTACGAAATCTGTGAATTTCTGGCTAAAAACAGAGGACAGGTTTTCTCGAAGGAACAGATATTGGAAGCGGTCTTTGGTTTTGACAATGAGAGTAATGACAGTACTATAATCACGCATATCAAAAATATAAGAGCAAAATTTGCGGATTATGATTATACACCGATAAAAACAGTCTGGGGGATTGGATATAAATGGGAAGAGTAAAGAGAAGCAATGCACTCAGCAGGATTTTTATGAGATATGTACTGGTCATGCTTGGATCATTAGTTGGTTTGGTGATTGTTGCTTATCTGCTGCTGTACCTTTTGATTAGTGTGGGCTGTATTTATCCGGCAAATTATGCAGAGCAAAAGATTAATGAAGCATATGATACGATTTTACGTGCGGATAAAGTAACTGCTGAGATGATTCCTGCACTTTGTGATTATGTAATCTTTTCAGAGAATGGAGAGAAAATAGGTGGAGATCTGTCAGAACAATACGAACAGATAGCATGGAATGTTGCAAAGTACGGAAACGCATCCGGGAAATATTTTTATAAAGTAATTGTAAGGGAAAATGAATATGTTGTATTGCAATATCGCCTGACACCTCAATATCATTCAGCTTTTTTGAGGGAGCATTTTATAGGACCACAGAATGTGATGAGTATTATGTCTGTGATTGGAGCGGTAGCGATTATCATCATTCCGTCCATACGTTTTGGAAAAAGAATCAAAAAGCAGATGCAGCCTGTATTAGACGCAATCGGACAAATAAAGGATCAAAATCTGGAATATGAGACATCCTGTTCCGGTATCAAAGAGTTTGATGACTGTTTATCGGCAATCGATGATATGCGAGATGCATTGCGAGAATCTTTAGAAAAGCAGTGGAAAACAGAGCAGGAAAAGAAACAACAGATGTCTGCTTTGGCGCATGATATTAAAACACCTCTTACGATTGTACGGGGAAATGCAGAACTACTTTCAGAGACTGAACTGACCACAGAACAGAAGAATAATATCACTTATGTTTTGAACGGCACAACACAGATACAAAGTTATGTAAAACAGTTGATAGATGTCACAAAATCATGGAATTGCAGTGATGTTACCTATACAACGGTGAGGTTAGAAGATTTTTTCGCAGATATAAAGGAACAGGCACTCGGACTGGTAGAAATCTATCACCAGAAGATAGATTGGAAGGCGGAACAAAGTGATAAAAAGGTAACGATTGCTTATGATCCAATGTTTCGAGCCGTAATGAATGTGATTCAGAATGCAGTGGAGCATACAAAAGAAAATGGAATCATTTATATTGACGCAAAGGAGCAGGATGGCCGGCTGACATTCATTGTGGAGGATAGCGGATCAGGATTTACAAAAGAAGCATTATTGCATGGCACAGAGCAGTTTTTTATGGATGACACAAGTAGAAATGGCGAAGCCCATTATGGGATGGGACTATTTTTTGCAAAAACTGTGGCTGAAAAATATGGTGGAGGTATTAAACTTTCAAATTCTGAAAATACAGGTGGGGCGAGGGTAGAAATATTTTTCCTGAGTAGTCAAGAAACAAGCTAAATAGACCGCAATTAAGCTATGTAAAAGAAATTTTACATGCTTTTATCTAATATGTAAAAGCCTTTTGATAGACATTACTACTACGTTTGCTGTAATCTCATGGAAGAAGGAGGCATACAGAATTATGATAGCTGATAAAATTAAAAATGCTCGTACTATTCTTTATTACATAACTATCATTATAGTTGGGATTATATGCACATATAAGAAGAGAATAATATAACTTTTGTTATGATATCAAATGATTTTTTCATTTAATATAACATTGCATTGGATGAAAAAATGTGTTTGGAGATGAAAACATAATCGAATTGAAGGTTGACGATTCAAACATAAAAAGAGCTGGGTGGCATCTACCCAGCTCAATCTTCTACATGGAAGACATCTTCCACCAATAAATTAAAGTATTTAGAAATCCGTAGCATAAACTCGGCAGATGGGGTGCTGTCCCCACGTTCTATCCTGCCGACAGTTTTGGTGCTGTATCCGATAGCAGCGGCAAGGTCATCCTGGTAAATGCCTCGCTGTTCACGGATTTCTCTGATATTATTGGTAACCGCCATAAGAATCCCTTCTTTCAGTTCTATAGATATTTTCTTGTTGTTAATTATGCAAAATAATGTGTCCGATAAAAAGGACTTGCAATTTTTATCGGCAATGTCCTGTAATAGCAGAAGCATCAGATTTTCCAAGAACTTTTCCAAATATGTCTAAGCGGTCATTTTCACTAACCTTGATAGGTGCATACTTTTCATTGAGTGAGATAAGGAAAATTCCGTCTTTATCGTTTTGTAATTTCTTAATATAGGCTTCTCCGTTTAGAGCGAAGATGCCGATTTCTCCATTAGCAACGGATTCCTGTTGTAATACCCATGCAATCTGACCATCGTGGAATTCAGGTTCCATACTGTTACCACTAATACGGACACCGAAAGTAGTATCTTCCGGCAGGATAGATTCATCTATGCGTACAGTCTCTTTCGGTCCGTCTACAAGGAAGTTACCGGTTCCGGCTGATACAGCATTTTCAAAAATATCAATGCTTCGGAATGGAATTATCTTAGCAGTCTGCTTTTCATACATTCCGGATGCGTGGAGCAGATTAATATAATCCATAGCTTTTACCCTGCCTTCATCAGTAAGTGATGAAAAAGGATCAGCAGGATTTACTCCAAAATATGCTTCATACATGTTAGTAATACCAAGGATTCTACACACCTTGTAAAATATGGTAACGCTTGGTTCGGCAAGATTTCTCTCCCAGTTGGATATAGCTTTATAGGAAATGGTGATGCCTTCCTTTGCCAGTTCATCAGCGAGATCCTGCTGGAGCAAGCCTTTCTTTTTTCTATATGATGAAATGATTTCTCCGATTGAGTACATACATACGCCTCTTTTCTTTCATTTTGTTGATTTCAAATGTCTCTTTTCACTCCATAGTATATAGCAATAGTGCCAATTATTCAAGTTAAAAATCCAATATAATGAGAAAAAGGACACATGTGTCCGTTGGCAGTCGATTATTCTTGGGGTTATACTATGCCCTGTAAGAAACATTACTCATATACTTGGACTAAAGGTTATGGTAGTGACAGATTAAATGCAGGAGGTTATGCAGATGGGAGACAGGGTAATACTTCATTCAGATATCAACTGTTGCTATGCTTCGATTGAGCATCTGCATCATCCGGAGCTTGCAGGAAAGCCACTGGCAGTAGGCGGTGACCCGGAGGCAAGACATGGGATTGTCTTAACAGCCGACTATATTGCCAAGAAGTATGGTGTGAAAACAGGAATGGCACTCTGGCAGGCAAAGCAGGTCTGTCCTGACATAACGTTTGTTTCACCAAGAATGGACTTATATCTTCGATTCTCAAGAATGGCACATGAGATATATGCAGAATATACGGACAGGCAGGAGCCATATGGGATTGATGAGTGCTGGCTTGATGTGACAGGGAGCAGCTCCCTTAAAGGGGATGGATTGCTTATCGCACAGGAAATCAGCAGGAGAATGAAGTCAGAGCTTGGCATCACAGTAAGTGTTGGTGTTTCTTTCAATAAGATATTTGCAAAGCTTGGTTCAGACTATAAGAAGCCGGATGCAATCACAACTATGTATAAGAGTGAGTTTAAGCAGAAGGCTTGGTCACTTCCGGTGGCAGATCTTCTATACGTTGGCAAAAGTACGAACAGAAAGCTTGCATTATTTGGTATCAAAACTATAGGTGATCTTGCAAGGGCAGATGAAAATGTGCTTAACAGTCACCTTGGAAAGATGGGCAGTATCTTATGGTCGTTTGCTAATGGCTATGATGATTCACCTGTCAAGCTGGAGAATACCCACGCTCCAATTAAATCAGTGGGAAACAGCACAACAACACCAAAGGATTTAGTATGCGATGAGGATGTAAAGATTGTTCTTTATATTCTGGCTGAGAGTGTTGCAGCAAGTCTGGTGTTAATTAAGACATATCCAACTAAAGATAAAGTGGCAACTTGCGTGTACGGAAGTACACGTGAGAAGCTGCAAATTGAATCAAGCTATGATATGAAAGATTAAACTCCACTTGTGCAGAAGAGAATTCCACTGTATAAATGGATGGTAGAATTAAACTTTGCAATTTTCAGAAAAAAATAACTAATTAAATCTGTATTGCAAAATACTATACAACGTGGTACATTACAGATAGATAGGAGGATATGGACTATGGCAGTTAAAACAGCTAATGTAACAGCACGTATTCAACCGGAGATCAAAGAACACGCAGAGGCTATATTAGAAAAGTTGGGGATTCCGGTATCAGTATTTATTGACATGGCATATAGACAGGTTATTATGAGAGATGGAGTCCCTTTCTCATTAGAAATCCCGAGTACTTTGACAACTAGAGATGCATTATCCAAAGAGGAATTTGATACCATTATGCAGACTGGTCTTGCGCAGGCAAAGGCAGATGACTCTTTGGCTATGGATGATGCATTTAACCAGTTAAAAGCGGAGATTTAATGTGTATGGATAAAAAGTACGAAGTAAAGGTAACTCGGCAAGCGATGGCACAAATGAAAGAGATTGTGCATTATATTTCTGCGGAACTTCTAGCGCCAGAGGCTGCCAATAAGTTGCTTGATAAAATGCGTGATGCAATCGCTGCATTATCTTTTATGCCGAAGAAATATGCGCTTATAGAAGAGGAGCCTTGGAAGCATGAAGGAGTGCGAAAGATTATTGTAAAAAATTTCCTAATATATTATTGGGTGGATGAAGAAAATTTTAAAGTACAAGTTATTGCAGTGATTTATAATAGGAGAGATCAGTTGCGAGCATTGATGTATATGGATTATAAATCAGAGTAATGATGACTTACGCCCAACATGCTCCCAATTTACGCCCAAAAGGAAAAAAGGGTGTAGAATTAGGGTGAAATATGAAATGCTGTTGTATAAAATATAAAGTAATATAGGTGCATAAAGGGCTATAAAATAGATTTGTTGATCTTCCCGACAATGAAGAGCATTGGTGGCGTAAAGGCTGAAAATGGCGTAAGTTCTAAGCCTTCAGAAGAGGTAAAAGCCGAGCCAAAGAAGATTGATTTCTCTAATGTAAAGATTGAACCTTTATTTGAGGAAGAAGTAGACTTCGATACATTCAGCAAGTCAGATTTCAGAGCTGTTAAGGTAAAAGAGTGTGTAGCAGTTCCTAAGTCAAAGAAATTATTACAGTTTACTTTAGATGACGGAACAGGCACAGACCGCACTATTTTAAGCGGAATCCACGCTTATTATGAGCCAGAAGAGCTTGTTGGAAAGACACTTATTGCCATCACAAATCTTCCACCTAGAAAGATGATGGGAATTGAATCTTGCGGTATGTTACTTTCAGCAGTAAACAATCTTAAGGATTCAGAGGATGAAGAACTTCATCTTCTTAGTGTTAATAATTACATCTACCTATTCGGAGGTGCATTAGCGTCATAATTCCGATTGCGGAAGAGACTGGAAAATGTTATTCTTATCATAGGCAGTGGAGCTTTCTTAGTTCAGTTGTTTCGTGTGGTAACTTAACAATAACGGATTATGGAAAGTAATTCCACTGCTTTTTAATAAAAATAAAACTGCGCCACAGCCTTGGCAGGCCATCGCGCAGTGATTTTGTTCAATCGTTATTTGTAGAGAGGAGATGATTGTTAAATGAGAATTGCTGCGTATCAATTTGCTGTATCTGGAAATATTAGTGAGAATTATCAAGAAATAGAAAAAGCAATATATATCGCAAAAACTGAAAATGTTCGGTTGCTTATATTTCCAGAATGTTCATTAACAGGGTATCCTCCGAGAAATATATCTAATGCGTCATGTGTTGATTTTAATCTTGTTCAGATAATGTGTGATAAACTTCAATCAATAGCTAACAAAAATGACATTTCCTTTATTATTGGAACTATATTTAAAGAAAAAGAAATATACAATAGAGCAATGTTGTTTCAGCCTAATAGTCAAATTGAGTTCTATGATAAGCGTGCCTTGTGGGGATGGGATAAGGATAATTTCACAAAAGGCAGTAACAATGGAATATTTGAAATGGAAGGGATAAAATTTGGAATAAGAATTTGTTTTGAAATCAGATTTCCTGAATTCTTTCGAGAACTATACAAAAGAAATACAGATATAAATCTAGTTCTATTTTATGATGTAGCAGATATAGATGATAACGAAAGATATAACATGATTAAAGGACACTTACAAACTCGAGCAGTTGAAAATGTTACTACCACTATTTCTGTAAATGCTATTTCACCATTTCAAACGGCTCCGACAATGGTCCTTGGAAAATCGGGTCAGTGTATAAAAGAATGTGTTAGAAATAAACCTGAACTTTTGATTTATGATTTTGAAAAGACAGAGAATGATTTCGGTGAAAATGGAAGGATATCAATATCTGATATGTTGATTGAATAGAGTGCAATTGATGTTTCAAGACAATGAATTGGTTAACTTCCAGTTGTGCGCCCAGCTAAGGGTGTGTAGTCAAGCCGGTGGGATTCCGGTTTATCCAAGGTTTAGCCAACCAGATAATAGCGAGTCTTGGGATGATGCCGGTAACGGCATCTGACAAGCGTAGACAGCAAGAAAGCAGGGTTGAATAGTGATTGAGCTTCGAAACGTTAACTTCAGTCGGTCGACGTCTTAACTGGTGCGGAAGACAATATCATGTAATGCGATATGGCGAGTGTTATGTGGCACTGCGGAGTCAGAGAACCAATCATGTTTTACATTGTGAATACACATCAACTGGGGAGAACCTGCCATTTCTCGAAGAAGAGTATGAAATTGCAACTGAAAACGGAGTATTTCAAATGAATGGTAGGTGGTCGGACAATCCCATAGTACTGTAGAAATCGGGCAATGCCGATGGAGGGAAGGGGATTGCATAGTAAAGGTCTTACTGAGGACACATTATCCGTACTCAGGGACGGAGGAAATAATGGAAACGAAATTAGTAAGAATAGCTGAGATATCGGCAACATCAAAACATCCTATATTTACATCAGTGTACCACTTGATAAATGAAGATATGCTAAAGCAATGCCATAAGGAATTAGATGGGAACAAAGCAGTCGGAATTGACAAGGTAACTAAGGATGAGTATGGGAAGAACCTTGATAGAAATATCAAGGAACTGGTACAGAGGTTGAAAAACAAATCCTTTAAGCCACTTCCGTCACTGAGGGTATATATACCTAAAGGAAATGGAAAGAAACGACCATTAGGGATTGCTTCCTATGAAGATAAGATTGTACAAATGGCAGTGAAGAAAATACTGGGAGCTATTTATGAACCGAGATTCCTAAACTGCATGTATGGATTCAGACCGAATAGGGGGTGTCACGAAGCAATAAAAGAAGTATACCAACGGATAAGCTATGGAAAAATCAGCTATATCGTAGATGCCGATATCAAAGGTTTCTTTGACCATATCGACCATGATTGGATGATGAAGTTCCTTGAATGGAATATACAGGATAGGAACTTATTGTGGCTAATACGTAAATACCTTAAAGCAGGAATAATGGAGCAAGGAAAATTCGAGCCAACAGAGGAAGGTTCGGCACAAGGCTCAGTAATGAGTCCGATGCTTGCAAATATATACATGCATCATGTGCTGACGCTGTGGTTTAAGCTGGTGGTGCAAAGGGAAATGCAGGGAGAGTGTTTTCTCGTCAACTTTGCGGATGATTTTGTTGCAGGATTTCAATATAAGTCAGAAGCTGAAAGATACTATAAAGAGTTAAAGGAACGAATGGAAAAGTTTGGACTGGAGCTGGAAAGTAGTAAAAGCAGACTGATTGAATTTGGGAGATTTGCAGAGCAGAATCGTAGAGCAAGAGGAGAATGTAAGCCTGAAACATTTGATTTTCTGGGATTTACCTTCTACTGTAGCAAAACTCGAAAGGGAGGTTTCGTGCCAAAGGTACAGACTTCAAGAAAGAAGTTTGAGCAAAAGGTTAGAGCATACAAGAACTGGATTTACGATAATCGAAATCGACCAATGCGAGAAATAATTAAAGAGTTGAATGTAAAACTAATTGGACACTATCGGTATTATGGTGTTACATGGAATTTTCGGAAGATAACAACATTCCTGCATAGAGTACAACAGTTTCTATTCAAAGCCATGAATCGGAGAGGTTGTAGACGGGCATACACATGGAATGGATTTGTGGAAATGCTCAAGTATTACCCGTTAGCAAAACCTAAAACGTACTATTGTTTATATTGAAGCGAATGTTACTATGAGGAGCCGTATGCGGGAAAGCCGCACGTACGGATCTGTGAGGGGCTAAGATTGAGAGGTCTTAGTCTACTCGACTGTGCAATGGAGATGAAACACAGGAATAATGGAGGCCATTGCCGAACATGATTCCCGTCCTAAGTGGTTCATCGGAATGGTTTGCACAAAGGAATTTGGAATATTTATTTTTTCTGGCGGCTGTTTTGTTCAAATGGATAAACTTTTTGCAACTGATAGATCCTTACCCAAAAGTAAATCATAGTTCTGTTCCGTTGTTGGAAGTTTTTTCGTTTTTGTACCGATAGACTCCATTACTCTATTCGTCTGGATTCACGGTCAAAATTTAAGTATACTTTTGTTCCTTTTTCTGGTTTTGATTCAATCCAGATAGTATGATGGAGACGATCTATGATTGTCTTACAGAG
>ERZ791612.1119-NODE-1119-length-12534-cov-2.974197_pt1 | contig 12534 bp, 8 predicted proteins | sample MGYA00509963_ERZ791612 | MGnify/ENA primary metagenome ERZ791612 (study PRJEB30046, sample SAMN00791906) | human gut metagenome | study: EMG produced TPA metagenomics assembly of the A metagenome-wide association study of gut microbiota in type 2... | reverse complement strand
TTTCACAAACCCATATACAGGAACAATCAGAGCGGAAACAAACTTACGCTGATCGGCAATAATGGCAATCTGGTCAATATAACGGTCAATAACCAATTTCGTTTCCAAAGCTTGCGGAGCAACATATTTGCCGTTCGATGTTTTGAATAGGTCTTTAATGCGTTCCGTCAGGAAAAGCTGGCCATTTTTAAAGTAACCGGCATCACCTGTATGGAACCAGCCATCGGGTTCAATGGCAGCAGCCGTAGCTTCTGCTTTCTTATAATAACCTTTGGTAATCGTCTTGCCCCGAAGAAGAATTTCATTGTCTTCACCGATTTTCACTTCAATTCCCGGAAGTACAACACCTACTGAACCGATATCATAGCCAACCGGCAATGTACAAGATACAGTGGCCGTCGATTCCGTCAAGCCATATCCTACCACCATATTGATTCCTACCGAATGAACAAATTCATTGATTTCATCGGGGACGGCAGCACCGGCAGTCGGGAAAAAGTTACCGTTCTCAATACCGATTGTTTTTTTCAGTAGAGAGTAGATTGTCTTTTCGTAGAATTTATATTTCAGTTGATTCATCACCGGAGGAGTCTTTCCCAGACGCAGATAATCCAGATTATGGATTCTACCTACCCGGATAGCATCCAGCATCAGTGCTTTCTTCAACCCTGTTGTTTCGTTAATTTTCTCCTGTACACCTGCATATACTTTCTCCCAGAAACGGGGAACACTACACATCAGTGTCGGACGAATTTCCTTAATCGTTGTCTGAATATCCGCCGGACGGAGATTGATACAAATCTGCACTCCTTTATGAATACAGAGATAACACCATGCTTTCTCAAACACGTGTGTTAATGGAAGGAAGTTCATCGATACATCCTTATCCGACATCGTCGTCAAACGGTCATCATGTGTATGAAACTGTTCCAGATAACAGGAATGATGAAGCATGACGCCCTTCGGTTCACCCGTTGTGCCGGATGTATAGAGAATGTTTGCCAAGTCATCGTATGAAGCCCGTTCGGTACGTTCTTCTACCGTATCATTATGAGGCAATCCCTCTCCCGTCGCCATAAATTCATCAAAATAGATAGATGATACGTCACGAGGGTCTTTTACCACCGAACGGTCAAAGATTATCAGTTGTTGCAAAGAAGAACAGAAACCAAAGATGCTGAAAGCGGCATCATACTGGTATTGCTCGCCTACAAAAAGGAAACGAATCTGCGCATCATTAATGATATATTGCGCCTGCGCAGGTGAACTCGTTGCATAAAACGGAATGGTAACCGCCCGGTTGGCAAATGCACCAAAGTCTACATAGAACCATTCGGGTTTATTCTGTGAAAATATACCGATATTCTCTTGTTCTTCCACTCCCAATGCCACGAAAGCATTAGCTGCTTGCCGTACTGTTCCGGAGAACTGCTTCCATGAAATAGGAATCCATTGAGCTGTCTCATAGTCACGGTATTTTAAGGCTACCTTGTCGCCATATTTTTCGGCCTGACGATGGACCAGGACAGATAAATGATGATAAGTCATACTCTTTGTATTAGTAAATATGGTACAAAGGTATTAGTTTTATTTGAAACTATTGCTCAAAACGACTATCTTTGTGCAAAGATTAAGATATAGATAAAAGATTTGCACTATGAAATATGATATTCCATATATGACAACAGAGGCTGTAAGCCTGCTTAAATCACTGATTAGTATTCCTTCAATCAGTCGGGAAGAAACCCAGGCTGCGGATTTCCTGCAAAACTATATTGAAATGGCAGGTATGCAGACGGGACGTAAAGGAAATAATGTGTGGTGCTTTAGTCCTATGTTTGATTTGAAGAAGCCTACTATTTTACTTAACTCCCACATAGACACAGTGAAACCGGTTAACGGTTGGCGGAAAGATCCGTTCACTCCACGTGAAGAAAACGGTAAGTTATATGGATTAGGAAGTAACGATGCCGGTGCCAGCGTTGTTTCGTTATTACAGGTGTTCCTGCAACTATGTCGTACTTCGCAAAAATACAATCTGATTTATCTAGCCTCTTGTGAAGAAGAAGTCTCAGGAAAAAACGGAATTGAAAGTGTATTGCCGGGACTTCCTCCAGTCTCATTCGCTATCGTAGGAGAACCTACAGAAATGCAACCTGCCATTGCCGAGAAGGGATTAATGGTACTAGATGTTACCGCAACAGGTAAAGCAGGACACGCAGCGCGTAATGAAGGAGACAATGCAATTTACAAGGTATTAGACGACATAGCTTGGTTCCGTGACTATCGTTTTGAGAAAGAATCACCCTTGTTGGGTCCCGTGAAGATGAGTGTCACTGTTATCAATGCCGGTACACAACACAATGTGATTCCCGATAAATGTACTTTCATCGTCGATGTCCGGAGTAACGAGCTTTACTCAAATGAAGAATTGTTTGCTGAAATCAAAAAGCATATTTCCTGTGAAGCCCAAGCTCGTTCATTCCGTCTCAATTCTTCACGAATCGACGAGAAACATCCGTTTGTTCAAAAAGCTGTGAAGCTAGGACGCGTTCCTTTTGGTTCTCCAACATTGTCCGACCAAGCCTTAATGTCCTTCCCATCGGTAAAAATTGGTCCGGGCCGTTCGTCACGTTCACACACGGCAGAAGAATATATCATGCTGAAAGAGATAGAAGAAGCTATCGGACTTTATTTAGAGTTATTGGACGGGCTTCTGATTTAATAAAAGTCATTGGTGAATTGATAGTTGTTATCCTATTATATAGTTCTCAACTATCAATTCACCCATACAATAAAAACAAAGCAACGATTATTCAAACAACTTCGATAAAGCTTCCTCCAGTTTTTCACCCCTTAAATTTTTGTCTATAACAATTCCCGTAGGATCTACAAGGAAAGTTCTGGGTATAGCATAGATACCATATATATCAGAAGCATCCACATCCAACAATTGTACCCAATTCATTCCAAGTTCTTCAATAGCAGCCCTCCAAGGTTTCAGTTTCCGATCTGTGGATATGCTAATCACCTCAAATCCCTTAGAAGCATATTTTTCATAGGCAGCTTTCACATTGGGCATTTCATGCCGGCAAGGTCCGCACCATGAAGCCCAAAAGTCAATCAAGACATATTTTCCCTTACCCACATAATCAGACAAGAGCTTCATGTTGCCAGCATTGTCTTTCACTTTAGCATCCGGGAAACGTTCGCCAATCTTTATCTTGGCATCCATCTCCTGCCGTTTCTTTTGTTCTTCACGCTGTTCCGGAGTCATTTTATTTTCAAGTTCCGCCTTCATTCGGAGCTCTGCTTGGTTCTTCTTTTCCACAATATTTCTCACCAAATTATTTTGTGAAAACAGAGGCGAAGCTTCTTTCATCAGAATCTTCATATCATCAAAAGGCATCATCATACCTCCAACGGAGAAAAGATATACACCCACTATACTATTCTTATAATCCTTTATACAATGTGATACTGAATCCATTTGTGCAAGAAATAGTTTATTATTCCGATCAAATTCCGCTTTAAATACAGTATCATTCCTCATCTTATCCGAAAATACTTCCGGTTTCATCCCAAGCATTAACTTATAAATATCATTCGATGTTTTCAACATATTATCCATTATTAGCTGCATACGATTTAAAGCTATATTCAATGAATCATTTAAAGGCGTTCCCCCTCTCCTATTCGCAGCAATATTTACTGATATTTCTCCTTTTTCGAAAATCAACGGATAGGTTTCTCCATCCATATCCTTGATGATTGCAATATCCGGCATCTGATGTACACCAGAAAAAGAGAACTTACCTTTTTCCACTGTTGTACTGTCCAAAACGACTTCTTTAGCTTGCTCTCCATCTCCCATCAGGCATAAATACAACAATTGATTATTCAATTCCTCATCAGCAATACCTCGGATAGAGAATTTCTCTTGGGCAGAAGAAAATATAGCAATAGCACAAAACGTGCATAAAATCATAATTCGATTTCTCATATAGAATAAATTTATATCAAAAACAGTAAACACTCATGTTCAATACCTGCTATTGTCATTTCAAATTCTAATAATCATTTGAACTAATAATAGATCTTCTTATTTTTCTTATCGGAAACGACCTGATAATCTTTCACCTTTATATTAAAATATGATTTAGACTTTCCATCATCATTAGAAGGCAACTGTTCTTTATCTTTTTTGTGCGGCAACTCAAGAATATCTATTTCTTTCACACTCTTCTTCAGTTTCGGGAATAAAAGACTGATATAAATATATTTATGATTAAATCCTTTGACAGCCAACAGCCTCCCCATCGGAGCTCCACCATCATATCCCCGCACATTATACTCATCGCCACTTTTCTTATCGATAATCTTAAATCCCGGACTATAATACAACCATTGCCAATCCCAATAAATAGGTTGTATGAATGTCACTTTAGTATCATTCTTTCTCCTTTCAATCGAATATAAAGAAGGACTTGTAGACATCCCATTCTCATACGCTTTCTCATACACTTCTTCAGGAACTATAACTATACTATCGCTTGGAAGCATATAGGCTTGTGCATATAATTCTTTATCACGCTTCTGCTTTTGCTCATATTCTTTCAACCGCTGTTCACCTCTTTTTACTCGTTCACTTTTCTCCGGCATTACCTCTTTGGACATCTCGGTATGGAGTTGCTGCACTAACAACGGCGTTGTCTCACGCATAACAATCAATGAAGCCTCTTTATATTTCTTACCTACGGGAGATTCATAAAATGCAGCAACAGCTTTTAATTCTTCCAAAGTTAAATGCTTCTCATAAACAGGCATATACATTTCAAACACCTTACTTTCTATTTTCTCTTTCCAGTTTTTAGAAAACTCATTCCAATAAGCCTCATCCTTTTCCGGCGCATTTAATTTCATCACAGATGTGATTTTTTGGAAGAAGTCATCCGTAGTAGCCGAAGCGCCGGAAAGTACCATAATCTTTTTCAACGTTTCTTTGTACTCATCTGTCGCATTTGTATTTTGTGCAGAAGCTGGTAAAATTAAAGTAAACAGTGCAATTATGCACATCATTACTTTGGGAAGGAAAATGTTTTTCATAATTATCTGATTTTATTTATTTTGATTCCATATTTTATTTTGCATTTCCTACAAAGATACACATTAAATCTATATCATTTAATAGAATAGTACAATCAATGAGGCTACTATCCGGCTGCCCTGCAATGTATAGATAAACAAAATATCCCCTATTCATCGCTAATTATAACATTCATTCCCCTCTCTTATCAAAATTACGTTGAACAATTCATTTCAGCTTTTAATATGATATTATTATCTTTTTCTCACATACTTCGTTCATTTTTCGTAATTAACGCTATCTTTGCAATAGGTCGCTAAATCTACATAAGACTTTCAAAATACATAATATACGAATATGAAAAAGATTTTATTTTTATATATCATTCATCTAGGATTTGCCCTACAACCCATACAAATTCAAGCTTGTTGTCTCGACAATGAGGCTGTTCTCGCCAATGGGACTGCCATTATTCTACAATCACCTAAAGTGGACAATACCAAAACCATTCAGTTCATCAAAGATTTCTACGCAAGCTACGTTTTTGGAACAAAGAATTATGTTCCGGCAGTAAAAAAGCATTGTACAGCCAAATTGCAAAAGCAGCTGAAAGATAACTACGAGTATGACGGCGAAGGATATGCGATATGGAACTTCCGAACAGGTATGCAAGACGGACCAAGCGACATATCTAAAGTAACATCAGTAACTGCATTGGGAAATGGTTTATACAAGGTCAATTTCATTGATATGGGAATAAAGGGTAACCGTACTTTGAAAATTATCGACGTAAACGGGACACTGAAGTTCGATGCTATTAGATAATCCCCTCTAAGCAGATATATTATCAATTTAACAGATAACTAAAAAAGCCTTACTATTCAATCAAACAATGAAAGTAAATCATCTATAAGACTACATCCTTCACCGCTTTCACCTTCTTCCTGAAACCTCCACCCAAAGCAGGAAAGCGGGTGAAAGCGACCATGAAAAGCCCTTCCATCCTACTTTCAAAGGTTTCACCTACACAATTCAAATCGTTTCCATTTACCGCCGAAGCACATCACGAGACACCCCGTAATAACCCGCTGCAGCCACATAAATCGGCTGCATACGTTTGCCGATATTTTTCAATTTGCCTTCTTCCAGTAATCGCCGGAGGTGACGGTTCGCCGTAGTCCGTGTCATGCAGCATACCTCCTGAAAATCATAACGAAGCATTACGTCATGATCGGCGAAATATTCCTTCAGCCGCATATCTATCTCCACCTCCGACAAAGACTCCGAATGGCGCGCATACTTACTCCGGCTGGCTTTGACACCTACCAATTCACCCCGCAGGCGAGCATCCGGACGGAAACCGATTGTTTTCAGTTCCATCTTCGACCATTTGTTTTTAGTACTGCGGGTCACCTTTTGCGTGCTCCTCAAAATAGGGGCAAAATAGCCTAGCCCCTCGATATGTACCTCGCGTCCTTCACGTAGTTCTTCACCACAAATTTGGGCAAGCATCTCGAACGCATTTTTTACATCACCTACAGAAAGCGAACTGCGTCCGTGAATCATCCGGCACAGTTTATCCGTTCCCACCTTACCATTCAAAAAAATGCGGGGATGCAAACCTTTCTCTTCCGAATCGTCGGACTCACCGGGATTCTCATACCAATCGTAAAGTATAGCCATTAGTCGTTAACGTTTTGATAGTGAATATATTTCATGTAAAAACTTTAAGTTTATCATCAAACCACTACCGTGGTTCATTTAAATCACAGTTGTTATCCAAGTAGATCACTTTTGTCATTTGATTAAACCACGAAAGTGAATCAACAATAACTCTTCGTCAAAGATACGATAAAAAATAGAGAAAAGGACGATAAGAAGCCGACTGCTTCAGATACGTAGAAATTAATATTTTTTCCGGAGAAATACTTGCAAACCGGTATCATCCTATAGTACCTTCGCAGTATCAGCGCTGAACAATAAACCGATTTTAATCACTTAAAAATAGAAAAAATGATGAATGCAATAACATTGATATGGAAACAGGTATTGAAGGAACTAAAATTGTTTCAAACGAAAGAGAACAAAGAAGATGCAGGTGAGAAAACGGACAAAGAGCTACAGAAAACGCTAAAATGTCATGAAGACAAATATGCCGTTCCCCTGCCGGACACTGCACTGCCTACTGGAAGAGAAAAAGAGAAAGAGGCAGAACGAAAACAACCGGTCCGATTAACCCAGGAGGTACGTACATTCCTGCAAAAACAGTATGATTTTCGTTACAACCTATTGACGGAAGAAACGGAATATCGTCCTGCCAACAAGCGTGCCGTTCCTTTCGAACCTGTAAGTAAGCGGGAACTGAACACTTTCTGCATGGAAGCACACGACCAGGGCATATCCTGCTGGGATAAAGACTTGAGCCGTTACATTTATTCCACTTGTATTCCTGAATATCATCCTTTCCGGCTTTACATGGAAGAACTGCCCGGCTGGGATGGGACAGACAGACTGGAAGCTTTGGCACGGCGTGTCTCTGACAATCAGCTCTGGATAAAAAGCTTCCATACCTGGATGCTGGGACTCACCGCCCAATGGTTAGGCATGACGGGAATACATGCCAACAGCGTAGCCCCCATACTTGTCAGCAGCGAGCAGGGACGACAAAAATCCACATTTTGCAAGGCACTGATGCCGCCGGCACTGTCACGTTATTACATGGACAACCTGAAACTGTCTGCACAAGGAAAACCCGAAAGGTTACTTGCCGAAATGGGACTTCTGAACATGGATGAATTTGACAAATACGGAACGCAGCAAATGCCATTATTGAAGAATCTGATGCAAATGGCAAACCTGAATATCTGCAAAGCTTATCAAAAGAATTTCCGCAACTTGCCGCGCATCGCTTCTTTCATCGGTACAAGCAACCGCTTTGACTTGCTCACCGATCCCACCGGTAGCCGGCGATTCATCTGTATTGAAGCAGAACATCTGATCGATTGCGAAGGAATCATGCACGATCAGATCTATGCCCAACTGAAAGCTGAACTGCTCTCCGGCATCCGCTACTGGTTCACAAAAGAAGAGGAACGGGAACTGCAACGCCACAACGCCGCTTTTTATCATCCGTGTCCGGCAGAGGAAGTCTTTCATGCCTGCTTCCGGATAGCTAAAGATGATGAAGAGGGAAGTGAACGGCTCTCGGCTTCGGACATATTCAGGAGACTGAAAATGTATAACCCCGCTGCCATGCGAGGAAGTAATCCGGCTACGTTCGCGCAAGTTTTGCTTACGGCAGGTGTCACCCGCAAACATACCAAATATGGAAATGTATATTTGGTGAAACCGATGAAAGCGGCATAAAGCTCCAAACAGAGGGAGGGTTCACCCGTAAGAAGCTGGTAAATAACTGTTTACAAAGGGGTGAAAGAGGTGAAAAGAGAAAGAGGATATTAAGAGGGAAATAAGCTATAAACAATAAGATTTTGAATAGAAAATCAGGAAAAACTTGATTATCTATTCAAAATCTTATTGTTTCCGGATATTTATCCTACTATCCATTTACTGCCCGGTATAAACGAGATTATCTTAGTTGTTACAAAACAACAGATAAACGTAACCACTGCGATACATGGTATAGCGGCAACAGTGGGAAGCGCCAATGTATCTTTGAACACAGTCACCCACAGTCCGAGCCAGAATATGTGCATAAGATACATGCCATAGCTAAGTTTCGATGTTTCCGTCACCAACTTGGGAGCTTGCGGACGTTTGATACATGTAAACATAAGGAATGTACCCGTTGTGAGAAGCACACAGTTAATCGTACAGAAAGCCCATCCTATTTCTATTACAGGTGTGGAATGGAGTTCGCCGGGTATAGCCTGCACATAGAATGAATAAATAGTCCATACAGCACCGATCACCATTAAAATAATTCCTATAATGAAACGTTTGGAACGGTTCCACGTAAGGTGTACACGAATGTAATGTGCCAGAACAAGATAGCCCAGATAACCGGAGAAGTACCACAACATGTGGTATTCATTCCAGAAACATTGTCCCCACACTTCACCGCACCAACGATTGAGATAAGGCATACAGGTTGACAACACGAACAGCCCGATAAAGAAACGTTCTTCTTTAGCCGTGGCTTTTCTCAACCATGGGGATATAATTGGGATAAACAAGTAAAGGCTTATCAGAGGATACATAAACCACAAATGTCCGGCTAGCGTCGGGAAATTCAGGAATATCCGCGACAAGTCCTTCATAGATGTTTCTCCGTCTATCTGTCCCCACAACATAGGTAGAGTGCTGTACAGTAGCATGAATATGAAAAACGGTGGAAGGATGCGAAGACAGCGCTGGCGATAGAATTGCCACATAGACTGCTCTTCCTTCATCGGTGCAAGCAGGAAGGCGGAGACTATCATGAACAGGGGTACTGCCATACGTGAAAAGCCATCGTATACTGATACCCATAGCCGGTCTGCTTCATTCGCTAGAAAAGACTGCGGGCCTGCCATATCGGTGGATCCGGGAGCACCGTAGAAATTCTCACTGGCATGAACAAGGATGACAAGAAAGCATGCAAACACACGGATGTAATCTAAAAAAACAATACGTTTCATTTATTCTAAGTTTTCTAGTTATTAATTTATTCTTTTGTATTCGGGAACGCAGAGATTCTCAACCGTGCCGCACCCATAGGGATCAATGTTATTTCTTCTTTATCACCTTTCACCGCATCTTCTTCCGGCAATACGCCACACAGTCCTGTTTCGTCTATCTTCCATTCAGGTACCGGACGACCGATAGCTTTTACTTCTAAAGGTACACTGGCTACTGTGAAAGGATAGTTGTCAGCCGGCCAGGATTTACGGATGACCTTGAAATTCTTCAAAGGTTCTTTCTTATCCAATACCAACGAATAATTCCAAGGGCTATCTGGATAGATTTCAGTAGTAGGCCATTTCTTCGAATCAGCACCTTTCTGCCATTTTGAATCACCGATAGCTGTTTCTCGACTGTCTTTCTCTACATATTTCTCTGCAATCTTAAGAGACAAAGTCAAAGGTCCGTAATCTACGCTTACGCTGTTTTTATTAACCTGCCAGGTACGCATAGACAAAGACATCGGAAGAGTCAATTCCACACAATCACCATTCGCCCACTCGCGATTGATGCAAAGATATTTTCCCGCTACAGGAGCTGCACTTACCTTCTTGCCATTCACCCGCACTTCCGCCTTTTGAGTCCATGAAGGAATACGAAGATAAAATGGAAAAGCGACCTTTTCATCGGTAGAAACAGTGAAGGCAATAGCTTCTTCAAAAGGATAATTTGTCTCTTCGTGAAGAGTGATTTCCTTGCCGTCACCCACTTTCACTGTAGCTTTGCAAGCTGCATAAATAGCTATTGCCACTCCGTTATCGGGAGTTGCCAATACCAGATGTTCGGTGAAGTAAGGCCAGCCTTGTGCATGGTTGTGTTGGCAGCAACGACTGCTGAAAGGATTCATCGAAAGGAACGGGCCACGATTGTCAATGCCCGGATGATGATTCTTCGAATCACTGATGGCATGGTTCGGACAAGTGATATAACGCAATGCCTTGAAATCGGGCATCACGGCAGCCGGATAAGAGTTGAACGCTACTTCCTCACAGTGTTCCGCCCACATGGGATCTCCTGTCATGCAAAGCATGATTTCATCGGAAGCCATTTGTTCTACCAAGCCGCAGGTTTCCACTCCCTGTCGAGGATCGATATATCCCAGACGGGCATTTTCGTCCGCACCGAACATACCTCCGGGAACCTGACCAAAAGTACGCCGAATCAGATGATGGACATTATAAGAGGCTTTCAGCATCGCTGAATCTCCGGTCTGCATATAATAAGTGGCAGGTTCACGGAAACATTGGGCGATATTGACATTGTGCCAGTTAGGTAAGGAGGTGGATTTCGTCCAGTCGGCTGTATTACGGTGAATCTTCTCGGCTAATTCGAGTAGGAAAGCATCTCCGGTATGGTTGTAAAGCCAGTAGATACTGATGAGGTTATCACCGCCACGGCTTTTCTCCCAATAATCTTCCAGAAACTGGTCGTCGGGAACGGTCATCTGCCACTTGAAGTAATTCGTCATCAGGTCAATGACACGCTGATCTTGAGAATACTCATAATAAGATTGCAGACACCAGAGCATAATCATCTGTGCCCAAAGTTCGCGTTTGCCGTTACGTTCATTGACCGGACCGAAATAGCCATCCGGCTGGCGACTGGCAAATACACCTTCAATCCAATATTTGGTTTCTTCAATCATCTTCGGGTCATTCAGGATATATGCCAAATTACCGTACCCTTTGAGCCAGTAAGGAACCTCCTCCCAGCCGTGATCGCCACCGGTTGTCAACCAGGCATTATTATCCTTTTCCAGCCAAGCGCTGATTTCTCCCAAATGTCCGGTCAGACCGTCGCGTTGCAACTCCAGATACTTCTTCACCCAGCCTTCAGGCTGAATACTACCTACCGGCAACTTTATAAAATTCAACGGTCGAAGCGGAGCGCGATACCCGATATAATTGGTATTGACGGACTGTATGTCCGGTCGGTCCACTACCGTCACCGTACCACTAGAAGAAGCAGACGCACAAGCTGTAACCGCCACTCCAAGCACTATCGATGCAAAAAGTCCTTTCGTTTTATTTTTCTTCATTTCGTCTATTCTACTACTTCCGGAAATCATCCTAATTTCCCTATGAGCCCTATTGAGCACCAACAAATTACATTCGAAGCAAAGAACGGATAATCTCTAATCAGACAACCCGTTCTTCAATGACATGAACTGCCTTTATAACCTATTTATCAACAGAGAATTTGAAGATACATTGGCTTGTATACTTTTCGCCCGGGCGAAGTACAGCCGACGGCCATTCCGGTTTGTTCGGAGTATCCGGATATTTCTGTGTTTCAAGACATACGGAAGCACGTTGATTATAGGTAATACCTTTCTTTCCGGTCAGCGAACCATCAAGGAAGTTTCCGGCATATACCTGAACTCCCGGTTCATTGGTATATACATCCAATACAATACCTGTTTTCTGAGATTTCAATGAAGCAGCCCTACGGTTAATATCGCCTTTGGCATTCAATACCCAGTTGTGATCATAACCATTACCGTTCTTCAGTTGCACAAAGTCGAAATCGTTGATACGTTCTCCCACCGGCATTGGTGTACGGAAATCCATTGGAGTATCTTCTACCGGAACTATTTCACCGGTAGTCATAAAGGTGCTGTCCACCGGAGTATAATAATCTGCATCAATAGTCAGCAGATGCTCTGCGTTGCTGCCCGCATCGCCATCCAGATTAAAATAAGAGTGGTTGGTCATATTGACAATAGTCGGTTTATCCGTCTCCGCTTCATACTGAATATCGATTGCATT
>ERZ791612.1108-NODE-1108-length-12670-cov-2.778438_pt1 | contig 12670 bp, 9 predicted proteins | sample MGYA00509963_ERZ791612 | MGnify/ENA primary metagenome ERZ791612 (study PRJEB30046, sample SAMN00791906) | human gut metagenome | study: EMG produced TPA metagenomics assembly of the A metagenome-wide association study of gut microbiota in type 2... | reverse complement strand
CCGGATGCAGATACCCTGAAGAAATATCAGGATCAGAAAGACGAGGAGTTGCGCCAGAGAGCAATGCTCAAAGAATTAAAAGGCAAAACTACAGAGACAAAGAGTGGACATAAGATTCATCTGTACGCAAACATCGGAAGCACAGGCGATGTAGCCAGTGTACTGGCTAATGATGCAGAAGGTATCGGTCTTTTCAGAACGGAATTTCTTTTTATGGACCGCCAAAGCGAGCCAAGCGAGGAAGAACAGTTTGAGGCATATTCCACCGTTGCAAAGGCAATGGACGGCAAAGAAGTAATCATTCGTACCCTTGATGTAGGCGGTGATAAGGATATTCCTTATCTTAATATTGAAAAAGAAGAAAATCCTTTCTTGGGCCACAGAGCAATTCGCTACTGCCTTGATAATAAGGAACTTTTTAAAAAGCAACTTCGTGCGCTTTTGCGTGCAAGTGTTTATGGAAATATAAAAATTATGCTTCCTCTTGTTACCTGCGTTGAAGAAGTAAGGCAGGCAAAAGCTCTGATTGAGGAATGCAAGGAAGAACTTAAAAGTGAGGGTAAGGAATACAGAAGCGTAGATGTCGGCATTATGGTTGAAACTCCGGCGGCAGTATTTATTTCGGATATTCTGGCTCGTGAAGTTAAGTTTTTCTCTATCGGCACAAACGACCTTACAGGCTACACAATGGCAGTGGATAGAGGCAATGCAAAGGTTGAAAGGCTTTATGATGTGTTTCAACCGTCAGTTTTACGTGCTATTGAAACAACTATTAAAAATGCCAAGGCAGCAGGTATTCAGGTTGGTATGTGCGGTGAAGCGGCAGCGGATACCAAGCTTATCCCTTATCTTATTGAATGGGGACTTGATGAATTTTCTGTTTCGTCAGGAAGTATTTTGCAAACCCGAAAGACAATTTGTGAATATGACAAATAACTTTTATATATGACAACTCGTCATAACTTTCAATAATAAATATGAAAACGAGCATTGACAAAATATCGTCAATGCTCGTTTATTTTTTTGTATTAATTATTTCTTTTGTGGGCCGTTGTAGCCGTTTTTCTCTTGGAATTTGGAAATCTTGTCAATTACGGAAAGAATAACATCGAAGCCGTCGCCGACTGTTTCCATTTCAAAGCGCTCAGGCATATCACGCCATGTGTGATAATAGTATGTGAGCATAGGGTTTTGAGCGGCAAATGTAACTGACTTAATTCCTGCTCTTGTCATAGGAGTTGAGTCGCAACCGCCTACAGGGTTGTGAATGCAACCGTTAGTAAGCGACTTGATACCCATTTCGTTAAATGTATCCTTAAACATTTTTTCCATATCGGTATCAAATCTGACGCCCTGCCAATCGTCTTTAATAACTACCTCAAAGTACTCTTTATCGGCAACAGAGTCAATGTTGATATTCCAAGCATTTTTTGTTAAATCGTCAAATCTGTGCTCCTGAGCAAAGTGCATTGAGCCTCTCAAGCCTGCTTCCTCAGAGCCGATATTTGCATCAACAATACGGCAATTCTTAGGCATTTTATCAGGATTTTCCTTGAAATATTTAATTACAGCATAACTTAAGCCGATGCCTGTTGCGTTGTCCATAGCACCACGAGAAGCATTCCTTGGATTAGGGTCACCCCACATAACAACGAATAATGAGCCTATTGCTGTTACGATAGGAACAAAGTTCATTATAAACATAAATACTTCCCATCCGTGAGATGCAAGCATTGTCTGTGTCCAAGCGGCACCTGCAAATTGGCAAATATCAACAATTGCCATAAATACAGAGAAAAGTGCGATAAAGAAGAAGCAAACTGCACCGAAACCTACCTTGCCGTATGTAGCAATAAGCCCCATTACCGGCTTAGTGTCCTTATACTTATAAGCGTGTTCGCTGTGTCTCCAGCACCAAGAGGTGTCTGTATGACCTGAAAGGATAATTGTGTAGTCGTATTTTCCGTCCTCAGGCTCTAAAACACCGAGAGTGTTGCGGCTGATTTCCTGTGGGAAAAACATATCAAACCATGTTTTGTAGAAAAAGCAACTCATTACAAGCCAAAAGATTGTAAGAAGTCCGAGTGCGCCGAGCACATACCAAAGCTTGTCAAATCCGCAAGCAATTGCAATAATAGCACCGATGCTGATGATTACACCCGACCAGCCTGCATAACCAAGACCGCCGATACCCGAACGAGGAGATACTGCAAATTCCTCTGTTTTTGGCTCAATACCGATTTCACGGAGTTTTTCACCCATATATTTATGTAATTTGATTTCTCCGTCAGAGCCGGGCAAACGTGAGCCTATTTTATGTGCTGCGTGTTCAACAATGTCCATTGCTTCACGAGCATATTTTCTGTTTTCTTCTTTCATCACACAACCTCCATAGTAAAATTTATAATAAAACAAAAAACAACAGTTATATTTTACTAAAAAAATTTGATAAATGCAAGAGTGTTGGATTTTTTTGGTTGATAAATATACAATAGTTAATAATTATACAAATTATCAACTCAAGTGATGAATAAATATACCCGATAAAAGCTTTGGTTCAAACCAAGTTGACTTTGGCGGCATAATTAAATTTGCATCTGCGATTGACATAAGGTCGCCTATCGAGGTTGGATACATTGCAAATGCAAGCTTCATATCTTCTTTGCATCTTCTTTCAAGTTCACCGAGTCCTCTTATTCCGCCGATAAAATCAATTCTGTCATTTGTTTTAGGGTCGTCTATGTCGAGGATGGGGGAAAGGAGATTGTCCTGTAGGATTGAAACGTCAAGCCTTTTAACAGGGTCGCTCTCGTCGATAATCTGCTCTTTTGCCGAAAGCTTATACCAATCATTTTCAATAAGCATTCCGAATGTATGGCGCTTTGTCGGTTTATATTGAGTTTCAACCTTTTCTACCTCAAAGCTATGCGATAATGAACTTAAAAATCCCTCTCGGCTCATACCGTTTAGGTCTTTAACTACTCTGTTGTAATCCATAATTTCAAGCTCATCATCAGGAAAAGCAACGGATAAGAAGAAATTAAATTCCTCATCACCTGTGTAATCCGGCTTTTTTTCTCTTCTTTTTTGACCGACCTTTACCGCAGACGCACATCTGTGGTGACCGTCGGCAATGTATAAAGCATCAATTTTTGCAAATTCGTTTGAAATGGTATTGATAATATCCTCGTCATCAATTACCCAAACTGTTTGATTAACACCGTCTGCCACAAAATCATAAACACTCTCGTGAGAACTTACCCAAGAATTAACGGTATTGCTGATAATGTCGTTTTTGCGATATGTTAAGAAAATCGGGCCTGTGTTTGCATTGCAGGTATCAACGTGACGAATACGGTCCTCTTCTTTTTTAGCAAGAGTGTGTTCGTGCTTTTTGATAACGTTGTTCATATAATCATCAATAGATGCACAGCCTACAATTCCCGTCTGGCTTCTGCCGTTCATAATCTGCCTGTAAATATAAAAGCAAGGCTTTTTATCCTGAATAAGTGCGCCTGTTTTTTCAAGATTTTCAAGGTTTTCCTTTGCCTTTCGGTAAACCTTGTCGCTGTAAATATCAGTACCTTTTGGCAAATCAATCTCCGCCTTGTCAATATGCAAAAACGAATAAGGGTTATCCTTAACCATCTCTTTTGCCTCATCACTGTTCATAACATCATAAGGAAGAGCCGGGATAAGCGCTTGCTTCGACTTTTCGGGTCTGAATGCCTGAAATGCACGGTATAAAGCCATAATATTTATTTCCTCTCCTGTGTGTTTTTATCATAAATCAAGCGAAGTCCGTCGATAACCAAATTTTTATCAACAATTGCCTTTGTTTCACAGTATTTTGCGATAACGCCGCCAAGACCTCCCGTAATAATTACCGTTGCCTCTTGACCAAGCTCTTTTTCAAATCTTTTCACTAAGCCGTCAATCATTGCCGCAGTGCCGTAAACAGTACCGCTTCTCATACAGTCGATAGTGTTTGTGCAAATTGCATTTTTTGGGGCAACAATGTCAATTTGAGGAAGCTGAGCCGTGCCCGATGCTAATGCATTGAGCGCAGTCTTAACTCCGCATAAAATCGAACAGCCGATAAAACAGCCGTTTTTATCAATAACCGAAGCTGTAGTTGCAGTACCCAAATCAAAAATAATTTGCGGGCAAGGATATTTTTCAATGCTTGCAACTGCACCGGCTACCATATCTGCGCCAAGCTCGGCAGGATTGTTTGTCTTAATATTAAGACCTGTTTTAACTCCCGGGCCGATTACTATTGATTTCTTACCCGTGATAAGCATAATCGCCTTTGAAACCGTTCTGATAAGCGGAGGCACAACTGAGGAAATAACGCTTCCCTCAATATCTTCGGGATTTATTTTGCAAATTTCAAGAATACTGTTAAGCTTTATTGCGTATTCCTCCGCCGAGTCATTAACTGCGGTAGAAAGGCGACACTCGTTAATAAGCGTATCGCCGTCAAGAATACCTAAAACGATATTTGTATTGCCGATATCTACAGCTAAAATCATTATTATTTTTCCTTTCTGCCAAGTTTTGTAAGCTTAACAATAGTAGGTGAAAGAATTATGTTTAAACCAAGTTCAAATAAGAAGTTGAAGCCTACAAGTCCTGTAATCATATAAACGAATACGTTTGTTCCTGCCGCCCATGTTTTGATTGTGTCAAAGAAGAATAGGCGACAGCCGATTAAAAATATACCTGTATTTACTACAGGGCAAATGATTGCGGCAACGATTGTTGCAACAACCTTGTTTTTCTTTTCAATTGCTTTGTATACTGCACCTGCCAAAAGACCTGCAAGCGCACCCTTTAGAAGAACCGTTATTACAGTTCCGCCCGGATTAACGGCTAAAAAAGCCGCAGCATTGCCTGAAATTAAAACAGTAATTCCAAATGCAAGACCGAGCCACGCACCCGATAATACGCCGTAAAGCGAAGCGCCTACAACAATAGGGATAAGTACAAGCGAAATTGAGAATGGACCAAAGTGGATAAAACTACCGAGTAGCTGAAGCACAACTACTACTGCCGTGAGAAGTCCTACTCCGGCAATCTTTCTTGTGTTTGTTTTCATATTTAATTTCCTTTCTGCTACTGTTCCTAAGCCCTTGCGCAAAACACACAAACGCTCAAGCTTTGGCAAGTTATTTTGCCGGCGGATACAATGCGAGTACATTATATATTATTTTACTTTATAAGTAAACATTTTTTGCAAAAAATAAAGCCGCAGACAACCGTTATCGGTATCTGCGACTGAAAATTTGTGTTTTGGTCACTTCCTTTTGGGAAGCGACTTATTTACATTTACATTTTCTTAGATAAGAATTCCACGAGCCTTTTTGCAGGAGCAAACGCAAAACCGTTATCTAATACATTGAAAAATGACTTCATAAAAATTCCTTCTTTCTATTAAATTAAGTTTCGTAAATGCTGCGACCGAGTGCCACTTTTTAAAGCGTGTGCTTATCTGTTATATGCCTTGTCTATCTCGGCAAGGATTTTTGCACACTTGATAAGTTGTTTAAGCATACATAAAACCTCCTTCGCTTTTGTGCCTTCATTATAGCACAAAGTTTTTATTTGTCAAGCATATTGCACAAAAAAGATGCTCAATATTTGTATATAATGCCGAAAACATTGTATCAAATTACCAAAACAAAACTCAAATTATTGTATACTATGCACAACAAAAAGACTTGCTACATTCAAAATGCAACAAGTCTTTAACAGTTTTATTTAACGCTTATATTTACTTTTTGTATAAAACGACAAAATATAAAATAATTTATTTTGTATGCTCGTCGAGTGTTAAATAGTACGAATCAAGAAAATGCTCACGGAAATATTTAACCTCGTCGAGATTAATTTCTTCAATTTTCTTTTGCTGAGCCTCAAGCGCCTTTTCAAATTCACGGTTGCCCATTCTGTATTCTTCAATACATTTGATAAGTGCGCTTATTTTATCAGCCGCCTTTACAAGCTTCCAAAGCTCTTTATCCTCGTCCTTTTTTTCAAAGAACGACTCATAATCACTTCTGAATTCTTCGGGAAGCATATCAAGAAGTCTTTTGCCTGCTATGCATTCAATGTTTTTATATACATTTTTGATATCATCATTATAATACTTAACGGGAGTAGGCATATCGCCTGTTATGACCTCTGTAGTATCGTGATAAAGTGCAAGCAAAGCCGCACGCTCGGCATTATAGCTTTTGCCGAATTTCTTGTTGCCGATTAATGCAAGTGCGTGTGCGATTACTGCAACCGAATGGCTGTGTTCGGCAATGTTTTCTTTAGTCGAATTATTCATTAAAGCCCATCTGTCGATAAGCTTCATTCTGTTTACCATTGCAAAGAAATTACTGCTCATCTTTTTCTTCCTTTGTAATGTTTATTCCAAGTTCGTCAAGCTGAATATCGTCAATGTAGCTTGGTGCACCGCTCATAAGCTCACTTGCGTTTTGAACCTTAGGGAATGCGGTTACGTCACGTAAACTGTCTGCACCGCAGATAAGCATTGCAAGCCTGTCAAGACCGATGCCCATACCGCCGTGTGGCGGAGCGGCATATTTATATGCTTCAACAAGGAAGCCAAACTTTGCGTCAATTTCTTCTTGCTCCATACCGAGAAGTTCAAACATTTTGTTTTGAAGTTCGCAGTCAGTAATTCTCATTGAGCCTGAAGAAAGTTCTGTTCCGTTTAATACAAGGTCAAATGCCTTAGCCCTAACTTTACCCTTGTCTGTATCAAGATATTCAATGCATTCCTCCATAGGCATTGTGAAAGGATGGTGCATTGCAAGCCATTCTCCTGTTTCTTCATCGTATTCAAAGAATGGCATTTCAGTAATCCAAAGGAAGTTCCACTTTCCTTCGGGGATAATGTCAAGCTCCTTGGCAACGATAAGGCGAAGTGCGCCGAGAATTGAAAGGGTGTCGCTTGTTTTGCCCGATACGATAAATACGCAGTCGCCCTTTTCAACATTAAGAGCGCTTGTAAGCTCGTCAAGCTCACCGTCTTTTAAGAATTTGTTGAACGAGCAGGTAGGTGCTTCGTCAGCCCATCTGATATATGCAAGCCCCTTTGCGCCGATACCCTTTGCATGCTCGGTAAGCTTGTCAATCTTCTTTCTTGTATATGTTGAAGCGGCATTTTTGGCAACAATTGCTCTTACTGTTCCGCCGGTTTCAACAGCGTTTTTAAATACAACAAAATCAGTCTTTTTAGCCCAAGCGGTAATATCCTCAATAAGCATACCAAAGCGTGTATCAGGCTTGTCTGAACCGTACTTTTCCTGCGCTTCGGCAAAGGTCATACGTGGGAGAGGGAAGTCGATGTCAACGTCGATAGTTTCTTTCATAAGCTTTTTGATAAAGCCCTCTGCCATTTCCATAATATCGTCTGTATCAACAAATGACATTTCAAGGTCAATTTGTGTAAATTCAGGCTGCCTGTCTGCTCTTAAATCTTCATCTCTGAAGCAGCGAGCAAGCTGAATGTATCTGTCAAAGCCTGCAATCATACAAAGCTGCTTGTAAATCTGCGGAGATTGAGGAAGAGCATAGAATTTGCCGTTGTGAACACGTGACGGCACAACATAGTCCCTTGCGCCCTCAGGTGTTGACTTAATCATCATCGGAGTTTCGATTTCAATGAAATCATTGTCATAAAAATATTCTCTTGCAATTTTTGCAATCTTGTGGCGCATTAAAATATTTTGTGTAAGTTTTTCGTTTCTGAGGTTTAAGTAACGGTACTTAAGTGTGGTTTCGTCGCCGACCTTTTCGCTCTTTGCAATTTCAAAAGGCGGTGTTTCAGCCTTTGAAATGATACGAAATTCTTTAACGTTAATTTCAATGTCACCTGTTGCAATCTTGTTTGTTTTGCTTTCACGCTCGCAAACAGTGCCGACAGCGGCAACAACATATTCTGCTCTTACGCTTTGCGCCTTGGCAAAAACCTCTCTGTCGGTAGTGTCGTTAAATGAAAGCTGAACAAGACCTGTCCTGTCCCTTAAATCAATAAATATAAGATTACCGAGGTCACGCTGCCTTTGGCACCAACCGAAAAGGGTAACCTCCTTGCCTGCGTCCTCAATTCTAAGCTCGCCGCAATAATTTGTTCTTTTAAGTCCCTTGATTGTTTCCATTATATTATGCCTTTCACAAATTTATTTATAATCTGTAATTAATTATTATTCCTCATCGCTCTTATTGCCAAGACCGAAAAGTGAATTGAAATCAAATTCCTCACCGTTAATTTCCAAATCGGCAAGCTGCTCGTTTAACGATATGCTGTAAAATCCGTTTACAAAGGTGTCAAGATTAATCTCTGTTTCTTCACCCGTTTGCATATTCTTAAGCTTAGCGGTTTTAGCCTCAACCTCGTTATCGCCGATAACAACATTGAATTTAGCACCAAGCTTGTCAGCGTATTTCATCTGCGCCCTTACGCTTCTTTGGTTGAGGTCAAGCAGAGCCGAGAAACCTTCTTCTCTCATATCCTTTGCAATTTCAACAGCCTTAAGCGTCGCTTTTTCGCCAAGAGCAACAATGAATAAATCAGGCTTTTCAGCCTCAGGAAATTCGCAGCCCTGAGCTTCCATAAGAAGCATAAGCCTTTCAATTCCCATAGCAAAGCCGAGTGACGGTGTGTGCTGACCGCCAAGCTCTTCAACAAGACCGTCGTATCTGCCGCCGCCGCAAACAGTGCCCTGCGCACCGATTGAGTTTGAAACAAATTCGAATACCGTTTTGGTATAATAGTCAAGGCCTCTTACTATTTGCGGATTGATTGTATATTCAATATTTTGAGCCTTAAGGTACTTTTGCACATTTTCAAAATGCTCTTTACATTCGTCGCAAAGATAATCAATAACTACAGGTGCTCCCTCGGCAATTTCGTGGCAAATCGGGCTTTTGCAGTCAAGTATTCTCATCGGATTTCTGTCAAGCCTGCTTTTGCAAGTGTTGCAAAGCTCGTCCTTGCGAGAGGAAAAATATTCTTTGAGTGCCTTGTGATATTCGGCACGGCAGGTAGGACAGCCGATTGAGTTAATCTCAAGGCTTAAATCTTTAACGCCGAGTGTGTCAAAAAGCGATTTTGCAAGCGCAATAATTTCAGCGTCTGCAAGAGGGGAGGCTGAGCCGAAACATTCAACACCGAACTGATGGAATTCTCTAAGCCTGCCTGCCTGCGGCTTTTCGTATCTGTAGCAAGAGATGAGGTAGCAAACCTTTTGCGGAAGCGCCTCGTTGCAAAGTCCGTTTTCAAGGTATGAACGAACTGCGCCTGCAGTGCCCTCCGGTCTTAATGTGATTGACCTGCCGCCCTTGTCGTCAAAAGTATACATTTCCTTTTGAACAACGTCAGTCGTGTCGCCAACACCTCTTTGGAAAAGCTCCGTGTGTTCAAAAACAGGTGTTCTTATTTCTTTATATCCAAACTTTGAAGCGATATCAAGCGCAGTAGCCTCGATATATTGGTTTTTGTGTACGTCTTTAGGCAAGACATCCTTAGTGCCTTTAATAGCTTTAGTTATAAGTGCCATATCGTTCTCCTGTTATTAATGTGTCATAAAAATCGGGCGAGTAAATTTACTCACCCGTTATTAGTTTTATTTTATCTTGACTGATTATAGCGTGGATTGACTATTTCTCTCCACTCAAAATCGCCTCGCTCAACACCTCTGATTAATGCCTCAGCCGTTGCAATGTTGGTTGCAAACGGAATGTTGTGAACGTCGCAAAGACGTAAAAGGTCGTGGTCGCTCGGCTCGTGCGGCTTAGGTGAGAGCGGGTCTCTGAAAAATATTAAAAGGTCAATCTCATTGCAGGCAATGCGGCTTGCAATCTGCTGTCCGCCGCCCTGGCTTCCTGCAAGAAAGCAATTGATTTTAAGACCTGTTGCTTCTGAAACGAGCTTGCCTGTTGTTCCTGTTGCGCAAACATCGTGTCTGCTGATAATTCCGCAATATGCAATGCAAAATTGAACTAAAAGCTCTTTTTTGGCGTCGTGTGCAATTAATGCGATATTCATACTTTACCCCCATGATTAATTAAAGTGTTTGTGTTTGTTATTTTCTTTTTCTTATTTTCTGCCTTTTTAATCTAATACGTGCTTATTTTAACACAAAATTAATATATATTCAATAATTATTTATATATATACTCCAAAATACTACAAAAAACTTGAGTATTTACGGCAAAAGCGTACCGACTTTTTGATTTTCCTTTGCGTCGGTGTTGTTTTGATACCAATAATTGATGATATCCTTAGTCATTTCCGCCGTTTCCGAGCCGGAGCCTGCAAGCTCAACTACTGATGAAACCGCAATTTCGGGATGGTTGTAAGGTGCAAATGTGATAAGAAAGCCGTTGTTTCTCTTAACGCCGTTTACCTTAACCTCGGAAGTACCTGTTTTGCAGGCAACCTTTGTTTTCATATTTGAAAATACCAAATAAGGGCCGCCGTTTGTAGCAACAAGGCGCATACCTTGATGAACGGTGTTAATCGTGCTTTGGCTTAAACCTACCGATTCAGCAACCGATTTCGTTTTTTCGTTGACATTGCCCGAAGCGGAAGAAATTATTGATTTTACAAAGTGAAGCTCATATCTTGTTCCGCCGTTTGCAACTGTTGAGCAGTAGTTTGCAAGCTGGAGAGGAGTGAAAAGGTTATCACTCTGACCGATAGCGGTTTGAAGTGTGTCACCTGCGTTCCATATTCCGCCGTTATTTTCTCTGTTTTCGGGAGATGCAAGAATACCTGAGGACTCTGCAATTTCAACTCCTGTTTTTTCGCCCAAGCCAAAGGCTGTTGCATATTCGTCAATTTTGGAAATTCCGAGCCTCATAGCGCAGTTGTAGAAGAAAATGTTGCACGAATCACGAAGTGCGGTTTTTACATTTTCACCGCCGTGTGCATTTCCGTGAAGACATTTGAATTTTTGCTTTCTGTATTCCATTGTACCGCCGCAGTTAAAAATCGTGTCAGCGCTGATAGCGCCCTCTTCAAGCGAAGCACTTGCAACAACGGGCTTAAATGTAGAACCCGGAGCGTAAGTACCCATGGCAAATCTTGACCAAAGCGGGTTACGAGGGTTAGAAATAAGTTCGTCATATTTATCGTAATAATCGTTTAAATCGTAGGTAGGGTAGGAGGCTGCGGCAAGAAGTTCGCCGCTGTTTACGTCCTCAACCACTACTGCACCTGCCGAGGAAGCAGCGTTAACCTTATTGCACACACCTTGAAGCCTGTTTTGCGCAAGCACCTGCAAATCACGGTCAATAGTCAATACCACAGTGTTGCCCTGAATAGGCTTTTTCGTGACCTCCTGCGTTATTTCGCCGTCTTTTTTTATCGTGATTGTAAGCTCACCCGGAGTGCCCCTAAGCTCGCTTTCGCAAGCCTGCTCAATACCCGATTCGCCTATTTGGTCGGTAATTTTGTATCCGTCGTCTTTGCGTTCGTTGTATTCCTCGGCATTGATTTTCCTGACTGTGCCGAGAATGTGCGGCGCAATTGTTGAGTCAACATATTCTCTGTATGCAACAATTCTTACGTCTGCACCGAGATATGTTTCTCGGTCCTCTTTAATCATTGCAACCGTTTCGTCGCTTACGTCATCTGCAATAGTAACAGGGTTTTCGTAAGAGAAAAGAAGCCTTGTAAGCTCATATCTGATATTGCCGATTTTTAACGCAGTTTGAGCGTCATAGCCTTCAATCTCATATTTTTCAATCATAGCGTCAAAGCAGTTTTGCGCAGTTGCATAAGGCTGAAGATTGAGCATATCTGCACTTTTCATCGTCGCAATATCTTCTTTTTTACCGCTGAATTTAACCTTGCCGCTCTTTGTTATTTTAAGCGGAAGATTTTGAGCGTATTCCTCCTTATTCTTCTCAAAAAGCTTAATGAGATTAAAGATTATCTCGTTTCTTCTCTTATTGTCCTTTTGAGAGGGGAAAAATGCAGCGTTTAAAATTATCGAGTTGCCTTGCCTGTTGGTTACAAGGGAGTTACCGTTTCTGTCAACAATTTCTCCTCTTGCCGCCTCAAGCTCAACAACATATTTACTTTCCGTATTGTTTTGTGCGGCATAGTATTCGTTATTTTTTACCTGAATGTTAAACAGATCTGCCGCAAATGAAAAGATAACTAAGCAGACCACAATCAGCGCAAAAACACTCCTGCCGCTTTTATATTTACTTTTCAATGAAATACTCCTTGATTATAATGAATTGCCGTTTATTTTATTTCTCTTTTATCCTCAATCACTGGCTTCGGTGCTTTGTTAAGTTTTCTTTTAATCGGTCTTAAAATGAGATAGATAAGCGGAGTGAGCACAAGTGTATAAATAACGCATGGAATGTAAAATGTTACAAGCGTCATTTCTCCGCCTTTTACACCCTTTATGATTATAAAGAAAAGCCAATAGATAAAGCCGTAAAGAGCTGTTGCAACCGTTATTGAAACAAAATTTGTGATAAAAATATCTCTTGCAATGTAAGTGACAAGTGCGCAGGAGAAAAAGCACATAATCATAATGAAAATGCAGTTAAAGCCCATATGCACTCCCGAAGTCAAATCCCATAAAAGCCCGGCAAAAAGCCCTAAGAGCGCACCGTTTTTCTCGTCCTC
>ERZ791612.1102-NODE-1102-length-12714-cov-2.799905_pt1 | contig 12714 bp, 8 predicted proteins | sample MGYA00509963_ERZ791612 | MGnify/ENA primary metagenome ERZ791612 (study PRJEB30046, sample SAMN00791906) | human gut metagenome | study: EMG produced TPA metagenomics assembly of the A metagenome-wide association study of gut microbiota in type 2... | reverse complement strand
ACGCCGGGCTATGAGTACTACAAGCCCGCACTGCAGGCTGCGCTGAAAGCCGGCGCAATGGTCACGAGCGAGGTGGAGCTTTTCTTTGAGTTTTGCCCCTGCGAGATCGTGGCCGTGACCGGCTCCGATGGCAAGACCACGACGACGACGCTGATCTCCAAGATGTTCGAGGCTGCGGGCCGCAAGGTCTTTTTGGGCGGCAATATCGGTGCGGCGCTGCTGCCCCAGCTGGCCGACGTGACCTCCGACGCCGTGGCCGTCGTCGAGCTGTCCAGCTTCCAGCTCATCAGCATGCGCCGCAGCCCGAAGGTGGCTGTCGTTACGAACGTGACCCCCAACCACCTCGACCATCACAAGGATATGCAGGAGTACATCGACGCCAAGCGCAACATTCTGCTGTGGCAGACCCCGCCCTGCCGCGCCGTGCTGGGCTTTGAGAACGACATCACCCGCGGCATGGAGAAGGACTGCAAGGGCGAGCAGGTCTGGTTCACCCGCCTGCACGAGACCGACAGGGGCGCGTTCCTGCGCGAGAGCGACGACACGCTCTGCTATGCCGAGAACGGCGTTGTGACGCCGATCCTGCCCCGCAAGGAGATTCAACTGCGCGGCCTCCACAATGTGGAAAACCTGCTGGCCGCCTGCGCCGCCGTCTGGTTCGTAAACAAGCCAAATACGGTTGGACCGCTTCCGCTCATCATTGCCTTAAGCGCACCGTTCGCTTCCATAAGATCTTTAATCTCCTGAATAACCGGATACTGACTGATGATTCCCGGTTCAAAAACATTTTGCATTTTCGCAGTAAGACTGTGAAGATCCTGATTCTCAATGTCACTGATCATTCCATCAATATCCGGGTGCGACTGAATCTGATCCAGATGAAGATTTTCATAGGCAAGTTTTGTGGAAACATTGATTCCCGGTTTACCAACCAACACATAGCATTTCGGCAGTCCCGGAAGTCTGGTCAGCTTCTCTCCAATTCCTTCTGCAAGTGCAGTTCCACGCATAACACAATACGGAACATCCGCACCAACCTGTACTGCCCTCTTCATCAGTTCCTCTTCACTTAATCCAAGACGAAACAGGCGATTCACTCCTACAAATGCTGCAGCTGCATCCGAGCTTCCTCCAGCCATACCAGCTGCCACCGGAATAAATTTCGTCAGCTTCATAGAAAGGCCTTCTTTGATATCAAATTCATCCATAAGAAGTTTTGCTGCTTTATATACCAGATTTCTTTCATCTGACGGGACATATGGAAGATTGGTAGATAAGGAGATCCCCGGTTCTTCCTTCTTCCGGATATCCAGAAGATCATACATCTGGATCGTCTGCATGATCATTCGAACCTCATGATATCCATCCTCTCTTTTGCGAAGAACATCCAGTCCCAGATTAATCTTGGCCATTGCACGTAAACGCATAAATTCACCTTCCATCCTTTGTACTTTTCGTTCCTTTGTACTTTGTATACAAACATGATCTGGCTATATTTTAGCCGATTTTCATACTAAATTCAATATTATTCTTCGACTTTTTTCACCAGAAGAAGTGGTGTTCCGGAAGATACCTCATCCCCGTCCAGATCATTCATCTGCATGATCTCCTCCACCGTTGTATAAAATTTTTTCGCAATATTCCACAATGTATCACCTGGTTTCATGATATACACTGTAATTCCCGGCATATTCCGGATTTTTTCCTGATCCAGTGGAATTTCTTCAATTTTTTCAAGGATCATCTCCTCACTGCACTGGATCACAAGCACATTCAGTCCTATCGTCGCCCGGATCTCAATATCATTGCTGTCTACCATTGTCGTTGAAAGCTGTTCCAGTTCCGTATGCAGATAATATACACTGTTTTCTGTAATGCCTTTGGCTTCAACTACGTGACTGAACGGCAGCATTGCTTCCATGGAATAAAACGGCATTTCATCATTTTCTACAATATACAGCACTTTTAGTCGTACAATTCCTTCTGCCAGAATTCCATCTTTAACGATTTGGATTTTGTCTATTTTTATTTTGCCCTGGCTGTGACAGATCTGAAGGATCTTCCCCTGTGTCTCTTTGACTTCTATCCTGTCTGCGATCCTGCATCGGGAGAAATTACGGACAAGAAGACTTTCCAGTATCTCTTTCCGACCTTTTGGCATACACTGACGAAACGGTGTATACACATCCATGATGACCTCATGATCTTCTTCCTGATAAAGCTTCATATCCAGTTCCAGTACAACATCTGCCTGAAGCTTTCTTTCTTCTCCATCCGCATCCGGTTTTACCTCCAGGGTCTGATTGATCACAGCAGCTTCCAGATTTGGGATCATTTCCGAAATACAGCCCGAGCACTCCACCTCTCCATTAAATGGTATAGAATGTTCTATCCACTGGAGCGTTCCACTTTCATCATCACCTGTATATAATGCAAAAATAAAAAGTTCTCCTTTGGCTTTTACACTGTTTTCTTCCGGTCTGAGATCCAGTCCACGAACTTCTGTTGTATACCAGAGCAGCTCTGCTATATTAGGTTTGTTCGATACAAGTGTTATTTCCTCTTTCAGGCACATAGTATCCTTTTTATGTATTACAAGACTCAGTACACGCATTGTTTTTTTCTGCACAGATACTGTCTCATCATCAAGAGATACCGGAAGCCGTACTCCTGTCAGCTCATCTACAGAAGCAAAAAAAGTAACCACTGCTTTAATATTCATTTTTCTGGAATGGATGATATGAATGCTCAGATCCTCAATTTCCCATTTCAGGCACATTTTATCCCCGTTGACTATTCCATCCAGATTCAGTGTCTCTTCCATTGGAAGATTTGCAGAAAGACTGTAGATCCTGCCATCCTCCTCACCGACATAAAGAAGATCTGCCTGCAGTTTTCCTTTCAGAAATGCATGCCCTTCATTCAGGCGCACTTCTTCTACTGTCATCTCCCCCTTATTCTGAATCATACGTCCAATGTCCGGTTTTACATCCGGTACATTGTAATCCACATCAAATGTTACCTGGCTGGATGCCTTGCTCTTTGTCCTTAATATCTGAATATCTTCTTTTTTTAATTCCACAATTCCATCCTCCCGTCTCACTGAAACTGCACCGGACCATCCCGGTATTCTGTCTTTATCACAATATACGGATATGACGGTTCCCCGCCCTGAATCTTTTCCGTCGGACCGATCAGTTTTGTTTCAAAAAAAACTGCATTTGAAGATGCAGAAAGTTCTTTTACCTGAATGCTGTATCCTCCACTCATCTGTCGACCATACCCTTTTGCCAGAAACAGCTCCGTTCCCTTCTGATAGGCAATCTGAAATTCTGTTTCCTTCTTTTCTCTGATCAGCTCCTGCATTTCTTCCGGAATCTGGGAATCCTCGATCACGGTATATGCAAGTGGTGTTTTATTTTCTTCCTCGATCCGTATCATCTGACATCCGCCCAACATAAGAAAAAGCACTGCCAGACACAGCAGAGAAGCTGCTTTTTTCATAAATTCTCTCATTTCCCGGTATTAGATTTCTTCAGTATGTATTCTATGCAGAGTATAAAACATTTATTGCAAGTATTTGCAAAATCACTTATACTTGTACCAGAGTCTTGCTATGCGGGACATCTTTTTGACAGAAAGAGGAATTCATTATGATTCGTTTAGTTATTGTTGCCATCACGGTCATTGGATTTCTGATTTTATCTATTCCAATCCTTTTCGTGGAATGGATCATCGGAAAATTTTCACCGCGAACAAAAGAGATCAGCTCTCTTCGTATTATCCAGGCAGTTTTTAAATTTATTCTGTGGGAAGCCGGAACCAAGGTCACGATAATCGGTGAAGAAAATGTCCCAAAAGACACACCAGTCCTTTATATTGGTAATCACAGAAGCTACTTTGACATTGTACTTTCCTACAGTCGCTGCCCGATCCGTACCGGTTATATTGCAAAGAAAGAAATGGAACGATATCCGCTTCTTTCCAACTGGATGCGCTATCTGCATTGCCTGTTTCTGGATCGTAAGGATATCAAACAGGGACTGAAAACCATCCTTACCGCTATTGAAAAGATCAAATCCGGCATCTCCATCTGCATCTTCCCAGAAGGAACCCGGAACAAAAACAAGGATGAACTGGAACTCCTTCCGTTCCATGAGGGAAGTTTCAAAATTGCCAGCAAATCCGGATGTGCGATCATCCCGATGGCGATGAACAATACCGCAGAAATTTTTGAGGCACATATGCCAAAGATCAAATCCACACATGTTGTTCTGGAATACGGTAAACCGATCTATGTAAAAGAACTTTCCAAAGAGGATCAGAAGCATCTCGGAACTTATACTCAAAATATCATTTACGAAATGCTTGAAAAGAATAAATCACTGATATAAAAAAGGTATCATAAATACAGAAATATAGGAAATAATCTTCAAAGAATCTCTCCTTTGTCTGTATTTATGATACCTTATGTTTTTTATGTATGTATTTTAATAATTTTCAAAGGATAATCAACTGTTGTCGTTTATCTTTCATATTATCCAATATGTACTGCTCCGATCGCGCGGATGTCCATCGGATATACATTTTCTTTTCCAACAAATCTGGAAATATATTCTACGTAATTATCCTGTTCTTTTTCCGGCACGATTGCTGCGATAACACCTGCAAAACCGCCTCCATGAACACGGCATACACCTGCCCCGATCTTCTTGAGGAAGAGCTGAGTTAATGCAAGTGTTCTGGTAATCTTCTGCTCATGAAAATCTTTCATTGTGTAGCAGTTCTGAAGAAGTTCCCATGAAGATTTTCCTGACTCATCGATCAGTTCAAGGAACTTGTCATAATCATTGTGATGAATCGCATCTGCAGCATCTTCTACGCGTGATGTTTCTCCAAAGAAATGAAGTGCACGAAGGACGGCTCTGTCATCTTCAATTTCATTGCAGTGTTCAAGAAGTGCATCTACATTTGTTTCATGAAGAAGTTCCACACCAAGTACTTTTGCAACCGCTTTCATCTCACCAGGAATCTCAGAATATTCCTGACTGAGATCTGCATGACCTTTTCCTGTGTTTACAATAACAAGTCTGTATCCAAATTTTCCGAAGGAAAAATCCAGTTTGCTATATTTCAGGTTATCTCTGTCTGCAAAATCAAACAGTACCGGACCACCAACTGCACATGCCATCTGATCCATCATTCCGGATGCCTTGTCCCAGTATACATTTTCTGCGTACTGACCTACTTTGGCATAATCATTAAAGGACATTTTGCTCTCATTGAAAAAGTAATCAATGATCGTACAGATCAGCATTTCAAAAGAAGCAGAAGAGCTGACACCTGCTGCCGCAATAACATTGGTGCTGACATAAGCATCAAATCCACCTGTTTCAAAACCATTCTTCTGCGCACCTTCCATCATTCCTGCTACAAGTGCTGCTGTGCCTTTTTTGTAATTACTCTTGCTGAGTTTTGTAAGGTCAACTACGATTTCATCCCTGTATCCTTCACTTGTGATACGGATCACCTGTGTTCCATTCGGATAAGCTGCCCCTATCGTATCCAGATTAATGCTTCCTGCAATTACTTTACCACCGTTATGATCTGTATGATTACCAATGATCTCTGTTCTTCCAGGTGCTGTAAAGTATTCTGCCTTATCCTGTCCATAGATTTTTGAAAAATTATCTGCAAGATTTTTGAAACGTGCTCCGCTGATTTCTGTTTCCCCGTAAATTTCCTGAAGTTTTGCTGTTTCCGGTAAATTCATGATTTCATTCTCCTTTATATTTTTTACGATCTAAATACATCCTGTAATTTTATTATAACGTATCTATAGTAAAATTCCTTAATTAATCTGCGAAAAAATGGTAAAATCTTGCGTTTTATATAAAAATATGCCTATAATAAAAGAACACTATCTGTAATTTTATGCGTTTGACGCTACTTAACGGAGGCCAGAGTCCATGCAGATCATCACAAATCAGTTTCAAAAAGAATTAAAAAAACACGGCAGCGATCATTTTCCGTTTCTCGTCAGTTACCAGCGTTTATCAGAGTATGATTCCAATTCCTTCCTGTGGCACTGTCATCCGGAGATTGAAATCACCTATATAAAAAAAGGCTCGATGCATTACCGTGTGAATAATCGTTCCTTCCATCTGAAGGAAGGAGACATTATTTTCTGCAATTCCAATGCACTACATTCCGGTGAAATGGAGGATCAGGAAGACTGTTCTTATATTCCGATCACCTTTGATTCCAAGCTGATCTACGGCTTCTTTCAGAGTACGATTTGTACCAAATATGTAGATCCTGTCATACAGAATCTTGCCGTATGTGCCATGCATATCGATTATTCTGAAAACTGGCATACGATTTTTCGCGACCATATGCTGAAAGTCATCTCCCTGGACAAAGAAAAGCCTGATTTCTATGAGCTGGATATTTCCATACATATGCAGACTATGTGGAAACTGCTGGCAGAGCATTTTCCGCTTCAGGCTGTATCTCCCGCATCTGATCTCACAGAGTATGAACGTATCCGTAAAATCCTCTCGTATATAGAGCAGAATTATATGAACCGGATCACTCTTACAGATATTTCCGAAAATATACATCTGTGTGAAAGCGAATGCACCCGCCTGTTCAAGCGACATATGAATACTACACTCTTCGCTTTTCTTAAAGAATACCGAATCGAGCGAAGCCTGGAATACCTGAATACAAAAGAATCCATCAGCAACATTGCTGAAAAGACCGGATTTTCAGATTCCAACTATTACACAAAAGTATTCAGTAAGATCAAGGGTTGCAGCCCGAGAGAATACCGAAAAAATCTCTTGAAGCAATAAAGATGTCATTTTTTGTCGAATCTTGTCAAGCATTTTATATTTTTATATACTGAGATAAAAACGTAAAGGGATGAATATCTATGAATTACAATAATGCAAAACAGCAATTCGAGAAATACCTGGATAGCTATGACAGTAACAACGATAAAGTCCGTCTCAAAATCATACATACCTACGGTGTCGGACATGCCATGGAAGAAATCTGCCATCGCATGCAATTATCAGAAGAAGACACTGAACTTGCACGTATCATCGCCCTTCTCCATGACATTGGCCGTTTTGAACAGTTAAAACGCTTTGACAGCTTCGAACCAACCACTATGGATCACGCTGCCTACGGTGTAAAGGTTTTATTTGAGGAAGGAATGATCCGCCAGTTCGTTCCAGAAGACACCTGGGATGATATCATCAAAACCTCCATTGCACACCACAGCGATTTCTGTCTTGAAGGAATTACCGATCCACGTACACTTCTTCATGCACGCCTGATCCGCGATGCTGACAAGCTGGACAACTGTCGCGTCAAATTGAAAGACGACCTTCAGATATTTATGGGAGCCTCTGCCGAAGAAATCGGCGCACAGGAAATCACCCCTGTCGTATACGACACCATCTTTAAAAATCAGTGCATCTACTCCCCTGACCGGGTTACCAAAATGGACTACTGGGTATCCTACGTTGCCTACTTCAGCGATATCTATTTCCGCGCAAGCCTCGATATTATCCAAGAACACAACTACCTGAACCGAATCATTGACCGCATCCCATACAGCAATCCCGATACAGCCCGCCAGATGGACGAAATCCGCACATATCTGGCAGAACTTATCCACACAGCTCCCGGATGTACCTGGTAGCAATCCACATTCACCCCATCCGACCTTATGTAAAAAAGGGAATCAGAATTTTCAATTTTACTGAAAATCCAGATTCCCTTTATTTATTCCATCTATCTGTCCCCACACAGGATACACTTCCCCATACCACAATCCAGGAGCCAAGCATATCTTATACTTTCCTTCTGTCTTATGTTATCTGGAAATTTTTTGCCTTTCTGCCCAGGGGTGTGCAGAGGGGACTGGCAAAGTCCCCTTTGCAGAGTTTTTACTTTACGAAAACTTTGTCCAGATGCCAGATATCATCCACATATTCCTGGATAGTTCTGTCAGATGTGAACTTACCAGCGCATGCTGTGTTCAGCATAGCCATACGAGCCCAGCCTTTTTCATCTTTGTAGGCTTCTTCCACTTTCTTCTGTGCTGCTGCATAAGAACGGAAGTCAGCAAGGATAAAGTACTGGTCTGCTCTTTCTCCACCGTTCTGGTTAAGAAGAGAATTGTACAGGTCACGGAACAGTTCTGTATCAGAAGAGAATGTTCCATTGACAAGCTCTGTCAGTACCTGACGAATCTCATCATCTGTATTGTAGATGACTCTCGGATCATATCCGCCATTGTTTTCATAGTTGATTACTTCGTCTGCGCTCAGACCGAAGATAAATGCATTTTCTTTGCCAACTTCATCAACGATCTCAACGTTAGCACCATCCATAGTTCCCAGAGTCGGTGCACCGTTCAGCATGAACTTCATGTTACCTGTACCGGAAGCCTCTTTACTTGCAGTAGAGATCTGCTCAGAAACATCTGCTGCTGCAAAGATCATCTCAGCGTTGGATACACGATAGTTCTCGATGAATACAACTTTCAGCTTGCCTTCGATAGATGCATCATTGTTTACAACATCTGCTACAGAGTTGATCAGTTTAATGATTTTCTTAGCACGTGCATAACCTGCAGATGCTTTTGCACCGAAGATGAATGTTCTTGGATAAAAATCCATTTCCGGATGTTTCTTAATCTGGTCATACAGATAGATTACATGCAGGATGTTCAGAAGCTGACGTTTGTACTCATGAAGTCTCTTAACCTGTACATCGAAGATGGAGTGCGGGTCTACTTCTACGCCATTGTGCTCAAGGATGTATTTAGCCAGACGCTCTTTGTTCTTGAACTTAATGTTCATGAATTCCTGGAGTGCTTTCTCATCATCAGCATAAACTGCCAGTTTCTTTAACTGTGGAAGGTCTGTAACCCAGTCCGGTCCGATATGCTCTGTGATCCAGTCTGCAAGGAGTGGATTTGCGTGGAGCAGGAAACGTCTCTGAGTGATACCGTTTGTCTTGTTGTTGAATTTCTCAGGCATCATTTCATAGAAGTCTTTTAATTCCTGATTCTTCAGGATCTCTGTATGAAGGCGTGCAACACCGTTTACAGAGTAGCCTGCTGCGATTGCAAGGTGAGCCATCTTAACCTGTCCGTCATAGATGATTGCCATCTTTTTGATCTTCTCATAATTTCCCGGATATTTTGCCTGGATCTCAAGGATGAAACGACGGTTGATCTCTTCGATAATCTGGTATACACGCGGAAGCAGTCTGGAGAAGAGCTCGATCGGCCATTTCTCAAGTGCCTCGGACATGATTGTATGGTTTGTGTAAGCAACAGATTTTCTTGTTACTTCCCATGCTTCATCCCATCCAAGCCCTTCTTCATCCATGAGGATACGCATTAACTCTGCTACTGCTACAGTCGGATGTGTATCGTTCATCTGGAATGTTACTTTTTCATATAATTTATGGATATCGTCATGTTTCTTTTTGTATTTGGCAATTGCTGCCTGGAGGCTTGCAGATACAAAGAAGTACTGCTGTTTCAGTCTCAGCTCTTTACCTGCATAATGATTGTCATTCGGGTAAAGAACTTCTACGATATTGCGGGCAAGGTTCTCCTGCTCTACTGCTTTCTTGTAATCACCCTTGTCAAAGGAATCAAGCTCGAAGTCTACGATCGGCTCTGCATCCCAGATACGAAGTGTGTTTACTACATCATTGTCATATCCTGTAATCGGCATATCATAAGGAATGGCTTTTACTGCCTGATATCCTTCATGGATAAATTTGTTTCCGCCCTTTTCAGGATCGTACTCTACTCTTACATATCCACCGAAGTGTACTTCTTTGGCATATTCCGGACGACGCAGTTCAAATGGGTAGCCGTTCTTTAACCAGTTATCCGGTACCTCGATCTGATAACCGTTCTGGATTTTCTGTTTGAACATTCCGTAGTGGTAACGGATTCCGCAGCCATATGCTGCGTAATTTAAAGTTGCGAGAGAATCAAGGAAGCATGCAGCCAGTCTTCCCAGACCACCGTTTCCAAGTGCCGGATCCGGTTCCTGATCTTCGATACAGTTAAGGTCAAATCCCAGCTCTTCGAGAGCTTCTTTTACTTCACCGTAAGCGCAAAGGTTGATCAGGTTGTTTCCGAGAGCACGTCCCATCAGGAATTCCATGGACATATAGTATACGATCTTCGGATCCTGTTCGTCATAAGCTTTCTGTGTTGCAAGCCAGTTATCAATGATAACGTCTTTTACAGAGTAGCTTACTGCCTGGAAAATCTGCTCCTGTGTAGCTTCTTCAATTGTTTTTCGATAGAGGAATTTTACGTTGTCTTTTACGCTTTTCTTGAATGCCTCTTTCTTGAACATTTCGTTTGTCATTTCATACCTCCCGTAATGGTTTCACTGTTCACTTTATTCTCAGCAATACACCTTGCGGATATTGCCGGTGAACCTCTTCATTCCGTCAACTCTTCTGTTTTCTCATATCAGAGAAATTGGGGGCAAAGAATCTCTGCCTCCAATTTCCTCTCTGAAATCAGACTGTCAAGGATAATGATACTCTTTTTTCGACAGTCTGTCATGTGTATAATTGCCGAATTTTATAACAATTTTTTTTCGTGCATTGCGAAAGTAGTATATTTCCTGTGAAATACCTGTAACTCATCAGTTTCTTGTCAGTAATTGACCGAATGTTGTCTATTACAGTTTCTTAACACCCATAGTTACTGCTTCTTTGTTGATGTTCCACTCTTTCACATAACCATCGGTCTCGCCAAGTACCATTTCGTCCGCAAGTACTTCTGACTTGATCTCATCTTCGTGTGCTTTCATGACATCCTGAATCTTGTCGTTTCCGTGAGCGTATACTACGATCTTGTCCATAACTTCGAAGCCGGCTTCCTTTCTCATGGTCTGGATCTTGCTGATGATCTCACGTACAAATCCCTCTTCGATCAGTTCAGGTGTCAGGTTTGTATCCAGGACTACGGATGTTTCACCGTCAGATTCAGATACATAACCCTCTGTCTGTGCTGTTTCAATAAGAAGGTCTTCTTCTGTAAGCTCTACATCGTTTCCGTTGATATCCAGTTTCAGGACACCGTTGGTTCTCAGTTCGTTCATTGCTGCTGTTCCATTGATGTCTGTGAGAGCCTGTCTGATTCCTCCAAGGAGTTTACCGTATTTCGGTCCTACTGTACGAAGCTGTGGTTTGAAGCTGTAGGAGATAAAGGATTCTACATCATCTGCGAATTTTACTTCTTTGACATTCAGTTCGTCTGCGATGATGTCAGTGTAGAATTCACTCATTTTCTTCTCAGCTTTTACATACATGGTTCCGATCGGCTGACGGTTCTTGATGTTTGCTGTATTTCTGCAGGCACGTCCCAGAACTACGATCTCCAGAAGCTCTTTCATGTCTGCTTCCAGATCTTTGTCGATCCATGCTTCGTTTACAGTTGGGAAGTCGCAGAGATGGATACTCTCCGGAGCATCTTTATCCACGCTTCTTACCAGGTTCTGATAGATGTCTTCTGTCATGAACGGGATCATCGGAGCTGCTGTCTTGGCGATGGTTACCAGTGCATGGTACAGAGTCATGTAAGCATTGATCTTATCCTGCTCCATTCCCTTTGCCCAGAAACGTTCACGGCTTCTTCTTACATACCAGTTACTCATCTCATCTACGAATTCCTGAAGTGATCTTGCTGCTTCCGGGATCTTGTAGTTTGCCAGATCATTGTCTACAGCCTGAACAGTTGTGTTTAATCTGCTGAGCAGCCATTTGTCCATTACAGGAAGCTGGTCATAGTTCAGTTCATATTTGGTCGGGTCAAAGTTGTCGATGTCTGCATATAATACGAAGAATGCGTAAGTATTCCACAGTGTGCTCATGAATTTACGCTGTCCTTCCACAACTGCCTTGCCATGGAAACGGTTCGGAAGCCATGGAGCACTGTTGATGTAGAAGTACCAGCGGATCGCGTCTGCACCATATTTTTCAAGTGCATCGAACGGATCAACTGCATTTCCTTTGGACTTACTCATCTTCTGGCCATTTTCATCCTGTACATGTCCGAGAACGATAACGTTCTTATATGGAGCCTGGTTGAACAGGATTGTGGACTCAGCAAGCAGGGAGTAGAACCATCCTCTCGTCTGGTCAACAGCCTCAGAGATAAAGTCTGCCGGGAACTGTTTTTCAAAAAGTTCTTTATTTTCAAATGGATAGTGATGCTGTGCAAAAGGCATTGCTCCTGAGTCAAACCAACAGTCAATAACCTCCGGTACACGATGCATGGTTCCACCGCATTCCGGGCATTTCAGTGTGATCTCATCGATGTATGGACGATGAAGTTCTACTGTCTTGGCTTTTTCGTCACCGCTCATCTCGAACAGTTCCTGACGGCTTCCGATGGAATGCATATGTCCACATTCACACTGCCAGATGTTCAGTGGTGTTCCCCAGTAACGGTTTCTGGAAATACCCCAGTCCTGAACGTTTTCCAGCCAGTCACCGAAACGTCCTTTACCAATGCTCTCCGGAATCCAGTTAATTGTATTGTTGTTGCGGATCAGGTCATCTTTAACTGCTGTCATCTTGATAAACCAGGATTCACGTGCATAGTAGATCAGTGGTGTGTCACATCTCCAGCAGTGTGGATAATCATGCTCG